>ENA-OQVM01000677-OQVM01000677.1-marine-metagenome-genome-assembly--contig:-NODE-677-length-51474-cov-6.588867_pt1 | contig 51474 bp, 40 predicted proteins | sample MGYA00237776_ERZ505498 | MGnify/ENA primary metagenome ERZ505498 (study PRJEB26159, sample SAMN06265151) | marine metagenome | isolation source: Helgoland LTER site | place: Germany:Helgoland, sampling...
CACTAGTATGTTCGTTATCTACAGTATTTTTTTTAAAACTAAATTGATTTAATGTTTTTTAACTTTTTAAAGTTTTTTTTGTTCCTGCTAATAGTTTTTGTTACTTATTGGTTTTTTTTTCCTAAGAATGTATCTGGGCAAAACATTATTATTTTATTTGCTAGTTATGTCTTTTATGGATGGTGGGATTGGAGGTTTCTATCGCTTATTATATTTAGTACATGTTTGGATTTCTTTTTGGGAATTAAAATTCATAGTTCAAAATTTTCTAATAAGAAGTTTTATTTAATAATTAGTATTGTTTGTAACCTTGGAATTTTAGGTTTTTTTAAATACTTTAATTTTTTTATTTCTTCTCTTCAGAAAAGTTTTTTAGCTATTGGGTATACTTTCGATTCTTGGTCATTAAGTATTATTTTGCCAGTTGGAATTTCATTTTACACCTTCCAAACTTTATCATATTCTTTTGATATTTTTAATAACAACTTAAAACCAACAAAAGATTTCATTTCTTATTCTGCATTTGTTTCTTTCTTCCCTCAGTTAGTTGCTGGACCTATTGAAAGAGCGAAAAACCTTCTACCTCAATTTCTAAATAAAAGGTATTTCCATTCAACTAATGCTATTAATGGTTGCTCGTTAATTGTATATGGACTGTTTAAAAAAGTGGTAATTGCTGATCGATTAGCAATTTATGTTAACTCTGTTTTTAATGATTATTACAGTTATAATTCTATTTCTTTAACTTTAGCAGTTGTATTTTTTGCAATTCAGATATATTGTGATTTTTCTGGATATTCTTTAATTGCTAGGGGAACAGCAAAACTATTTGGTTTTGAACTTATGGTGAATTTTAACCGCCCTTACTTTTCTCAATCAATTACTGAGTTTTGGAGAAGATGGCACATTTCACTATCTACTTGGTTTAGAGATTATTTATATATCCCAGTTGGAGGAAATCGAATTTCAAAAAAAAGAACTTATATAAATATAATGCTTGTTTTTGTGGTTAGTGGGTTATGGCATGGTGCTAATTGGACCTTTATTTTTTGGGGTTTTATACATGGTTTTTTTGCAATTGTTTTCTTGATGTTTTCAAATAATAGTAAAATGAAAAATAAAAATAGGTTTAGAAAATATTTAAATATTTTATTTGTTTTTATAATTGTTAATTTTGCTTGGATTTTCTTTAGATCAGAGAATATAACTCATGCCTTTAAATACGTTTATCATATACTTCAATTTGATTTTAGTTATAATTTAGTTGAAATATGTGCTGAAAAAGGTCCTTTAAATTTATTTATCAGCCTTTTATCTATTTTTTTACTTTATTTAAGTTATCTGCTTCCAAAAAGTTTGATTTTTGATAAACCTTTAAAAACAGTTATTTTTAATGTTGTAGTATTGTTATTAATTTTAGTCTTAGGAGTAAATGGAGAACCAGAGTTTATATATTTCCAATTTTAAATATTTTTTCAAATATCTATTTTTCCTTTCATTAATTTTTTTCACTCTTATTTGTACTATTGGCTTATTTTTTGAAAGGTTCGTTATATTCAATAGCCAAATTACAGGTGCATCTAAAATTAACCGAATTTTGAATTATCAATACACTAATGAAATTCCAATTTTTGGTTCATCAAGGGCTCAAGGAAGTTATTGTCCATTAATTATTGGTGATAATGTTTTTAATTATGGTATTGATGGTATTAGCTCTAATATTTGGTTGTTTTTCTTAGAACAAGAATTAAAAAAAGATAAAAAGAGTCATATTATAATCAATTTTGACTTATCTGGGTTTAGTAACTATATTGGTAGTATAAGCAATTATATTCCTAATTACAGCTCAACAAAAAATTTAACAGGTTCAATTAAAAATTTCAAATATAATATCCCTGGAATTAAGTACTTTGGTTATTATGAATATTATTTTAAATCATTTTTAAATGAGAAAATGAATCTTACTAAAATCACCCAAAATGGTGGTAGTTTTGAAAAGAATACACTTATTGAAAAAAAATTTAATAAATTAATTGAAAAGAGGTATTATAATCCCGATAAATTTGTAATTAATGATATTGCGATTAAAAAGTTTGAAAATTTAATTAATTCAACAAGTAGAAGGATTTTTGTTGTTATTGCTCCTTATCATATATCATATTTAAATAATTTTAATAATATTGAAGTTGTTAATGATTTTTTAAATGAAATTAATAAAAATGATAATTTATTTGTAATTGATTTTAGAAATGAATTTACCAATAATGATTTGTTTTTTAATACTACTCACTTGAATTATAATGGAGCACTACATTTTTCTGAAATTTTAAAAAATAAAATTCATTCTTTTAACTGATAAAATTAATATAAACTATAAATCTATTTTTTGGAAAAGTTAAAAATTAATAATAATGAACAAATTTCACTTCTATTTAAAATAATTTTATTTGTCTCCTTATTTTCATCATCTTTTATTTTTTTTAAATACCCTTTTGAGTTTTATTTTCACTATATAATTTTTATATTTTTAATACCTCTATTTTTATTAAAATTTGGTTTTCCTAGACTAGTTTTTAATGTCCTTATATTACCTTTTTTTGTTGGTTTAATTAATGTTTTATTAGGCAATTATCAACTCTTTGATTTTATTAAAGTTTTAGGTGGCTTAACGGCTACAATTTTATTTTTTTATCATTTTATAAATTATTCCAATATTAAGATTAATACATTATTTGATCTTTATATAAAGTTTTGTTATTATATTTCATTAGTAGGATTTATTCAATTAATTTCTTTCAGGATAGGTTTTTTTTGGGGTTATGATTATTCCTGGCTTTTTAATAAATGGGGCGTAATTAAAGGAGGTATTATAGGTATTAGAATAAATTCTATTTTGGCAGAGCCTTCTCAATTGGCAATAGTTATATCGCCTGCAATTTATGTTGCTATTCGTAATTTAATTAGAAAAGAAAGTTTCATATTAAATAAATATCAATCTATACTCATTTTAATTGTATTGATTTTTACTACTTCAACTGTTGGTTACTTCGGGTTTTTATTGTCTTTAATATTAGTTATAGAAGGTTTTAAGTTGAGATATCTAGCTATAGGATTTTTAATTTCTTTATTCTTATATCAAATTACATACAACAATATTTACGAATTTAAATCTAGAGTTGATTCTGCATTTGGACTTTGGATAGATAATGATTTTAGTATTTTAAATACAAATAACTCAAGTTTTGTTCTATATAACAATCTACACATTGCAAAAGAAAATTTAATAGAAAACCCAGTTTTTGGTACTGGAATCGGCTCCCATGAGGCTGCTTTTAAAAAGCATTCTTTAACAGGTAAGGTCATAAAATATGATTTTGCTTTTAACAAGAAAGATGGTAATTCTTTATTTATTCGGTTGTGCACTGAGACCGGTTTAGTTGGAGTTGTATTTATTATAATTTTTATTTTAAAGGGGTTCGTTTATAAACCAAATAATGAAACTCAAATTATAAATTTGATAATTAGTCAATCAATATTTGTTTTGATTATTCTTTCTTTTATTAGGCAAGGAAATTATATGTTAAATGGTTTACCCTTTTTATTCTTATTGTACTATTATAATTTTCAAACTTATAAAGAACCTGAGTCTAATAGCTTGTCAATAAAAAATGATTAAAAAAGTCTTATTTCTTTACTCTGAACTAAGTGTTTATACAATTAATTGTATAAATTATTTTGCTGTAAAGAATAGTGAGGTAAGTATTTTTATTGTTCATTGGGATATAAATAAAGAAGCACCTTTTATTTTAAATTTTGATTCTTCAGTTTTTGCCTTTAAAAAAAAAGAGATAAATCTTTTATCTTTACTTAAAAAAGTTGAACCTGATTTAATATTATGTAGTGGTTGGCTAGATAAGGAATATATTAATGTTATTAAACACCATAAAAATTCATTTTCTACTGTTTTGCTTTTTGATAATTATTGGGAAGATACTATAAGGCAAAAATTAGGTTCTTTTATATTTAAAAATACTATTAAAAAATTTTTTGATTTTTGTTGGGTTCCAGGAGATATACATCTTAAATATGCATCAAAGCTAGGGTTCAATAAGGAAAATATTTTTTTTGGTTTTTACGCCACCAATTTGGATTTTTTTAATAGATTTTATAAAAAAAATATAAATGCTACTATTCCTAAAAAGTTTTTCTATGTAGGAAGATATTTGAAACTTAAAGGTGTTCAAGAATTATGGGATGCTTTTTTAAAATTTTCAGAAAAGTTTCCAGATTGGGAATTAAATTGTATAGGTTCTGGTGAATTGTTTGAAAGTAAAACCTTGCATCCTAAGATAATTCATCATGGATTTGTTCAACAGAACGAATTAGATGTGTTTTTAAAAAGCAAAGGTGTTTTTATTATGCCATCACATTTTGATCATTGGGGAGTAGCTGTTCAGGAATTTTCTTCAGCTGGAATGCCATTGATTTTAAGTGATAAAGTAGGTTCGGGGTGTGCATTTTTGCAAGATGGTAAAAATGGATTTAGCTTTATTGCTAATAACACTGACGATTTATTAGATAAAATGATTCAAATTGCTGAACTTCCTCAAAAGAAACTTTGTAAGTTTGGAACTGTGAGTCATGAGTTATCAAATTTATATAATTTAAATACTTGGAATAATACATTGACAAATATTATTAATAAAAGTTGTAGATATGATTAAAATACTTATTACCGGAGGAGCAGGAAATGTTGGTGGGGCACTGGCAAGAAAACTAGTGGAAAACCCAAATTATTTTGTTGTTATTGTAGATGATCTATCTACTGGTTCTACTACCAAATTACCTTCTAAAGAACTTTCCAATTGGAGCTTTGTTAACTGCGATGTTAATAATTATACAAGTATTTCAGAAATAATGTTAACCAATCATTTTGATTATGTTTTTCATTATGCAGCTGTAGTTGGAGTTAAACGCACTCAAGAAAATCCAATTATGGTTTTAAACGACATTGAAGGAATTAAAAATGTTCTACAGCTATCTAAAAACAGTTCTGTAAAAAGAGTATTTTTCTCTTCTTCATCTGAAGTGTATGGAGAACCTGTTGAATTGCCTCAAAATGAGGAAACAACTCCGTTAAATTCTAGAGTTCCCTATGCTATAGTTAAAAATGTTGGTGAATCATTTTTCAGGTCTTATTTTAAATCCTATGGATTGCCATATACTATATTTAGATTCTTTAATACTTATGGGCCTAATCAGAGTGAAGATTTTGTTATTGCTAAATTTTTAAAATCTGCATTAAAAAATGAAGATATTACGATTTATGGAGATGGGTCTCAGACTAGAACATTTTGCTATGTAGATGATAATATAAATACTTGCATTAAAATATTTGAAGACAATTTAATGATGAATGATGTAATCAATATTGGTGGAGCTAAGGAATACAAGATCTTAGACGTTGCAAAATTAATAATTGAAAAGTTAAATTCTAAATCTAAAATTATTCATTTGCCTGCTTTAAAAGAAGGGGATATGACTCGTAGAATGCCTGATAACTCTAAAATGTTAAATATTATTCAAAATGATTTAATTTCTTTAGATCAAGGATTGGATTTAATGCTTGAACATCCTGATTATAGATCCTAATGTGCGGTATAAATGGTGTTTATAATCATCAATCTTTAACTGATGTAGAAAATAAAGTCAAACAAATGAATAGTTTGACCAAGCACAGAGGACCAGACTTTTCCGATATTTATTTAGATTCAACAGTCTGTTTAGGCCACAATAGACTTGCTATTATTGATTTGGACAGTAAATCCAATCAACCTTTCATATCTAATGATAAAAATTTAGTACTTGTTTATAACGGGGAGATTTATAATTTTCTAGAGTTAAAAAAACAGTTGTCAAAATCCTATAAATTTAAGACCGAATCAGACACAGAAATAATTATTGCTGCCTACCATACCTGGGGAATAGAAATGGTTTATAAGTTTAATGGAATGTTCTCCTTTGCTTTGTGGGATAAAACAAAAGAAGAACTTTTTTTATGTCGAGATCGATTGGGTATAAAGCCTCTTTATTATCTAGAGATTAACCAAAGTATAATATTTTCTTCCTCTTTAAAAGCTGTTAAATCCTTATACGCAAAAGATTTAAATGTAAAAGAAGATGATTTATTAGACTTTATACAATACGGTACTGTACATCAGCCAAATACCATTTTAGAAAGTGTAAAATCTGTTCCTAGAGCTTCATTTTTAAAAATTAGTAATCAAGAGACTAAAATTTTCGAATATTGGAATTTATTTGAAAATACTATTCTTAGTAAACCTGTTAAAGAACCTTTAAAAAATGTTGAAAAATTAATTTTAGAATCCGTTGAAAATAGATTGATTTCGGATGTTCCATATGGGATTTTTTTAAGTGGAGGAATTGATTCTAGCATTTTAGTGGCTGCTGCAAGCAAAGTTTCTAATCAAAATACCAATACATTTTCTGTAGTTTTTAAAGAAAAGGGATTTGACGAAAGAAAATTTTCTAGAATGATGGCCTCTAAGTATAAAACCAATCATTTTGAACTAGAACTTAATCCTGATGATATATTACACCAAATTGAAGAACCTTTTAAATTTATGGACCATCCATCAGTAGATGGTATTAATACTTTTTTCATTTCTAAACAGGTTCATCAAAAGGGATTTAAAATGGCTTTGTCCGGAGCTGGTTCTGATGAGTTATTTGCAGGCTATCCAGTTTTTAAACAGGTATTTGAGCTAGAGAATAAAAAGTGGTTGTATTCATTTCCACCACAATTAAGAAATCTTTTTGGTAAGCTTTTAATAAAACAAAAACAGTCATTAAAATCAAAAAAAATGGCTGAAATACTAAATTTAAAATTATTACAGTTACCATACTTTTATCCAATATTTAGAAAAATATTGACCAACGATGCTATTTCTATGTTAACCGACATTAGAAATATATCCTACGAAAATTATCCATTTAAATGGGGCCTTAGTGAGATTGATTCTAAAAAAAGAGGGTCTAGATATCCATTAATTAGCAAGATATCTGCTTTAGAGATAGAAACTTATTTACAAAACGTTTTGTTAAGGGATGCTGATCAAATGGGAATGGCTAATTCTTTAGAAATTAGAGTTCCTTTTTTGGACCATAATTTGGTAGAGTATGTTCTTTCATTGCCCAACGAATTAAAATTCCCTTCGTCTGCTAAAAAACTACTTATTGATTCAACCAATGGTTGGATTCCGGATGAAATTATACACAGAAAGAAAATGGGCTTTGTTTTACCATGGGAAAGTTGGATGAAAAATGAATTGCGTTCTTTTTGTGAGGAATCCATATTAAATCTTGACTACTACTCTGCTTTTAATATGGGAAGAGTAAATTTATTGTGGAAGGATTTTTTAAATGGGAAACCCAACGTAAATTGGATTCAAGTTTGGTCTCTGGTAGTTTTAGGGAAGTGGACTAGTATTAATCTTTCAACTAAAAATAATTGAAAAAGATTTTAATTTTTATTGATTGGTTTACACCTGCAGTAAAAGCTGGTGGTCCTATTTCATCTGTTGAAAATATGGTTAACTTATTACCTAAAGAATTTGAGTTCTATATTATCACTAGTACCAAAGATTTAAATAGCAAGCAAAATTTAGAAGGATTAGTATTAAATAAATGGCAAAAAGTTGGGAGTGCAAATGTTATTTATTTAGAAAAATCTCATCTCAAAAATAAAATTCTAAAAAGTTTAGTGGCTGAAATCAAGCCATCCAAAATTTACTTAAATGGAATTTTCTCATTTAAATTTTCTATTCTTCCTTGTTGGCTATTTAAAACCAAATACAATATTATTATAGCTCCTAGAGGAATGCTTGGATCCGGGGCTCTTGCTGTAAAATCATATAGAAAAATTGTTTTCCTACAATTAATGAAAAGCTTTTCTATTTATAAGAATGTCCATTGGCATTTAACTAATGACCAGGAGCTAGAGGATTTAAATAGAGTTATTTCAAAAAATATCACTTATTCTATTTTACCAAATGTCACCAAAAAAATTGAATTTAAAGAAAGAAAAAAATCATCTAAAATTCTAAATTTAATTTCTATTTGTAGAATTAATAAGATAAAAAAAATAGAGTTTTTTCTAAGGTTGCTTTCAGAAATTAAGTTTGAATGTAATTATACTATAATTGGTTTTGTGGAAGACTTAAATTATTATAATTCATTATTGAAAATTTCCGAATCATTACCTTCTAATATTACTGTAGAATTTACAGGTCAACAAAAATTCAGCAAGATTACAGATTATTTAAAAAGTGCACATGTTTTTATTTCAACCTCTAACAATGAAAATTTTGGACATTCTATAGTAGAATCTCTTGCAACTGGACTTCCTGTTCTTATTTCAGAAAATTGTCCATGGAATAATTTAGAAAAATACAATGCTGGATTTCGACTGCCTTTAACCCATAGTTATTTTAAGGAAAAATTAATTTATTTCAATGAAATGAGTCCTAGATCCTATATGGGATTTAATAATGGTTCAAGAAATTATTATGATAAATTTGTAAATCCTTCTATATTTAAGAAAGGATACATTAAAATGTTTTCTGAGTAAAATGAACTTAAAATCAGATTTTTCTAAATTTAACAACAAGGATTTTTATCCTGGCAACCTTATTTTAAGAATCTTATGGTATTTTTTTAGTCTTATTTTTTTCAAATCTAGTTGGTTGCCCTTTACATTTATTAAAGTTTTTATTTTAAGAATATTTGGTGCCAAGATTGGAAAGTCTGTTGTGATTAAACCAAGTGTAAATATTAAATATCCTTGGAAATTATCTTTAGCTAATCATGTATGGATAGGAGAGAATGTGTGGATTGATAACTTAGATAATGTTGTTATTGGAAATAATGTTTGTATTTCTCAAGGTGCATTTTTATTATGTGGCAACCATAATTACAAGAAAGATAGCTTTGATTTAATAACCAAACCCATTATAGTTGAAGACGGGGTTTGGATTGGAGCCAAATCAACTGTTTTACCCGGTGTAACTGCAAAATCTCATTCCATTCTCTCTGCAGGTTCTGTTACATCTAAGAATTTAGAACCTTACAGTATTTACAGAGGAAATCCTGCAGAAAAAGTAAGTATTAGAACTATTTCATGAAAATATCTATAATTACTGTTTGTTTCAATAGTCAGCAAACTATTAAAGCAACGATAAAGTCTGTTCTCAACCAATCTTACAAGCAAGTTGAGTATATAATCATCGATGGCGCTTCTACTGACAATACTATAAAAATCATTAATGAATTTTCTAATAGTATTGATGTTTTTGTATCTGAAGGAGATGCTGGTATTTACGATGCTATTAATAAAGGAATTACTAAATCTTCTGGTGATATTGTTGGACTGCTTCATGCAGACGATGTTTTTGACAATAACTCTGTAGTTGGTAATGTAATGCGCTTATTTGATGAAAATATAGACATGATTTATGGAGACATTAATTATGTAGATAGAAAAGATATTAATAGAGTTATTAGAAGGTGGAAATCTGATAGTTATACGAAAGGGAAATTTAAATGGGGATGGATGCCACCTCATACTGGTTTTTTCATCAAAAAATCCTGTTATACAAAATATGGTTTATATAACCTAAGTTTAGGAAGTTCAGCAGACTATGAATTGATGCTAAGAATGTTTGAGGTATATAATTTAAAATCAAAATATATACCATTAAATATTACTAAAATGAGAGTGGGTGGAATTAGCAATTCTAGTTTTAAAAACAGATGGGAAGCTAATAGAAACGATAAAAAGTCGTGGAAAATTAACGGTTTAAAACCGTTTTGGTTTACTTTTTTGATTAAACCAATTATTAAAATAAAACAATTTTTCTAGAAATTAGCTCTCATTGTTCTTTTGGCTTTTTTCTTTTTGAAATTTTTAAATTGATAAGTATTATTTCTTCTGCCGCCATACCCTCTTTTTGACTTAAACTTTTTAGGCATCTTATACTTCATCAAATAATCTGCGTAATAGATGTTATTTTTAGATGAAATTATCTTACTAAAAGATAAGTTTAACATGAAAATATCGTCAAGACTTTTAGGATTTCCTCTAATTTGTCCTGTAGCAAAACTTCCAGTCTGTTCTTCTGGCCCATTGTATTGATTTGCTATATTGCCCTCACTAGCGTTATGGGCATAAACAGTAGAAATGTCATCTAAATAATCTGTATAATTTTTCATATACCTAAAATATATCCCAAACTTATAAAAAGTTGCAGTTTTAACTATGGCACCTAAACCGTAAGGTGTTGAGAAACTTATTGAGCTATATGGGGTTTCTTGTCCTTCTGTTTTCAAAGGTCTTAGACTTTCCCATTCTTTAATAGGACTATTTGCATTTTCTAGAAAAGCACCTTTTGGATTGTGGTAAAATACAGATCCACCAACAAAAGCATATAGATTTAAACTTGTCCTATACCTTCCAGTCCCACCAAGATCATTAATTCTAAAGAATGTATATTCTAAGCAAGAGTTAAGTTCAAATAGTTGGTTTTGAAATCTTAAGTTTCTCCAAGCTCTAGGCCCTGCAGAATTTGCGTCGTCTCCACTAATCTTTACATAATTTATACCAGAATTAATATGGATTTTTGAGTTTATCTTGTATCTGCCATATATTCCTGTTGTAATATTGGTTTGTTTTAAAACAATATCTCCTAAAAATCCTTTAGCTACTTCACCAGTACCTCCTATATCTCCAAGATAACCTGTTCCACCAAAATTAAATCCAACATCAAAATTGTATTGGGAATAAAATGGGTTTAATAGAGTAGTTAATACTATAGTTAATAGAATTATTATTCTTTTCATTACTGCAAATGTAACTAAAACTGAAAATATTTTGATAAAATATTTATTTATGTCAATTACTTTATTCTTTTTGGAATTAACAAACTTAATTAAAACTGATTTACATGAGTTTATAGAATAGACCTAACCTTACCAATCCGCCGCCTCCAATTCCAAATTCAGAATTAATTCCAATTTGGTCTGTAACAAATATGTTTAACCCACCAGAAAGTCTAAAAGCAAAATTATTTTCTTCTATATTTATAAGTTCAATATAATTTGTATCTGTAGAACTGTAATTATTGTTTGGATCTCTATAACCGGCACCTATTCCAATATATCCCTCAAGTTTATCATTTATGTGTAAATGATAATCTACTCTTGCCATTACTCGAATAATTGTTCTTGAGGCATCCATATTGTAACTAGTCGAATCTATATCTAAAGAATTTACATAGTCAAATGATTTATTACAACTTGAATAATTAAAGTCTAATCCAATACCAATATCCTCAGATATCATGTATGAAATTAAAAGACCCAATGGACCTGTTGATTGTATTTTTTCATTTGATTTTAAAGGAAGAAATAAATTATTATTTAAATCAATTCCAGCACTTAAAGTATTTGGAAGACCATAATAAGGATTGAAAAATATTTGTCCTTGTTGATTTAAAGAAGAATATAAGGTCCCATTTCCCTCCGAAAAATCAACAGAAGGATTTGAAGTTTGCCCATAAAATATAAGTGCAATAAAAATGCTTGTTACTAAAGAAATAATTTTTTTCATGACAATTGTTTTATTATTAATTTTACTTAATATAACTCTATATTGACTAAAAACCAAATAACCAAACTATTTAAAATTAAGTACCCCATTATTCAGGCTGGAATGATATGGTGTAGTGGGTGGGAATTAGCTAGTGCTGTTAGTAACTCAGGAGGTTTAGGAATAATAGGTTCAGGCTCTATGTATCCTGATGTTTTAAGACAAAATATTTTACAATGTAAAAATGCTACTAATCAACCTTTTGCTGTAAATGTTCCCTTATTGTATCCGAATATTGAAGAGCACATTAAGTCTATTATTGATTTAAAAGTACCCATAGTTTTTACTTCGGCTGGAAATCCAAATACTTGGACCAAAGAACTAAAACAAAATAATATTAAAGTAGTGCATGTTGTTTCCAGTGTAAAATTTGCACTCAAGGCAGAATCTTGTGGGGTTGATGTAATTGTAGCAGAAGGTTTTGAAGCTGGGGGCCACAATGGAAGAGAAGAAACTACAACCATGTGTTTAGTTCCAGATGTTGCAAAGGCTATAAATGTTCCTTTAATCGCTGCTGGTGGAATAATAGATGGTAAAAGTATGTTGGCAGCAATGATTCTAGGGGCAGATGGAGTACAAATGGGAACAAGATTTGTTGCATGTAAGGAATCTTCAGCCCATGAAAACTTTAAAAACATGGTTCTAAAGGCCAAGGAAGGAGATACAAGGCTAACCTTAAAAGAAATAACCCCGGTTAGAATGATGAAAAACAAATTTTTTCAAGAAGTGGAAGAACTTTATAAAACTAGCCCGAGTAAAGAACAGTTATTGAATAAATTAGGCAGGGGGCGTGCAAAATTAGGAATGTTTGAAGGAGATTTAGAGGCAGGGGAATTAGAGATTGGACAAGCATCTTCCCAGATAAATAGAGTTTTTACAGCACAAGAAATCGTCCAACAAATTATGACAGAATTTGACAGTATTAAGTCTCAAATGTCAATAGCCAATAAATTCAATTAAGAAATACAACTTTAGCCTTATCTTAGCGTTTTAATAAAAATGAATAAGTTTTTAAATATCTCAAATAATTTTACCATCTTTTTTTTGATTTATTTATTTTTCTACAATAATTCATTTTATTCACAATGTAATTCTCCTTGCTTTTGTCTCCAGGTGGACGAAATTGGGGAAGTTTATATTCTCTGGGATACATTAAACATTACAAATGTTAATCTTTTTGAACACCAATTTTATGCAGATACAGGTGGAGGATTTGTTTTAATTGGCTCCGAATCTAATCCATCAGTTAATTCTTTTAATTTTCAAAATTATTTTGCCGGCAATAATGCTTCTTCCTATTTTATAAAAAGTTTGTATGGTTCTTCAGGCTCAAATTATAATTTTAGCGATACTATCTCTACCATATTTTTCGATCTAGTTAATTTATTTGATGGAAGAGTTGCTCTATCTTGGAATCATCCAGTTGCAGTAAATACACTCCCTTTAAATAGTCAATATATTGTAGAAAGTTCTTCTCCTTCAAATCCACCAACTTCAGCCGTTTGGAATCAAGTAGTCTCTCTTCCCATTGATTCTTTAAATTATACGGACAATATAAGTGTATGCTCTTCATGGCTCAATTATAGAGTAAGACTATCCTCCAGCACTTGTGATTTTGTATCTAATTTAGATGGTGGATTTATTGAAGACCAACAAGCACCAGATGCACCAGTAATTAATTTGGTAAGTCAAGATACCTCTAATAATCACCTATACATTGATTGGAATCCAAGTATTGCTCAAGATGTCATGGCTTATATAGTTTTTAAATTTTCAAACGGATCTTGGAACCCTTTAGATACTATTTTTGGAATACAGAATACTTCTTTTTACGATACTACAACAACTTCCTTTCAAAACGACATTGTAAAGTACTCCATCGCTGCTATGGACAGCTGTAGTTCTGGCAATCCTCCCCAATTCAATACCTCCTCTGCTGGTGATGAACACAATAATATTTTACTAAATCAACAGTATGAACAATGTACGGGCGAGGTTTTACTAAGTTTTAATGAATATATCAATTGGCCATTAGGTGTCTCTAGCTACAAAATATATTATAAGAACGATGCCATTTTAAATTGGCAATTATTAGATTCCACTAATTCATTAAATTACTCTTACATAATTCAACAAGGGAACATGAACTATAGTTTTATTGTAGAAGCGGAGTCTGATTCCTTGGCAATAAGCTCTCTTTCTAACATTGTTGAGTTCTATGCAAATCAACCTCCAATTCCACAATCGTCCTATATTTCACAAGTACAAGTACATAGTGATACAATTTTTGTAAAATATATTGGTGATAACGGCATAGGAATTAAAAGTTTAAATATTTATAGATCTTTAGATAATGGAATAAGTTTTGAAATGATTGATTTTGAAACTAATCCTGTTTTTCCCTATACATATTATGATTTAGATGTTTATCCAAGTGAAAGATCTTATCTATATCAAATGTCGGTTACAGACTCTTGTCTTAATGAAGTAGCTTTTTCAAATTTTGGGCAGTCCATTTTTTTAGACGGCAACTCGGAAGATTATTTAATAAATAATATAGTTTGGAGCCCCTATCAAAACTGGGAAAATGGAGTAGAGACTTACGAGATTTTGACTTTAAATAATTTAAACCCAACTTTTGAATTGCTCATCGATTTAGACACTGGATTAAATTATCTACATGATTTTACTAATTTTTTAGAACCATTATTTGACGGTAAAATATGTTACCAAATATCAGCAATAGAAAATCAATCAAGTTTAGGTTCATCTGGAATTAGTACTTCAAACATTAAGTGTTTACAAAATGAACCAATTGTTTTTATTCCAAATGCAATAGATTTAAATGGGGTTGTGAATTATTGGAAACCAATTATTAAGATGATAGACTTTAGTGACTACAAAGTTTCGATATATACTAGGCAAGGAGAATTAATAGCACTATTGGACCACATAGATCAAGTATGGGATGGTAGAATTATGAATTCAAATAACCTAGCATCTATGGGAGTCTATGTATACCAAGTGGAATTTAAAAATCCATCCGGAAAGTACTTTCAAAAAAAGGGACAAATAACTCTTATTAGATAAATTAAGTTTTTTGCTTTTTCTTTTTTGCTGCTGGGAAAAGAATATTGTTTAATATGAGTCTATATCCAGGAGAATTTGGATACAGATTTAAGTCCGTAGGAGGGTCATTTACATAATGTCTGTAATCTTCTGGGTCGTGACCACCATAAAAAGTCCATTGCCCTTTTCCATATTCTCCATGGATATATCTTGCAGTACCAAAAACTTTGGATTCTCCCATTACCAATACATTTGATTTAATCAAGCTAGATTTAAAATCTGTAGTTTGTCCCATAAACCCTTTAATTATTCTTGTATGGTTTTGGCAAAGTAGAGTAGGTACTATGTCCCACTTTGCAGAAAAATCAAATAAGGTAAATAAGTCTTGATTTTCCGGAAGTTTATGTAACATAGTCCCATCAATATCAGAAAACTCATACTCCATTGGGTTTGACTTAAGTTTGAAATCTTTGAATGCCAATGTTTGGTTGTAATCAAGTTTGGATTGCGCACTAGGATCTGCTTTATCTCCATCAAACATATATTCACAAATATCTGTATTTTCAGCTGACATTGCTATGTCGTAAGAATCTGTCCCAGAGCACATTGTGAATAAAAAACCGCCCCCAGCAATAAATTCTTTAATTGATTTGCCAACTTGTAGCTTAAGCTCTGACACTTTATTAAATCCTAATTCTTTAGCACTTTGTTCTGCATTTTTTTGTTGTTGCATATACCAAGCTGCATTTCTATAGTTTCTATAGAATTTCCCATATTGTCCTGTGAAATCTTCGTGATGTAAATGAAGCCATTCGTATTTAAATAATTCATTTTTTATAATTTCTTTATCGTATATCTCTTCATAAGGAATCTCAGCATAAGAAAGTACAAGTGTTACAGCATCATCCCATGGTTGTTTGCCTTTAGGAGTGTAAACTGCAATTTTTGGAGCTTTCTCTAATCTTACAATTTCCTGGTTAACTTCAGGATTTGCAATATTTGATTTTATTTGCGCTACCTTGGAATTGGTGAGAATATTAAAACTAACCCCTCTGATAATACATTCTTCTTGAATGGAAGAATTATTTTTTATCAAAAAGCTTCCTCCTTGGTAATTTAAAAGCCAATCAACTTCAATATCATTTTGTAATATCCAATAGGCAATTCCATAAGCTTTTAGATGATTGGTCTGGTTATCTTCTCCCATTGGAATTAAAATAAATGATGCTAAATAGGAGATGTTTATTAGAAGAAAAACAGAGAGTATAATGATTTTTTTCACGATTCTTATTTAAAGATAAATATTATTAGAAATTCTTTAATTTAAAAAGGATCTTCATTGGAAGAATCGTCATTCATTTTCGAGGGCATCGTGAAAGAGGAAACATCGTCTCCAAAATCATTATTTGGTTTCATTCCTGCATTGTACATGAAGTCATTTTGGCTAAGACCATCAAGGTCTGAGAATTTAGCGTATTTTCCGATAAACTTTAATCTTACATCTTTAAGCGAACCATTTCTATGTTTGGCTATGATTATTTCTCCTTGGTTATTGCATGGAGATCCATCTGGCCATTCTGTAAGTTGGTAGTATTCAGGACGGTATATAAAACCTACGATATCTGCATCTTGCTCAATAGCTCCAGAGTCTCTTAAATCTGACAACATTGGTCTTTTGTCTCCTCCTCTTGTTTCAACAGATCTACTGAGTTGAGAAAGTGCGATTATCGGAATTTCAAGCTCCTTAGCAATTTCTTTTATAGATCTTGAAATATTACTTATTTCTTGTTCTCTATTTCCACCTTTACCTCCCGAGCTCATTAATTGTAAGTAGTCAATAATAATTAACTGTACACCATGTTGTTGTTTAAGTCTTCTACTTTTTGCTCTTAATTCAAAAATTGAAAGCGCCGGGGTATCGTCAATATATATAGGCGCTTCGGAAAGTGATTTGGTTCTTTCAAAGAATTGTTCAAATTCAGACTTGGAAAAATTACCTCTTCGTATATCTTCTGCTGGTATTTCAGCTTCTCCAGAAATTAATCTGTTAACCAATTGTATGGAACTCATCTCTAAAGAGAAAATGGCTACTGGATGCTCGTAATCTACAGCAACATTCCTAGCCATAGACAATACAAAAGCAGTCTTTCCCATTCCCGGTCTTGCAGCAATAACTATCATATCAGATTTTTGCCAACCGGAAGTGATTTTATCCAATTCTTTAAAACCAGAACCAACTCCGTTAATACCATCTTCCTTTTGCATGGCAATCTCTATTTCAGATTGAGCTTTAAAAAGAAGAGAAGCCATAGATTCATAGTCTTTTCTAATATTTCCTTCAGTAACTTTGAAAAGTTCACTCTCTGCCTCGTCTAATAAATTGAATACATCAGTTGTTTCATCGTAAGCATTTTGAATCACTTTTCCAGAAATTCTTATCATTTCTCTTAAAATATATTTCTGAACAACAATTCTTGCATGAGATTCTGCATGAGCTGCAGATGCAATTCTATTGGTTAGTTGTGAAATATAATATGCTCCACCAACAGAATCCAAGTCTCCATTGGATTTTAATTTCTGAGTAACTGTTAATATATCGATACTTTCAGATGAAGAAAATAAATCTTGTATTGCCGCATAAATTTTTTGATGAGCCTCTTTATAAAAAATCTCAGGTTGATGAATAATATCTATAACATCATTTAAGGGAGACTTTTCTAACATGAGCGCCCCTAAAATAGCTTCCTCTAAATCAATTGCTTGAGGGGGTAGCTTTCCTATTCCAGAAAGGTCTTGTGGCCTAGTAATTGTTTTTAGCGTAGATCTTTTTGGTATTTCAACTCGATTTTCCATTGAAACAAATGTAAACTAATAAAGATTATCCATTTGATTTTGATGCTTTAAAAATTATCAAATAACTTTATTAACAAATGTTAGTAAATCAAAAAGTTAGAATATTAATTTTTATTTCTTTAATGCAACTTTGTTCTAGTTGTACTAAAAATGACAATAATCCGCCTGATTTATTTGTGCAAAGTCCATTGTCTAATGAGTCTTTTCAATTGCCTTGCGATATTAAAGTTTCTGGATATGTCACGGACAATGAAAAGGTAGATAGAGTAGAGGTAAATCTTGTTTCTGAAAATTCTGCTACTATTGTCCAAGGGTTTGATCTTGATGCGGACAGTTCTTATTTTGAATATGATCTTTTTTTTATAGTAGATGATCTATTGCTTTTAAGTGGAAATTATTTTATAAATATTAAAGCTTATGACGAGTTTGGAAATTTCACATCAAAATATTTTACTCTTTATTTAAATGAAATCCCCAAAACTCTGGAATCATTAATTTATATAACCAGTAATACCAACCAAACTTTTATATATCAGCAAGACTCGGTAGGGAATTCGCAATTGGTTAAACAATTACAAGGAAATCATTTGCTATCCATAGGGAATTCAAGATCTCAACACCTTTTTGTAGGAACTGATCAAAATGGTGATTTCTTTGATTTGAATAATTTCACCAAACTGTGGAATGTTCCAGTAGTATCTTCAAATTATCCATTATTTATTGATGGTTCTAAGTCAGAGGATGGTAATCAATCCCACTTAGTTTTAGCAGATGGCAGAATAAACTCTTACAATAAGAATGGAAATATAATCAATACCATTTATTCGAATCCTCAAGAATGGTTTGGTAAATTTAATTTTCAAGAGAATATTGTCGTAGTTGAAAGTTCTTCAAGTTTTTTAGATAGAGACTTGGTAGTTTATTTTAGACAATCTGGAATTGAAAAGCAAAGAGTAGAAATAAATGGTGAAATAGTTAAAATTGTTTCTGTTTCAAATAATGAGTATGCTATATTTTCACAGTTTTTAGATGAATCTCGAATAAGTATTTACTATGAAAATTTGAATCAAATTTATACAGATTTAGAGCTTCCAAACTCCATAATTTACGATGCAATATTATTGGATAATTTTTTAATATTCAGTTCTTCTAATGGTCTATTCAAATATGATTTTAACTTAAATACGCTAAATTCAATTAGTTCAAATATAAAGCCTAGTAAAATAATTCTTAGCGAAATGGATAGTTTTGTTTATTTAACTGTGGGAACTGAACTATGGACCTATAGTGGAAATGGAAATCTAAATTATCTGTCTAATTATGGGGATTCGATAAGAAACTTTATACCTGTTTATAATAAGTAGTTAATTGCCTATATTACTGAACTTTTCAGTTCGTAATTCAATTCTTTGTTCAGAACTTAATTTTTCAAGATCTTCGATATTTTTTTTGATTTCAGTCTTTAATTTTTTGAACATTTTTTCTGGTTCTGCGTGTGCTCCTCCTACAGGTTCTTTTATTATCCCATCAATTAATTTATTTTTGAGCATGTCTTTTCCCGTAAGTTTTAGTGCGCTCGCAGCATTTTCTTTGTAATCCCAACTTCTCCAAAGGATAGAAGAACAAGATTCTGGTGAAATAACTGAATACCAAGTGTTTTCCAGCATTATAACTTTGTCTCCAATACCAATTCCTAGTGCACCTCCAGATGCTCCTTCTCCAATAATTATACATATTATAGGCACTTTGAGAAGCATCATTTCATATAAATTTCTAGCTATTGCTTCCCCTTGTCCTCTTTCCTCCGCTTCAAGGCCTGGATAAGCTCCAGGTGTATCTATAAGAGTAACTACAGGCTTGTTAAATTTTTCGGCTAATTTCATCAATCTTAATGCTTTTCTGTACCCCTCGGGATTAGCCATTCCAAAATTTCTATATTTTCTTTGTTTTGTATTTCTTCCTTTTTGTTGTCCTATGATCATGTAGGTTTTTCCATCAATCTCTCCAAATCCTCCAACCATGGCTTTGTCATCTTTTACGTTTCTATCTCCATGCAGTTCTAGAAAATTACCGTTAGTGATAGCGTTTATATAATCTAAAGTATACGGTCTGTCGGGATGTCTACTTAACTGTACTTTTTGCCAAGGATTTAAATCTTCAAAAATTTTCTTTGTAGTTATGGATAATTTAATCTCTAATTCTTTTAAAGTAGAATTAATATCTACCTGCCCTTTGTCTCCAATTTCAATAGTTTGAGCTATTTGATTATTAATTTCTTCAATTGGCTTTTCGAAGTCTAGATAAGAACGTTCCATCTTTTAGTAATTTATAGTGTGAAATTAATAATATTATATGTTATTCCATATAGATTTAAGTATATTTCATTAAATAATGACCTTAAGTATTTTATTTATCTAACTATTTTAAAATATAACAAGGTAATATTTTTGTTTCCACCAAAAATCTTTTATTTTTGCGAGCCTTAAATTTTAAAAAATGAGTAAAAGAACTTTTCAGCCTTCCAATAGAAAAAGAAAAAACAAACACGGTTTTAGATCTAGAATGGCTACTAAAAATGGTAGGAAAATTTTGAATGCTCGTAGAAGAAAAGGCAGGAAAAAAGTTTCTGTTTCTGATGAAGCTAGACCAAAAAGATAGGTCTGCTCTCAATTAATTTATCAAGGCACCCAGTTTTGACTTGTCAGTATAAGCGCTTCTTGAACTGATATTCTCTCTCCGTAATTATAGGCTGTTACAAACGGCCCTGGAAAATTATAATTTTTCAATTCATTTCTAGAATCTCTAGCATCACTATATTTAGAATTAGTACCTACTGTATATTTTATCCAGCCATTATGGGTCTCAAGAGCATATTCACCATTATAATTAAATTGATTAGATACTTGCTTGTCACTAATTATTCTGTGGCCGGCTAGTATTTGGACTTTATAATCTACATTGTTATTCACTTTTTTTGTTGAAATTATATTTTTTATAACTTCCTCTTTTTTTACCTTTACTTCTTCTTCTACTTCTTCTCCTATCGCTATTTCTTTTATCACTTCTTTATTTACTTTTTCCTCTTCAATTACGTTTTTAAAACTATCTATTGTACTTTCTGAAACTACTTGTGATATAGTTTCATTTATAACTTCCTCAGTATCTTTGGAATTAACTATATTTTCTTCATTATTGCTAGCTAATTCTAATAAAGTATCTTGTTTTGAATCTTCTTGAACAGTAATGTCAGCTTCGATAGAGTCTGTTTCTGTATTTGAAATTATTTCTTTGAATGGAACATATTCTGTTTCAGGAATATCTATACCACTATTATAACCTTCACTAATTAATTTTTCAGATGAGAAGACCCCAGATATTGTAAAATTGGTGTCTAGTCCTATATTATTAGTTATTTTATATTTCACTATTATTTCGCTGTTAGAATCTGGTAGATTTGTCCATATAAATTTAGCATAACCATCCGCATTTTTAAAAACACTCCCTGCAGTTTCAATTGCTTCAGCTGTATAGTTCATAGGAAGTTCTTCTTTTATCCTTGCAAAGCCTTTGTGGTTGTCAATAGTAGTTTTGACCGTAATGACATATTCGTTTTCTAACTTTTCAATACTTCTAACAGAACTTGTTGATGAATTATTCACTTTACTATTTTCTTCTGCAACAAGTTCAGGATCTACTTTAAAAATTAATGCTGGCACCTCCAGTTGCTTTCTTTCATTGTCATTAATAAACGAAAAATCTCCAGCTATTTTTTTCATTCCAGTAGTATTTTCCTGAGCAATAATTGTATAGGATATAACAATACTTTTTTCACTTGGTAAGTCATACCAAATAAATAACACTTCATTTTCTTTAAAGGTAAATGAAGATCCATCACTCATATTCTCTTTTACTGTTATTCCATCTGCCTGCGATAGATCTAGTCTCAATCTTCCCGGTCCAGAAAAGTTATTTTTATTAATAATTAAATTAACTTCCACTTCTTGACCAATTGCAATCTCCTTTGGTGCAGTGTGGGTAATAACCACGTCATTTATATTTAAAATTGTAAATAATAAAAATCCAATAATATTAATAAAGATGAGAATGGCTTTAGGCATATTTTTACTTCTTTGTACCAAATCTAGCCTTGATTCCCTGTTATTTGAAAGGGTTAGTTTTCTTTTTTCAATACGAAGTTGTTGAAAAGGGAACGAATAAGTTTGGTTTTAAGAAGCTTGAAATTCTAAAAATCATCGACCCTAATAGGAATTATTGTGTCAAATTTTAATTCAATTTCAAAGCCTGGATAACTTTTTATTGATCTTCCAGAATCATCTATAAATAGTATTGATTTTGAGTTTGGCTCTAAATCTTTAAAATCTGGAAATCCATCAAAATCACTATCAATAGGACATCCAGTTGGTAAAATAGATACGTTTTTTGGAGTTTTTTGACATAGGTCATCGTGATCTTTTATTCCATCAAAATCAGAGTCTAGATTCTCAAAAATATTTATAAATTGTTTTTTATCTTTTTTATAATTCGCTCCATCTCTTGAAAAATAGACACTTACAGCCACACCAATAGAAATAAATTTATCATTAATTCCATCTGAAATATTATCTATCCAATCTGTAAATAGTTGATTGTAAGTAAAAAATATTTTAGCATTAAAAACATTTTTAAATTTCCACAGAAACCCTATTGATGCAGGAATATATGTCAATCCATAATTGACAGAGTCGCTACTAACTGAAGTTTCATATTCATAATCTCTTGATATAAAATTAGCTGAATTTGACAAGGAATCTACTTGAGGAATATCTCTAATACTTCCATCCTCCCAATAATTGTAATAATTGCCATCCTGGTCTAGAAAGTCAGAGTAAGAACGGAATACTAATTTCCCAATTCCCAAACTAATAAAAGGAATAATTTTATTTTGATTAGATCTTATTTTCTTTAAATAAATAATATTATCAATACTTGCATGTAATATAGTAGATTGGAAATTTTCAGTAGCATTATTGGTGGACAATTGTCCCCAATTTATATTTAAAGAAGTTGAAAAATTAGAAAAAAAATTCCTTTCATAAAAAAGTCCTACACTAGGTCTGTTATTAATAAATAAACTTGGTTTAGTGGTATGCTCTATATCCCCATAAAATGTATTACTTGCATAGTTTATTCCAATAGAATTTTTGGGAAGAGGATTATAGTTAAAAAAATCTTGAGAATAATGATTTTTAACAAGAAAAATTAATGATATAAAAATTAATACTCTGATAATTAAAAATTAGGTTTTAAATGATATTTGTTATAAAATTCATCAATTTGTTTTACAGCTTCTTCGGGGCTATCAACAATTTTAATCAAATCTAAATCTTCAGAATCTATATTTTTCTCCTCTTCGAGTAAAATATCTTTGATCCAATCTATTAAACCTGACCAGAATTTCTTTCCAAGAAGAATAACTGGAAATTTTCCAGATTTTTTTGTTTGAATAAGTGTTAATGCCTCAAACATCTCATCTAAAGTTCCATATCCTCCAGGGAGTACGATAAAACCTTGGGCATATTTCATAAACATTACCTTTCTGACAAAAAAGTAATCAAAGTTTATAATTTTATCCTTATCAATATACATGTTAGGTTCTTGTTCGAATGGAAGTAAGATATTTAAACCTACTGACTTTCCACCACCTCTTTTTGCTCCTTTATTACCAGCTTCCATAATTCCAGGTCCACCACCAGTTATCACTCCGAATTTTTTTTGAGTAAGTTGAAAAGCCAATTCTTCTGCCAGCGAATAATATTTACTATCTAGATTTGTTCTTGCAGAACCAAAAATGGATACACAGGGGCCAATCCTTGACAACCTTTCAAAACCTTCTACAAATTCACCCATTATTTTGAAAATCTCCCAACTATCGTGAGATTTTATGTCGTTCCAATCTTTCATTTTATTAAGTTAGGAATTATATTCTAATGCTAAAAATTCTCCAGTGTAGCTTTTTTTATTATTTATGAGCTTATCTAGAGTTCCTTCATATACAATTTCTCCCCCTTTATTTCCTCCTTCTGGTCCTAGGTCAATAATATAATCAGATTCAATTATAACATCCATATTATGTTCAATTATAAGAACACTATTCCCAATTTTTATCAATCTTCTTACAACGTCTAAAAGTAAGTTAATATCTTCGTGGTGCAAACCTGTGGTTGGTTCGTCCAAGATGTAAAAAGTGTTTCCTGTTTGTTTTTTCCCAAGTTCAGCTGCTAGTTTTATTCTTTGAGCTTCCCCACCAGAGAGCGTAGTGGAGGATTGACCTAATTGAACGTATCCTAATCCAACATCATACAAAACTCTTATTCGTTCGTATATATAGTTGATGTCTTTAAAGAAAACTATTGCTTCGCTTATAGTCATATTCAAGACATCGTTGATAGATTTTCCTTTGAATTTTACTTCCAAAGTTTCTCTGTTATATCTTTTTCCAAAACATTTATCACATTTTACATAAACATCAGGTAAAAAATTCATTTCTATTAATTTCATTCCAGCACCTACACAAGTTTCACATCTTCCACCTTTTACATTAAAGGAAAATCTTCCAGGCTTGTATCCTCTTATTTTAGCTTCTGGTAGTTGAGAAAATAAATCTCTTATAAAATTAAAAATTCCAGTGTATGTTGCTGGGTTAGATCGAGGAGTTCTTCCGATAGGAGACTGGTTAATTCCTATGACCTTGTCTATATTTTCTAATCCCTTAATTTTCTCAAATGGCAAAGGTGTTTTAACAGATTTATAAAAATATTGGTTTAGAATAGGGTATAAAGTTTCGTTAATAAGAGTTGATTTTCCACTGCCAGATACACCAGTTACACAAACAAGACAATTTAATGGAATTGTGATACTAACTTCTTTTAGATTATTTCCTGAAGCCTTACTGATTCTTAAAGTATTATCTGCTTTTAAGGATATTTTTTTAGTTATAGGTTTTTTATTTTTTTTAGCCAAATATTTAGCAGTTATTGATTTTTTAGAATCTAGCTTATTAGGTTGGTTTTGAGCAATTATCTCGCCACCTAATTTTCCTGCACCTGGTCCAATATCAATAATTAAATCTGCCTCTTTCATGATGTCCTTATCATGTTCAACTACAATTACTGAATTTCCTTTGTCTCTCAAGCTTTTAAGGGATGCAATTAATTTATGATTGTCTCTTTGGTGTAGCCCAATAGAAGGCTCGTCTAGAATATATAGTACGCCTGTTAGCTCAGAGCCTATTTGAGATGCTAATCTTATTCTTTGTCCCTCTCCACCAGAAAGTGTAGCTGCAGGAAGATTGAGATTTAAATATTCTAGTCCAACATTAATTAAAAATCCAATTCTATTAGATAGTTCTTTTATAACGTCTTTAGCTATTAATTTTTGATTTTTATTAAAATTCACTAGCAGATTATCAATCCAATTTTTGAGTTCTATTATATCCATTTTAACAACATCGCCTATGTTTTTGTCCTGAATTTGATAATATTTGTGGTGTTCTTTTAGTCTTGCTCCTTTACAAGCTTCACATACTTTTTTATTCATGAAATTAGAAGCCCATCTTTTTATTTTATTTCCTCCATCTTTATGTTGACGCTGAATAAAATTCCCTACACCTTCGTAACCATTTAAAACTTGATGAACACCATTCTCTCCCAGAACTTTAATTAATTCATTGGTTCCATAAAGAATCTGGTTTAAACATTCGTCGCTAATCTTCTCTATTGGGGTTTCTAATTCAAATCCATGGTGTTTTAAAAGTAGATTTATCTGTTTGAAAGTCCAATTATTTTCAAAAGAACCCAGAGGCTCAATTCCCCCTTTTCTAATAGATTGTTTTTTATTTGGTATGATTTTGTCCAATTCAATTTTATGAATAAATCCCAATCCATTGCAAACTTCACATGCCCCTTTTGGAGAGTTGAAAGAAAAAAGATTTGGTTCGGGATTGGGTAGTGAAACTCCGCTTTCTGAACACATTAATAGTTTACTAAAATTTATCTTTTGATCATTTTCTATAATTTGAACTTCATCTTTACCTTTTTTCAAAGCCAAAGAAATACTTTTTTGAAGTCTTGCTCTATTGTTATCATTTATCAAGATTCTATCAATAATTAGGGAAATATCGTGGGTTTTATATCGGTCTAGACGGTGACCTAGTCCAATATTTTGAATTTCTCCATCCACATACGCTTTAGTGAACCCTTGTTTTAATATTTGATCAAATAATTCTCGGTAGTGTCCTTTTCTTGACTTAACTAAGGGTGCAGAAATTAATATTTTTTTATTTTGATATTTTTTAATTATTAAATTAATTATTTCTTTTTCTGAGTAACTAACCAAAGGTTTTTTAGTAACAGGAGAAATTGGAGTTGATACTCTAGCAAATAACAATCTTAAAAAGTCGTAGATTTCTGTAATTGTTCCAACGGTTGATCTTGGGTTTTTAGAAACAGTTTTTTGTTCAATTGCAATTACTGGACTTAAACCTGAAATATGATCAACATCAGGTTTTGTTAGTTGTCCTACAAACTGTCTAGCATATGCATTGTAAGTTTCAAGATATCGTCTTTGACCTTCTGCAAATATAGTATCAAATGCAAGTGAAGATTTTCCACTTCCGCTGAGTCCTGTTATCACAACTAGCTTATTGTGAGGAATATTTAAAGAAATATTTTTGAGATTGTGCGTTCTTGCACCTTCAATTATTATACTATTCATTGATATATAATGTATTCAAAAGTATAATCTATTCTCTTAACTCTTTATGTTGTTGAGTAGTTAAATATAAAGTAATAAACATACCCAAGAAATATATAGAATATAATATTACTTGAATATAAGACCATTCTGTAACAAATCTGTATACAATAGCCGCTATTAAAGAAGACAGAAAAGCTATCCCAGAAAATATAAATATTATTTGTGTATTATTAAATCCTAGAAAAGATAGATGATGAGTGGTATGGTCTTTTCCTCCTACAAATGGAGATTGCTTTCTCGAAATACGATTAATAAAAACGCTAGTGGTATCAATTATTGGAAGAATGAAAACCAAAATCACTATCATAACCTGTTTGCTAGGCAACATTTCATTGCTTATGTAAGTTGAGGAATTCCAAAAATATTTAATACCAAGAATTGCAACCAATAGACCAAGAAATTGACTCCCAGAATCGCCCATATAAATTTTTGCTGGCGTCCAATTGTAAAATAAAAAACTAAGTAAGGATGCTAGTACACCAATAATTACCATAAAGTCAAAATTTTCAAAACCATTTTGAAAGCCTATGAAAAATAAGGTAGTTACTAATATAAAAATAGTGGTTATAGTAGTTATACCATCCATATTGTCCAGCATGTTAATGGAGTTCATAATCCCTATAATCCATACGATGGTTAATATATAATTAAGGATGTCAGTTTCAAATACTTTAATGATAAAATTATGCTCATTGCCAACCTTTAAAGACCCAAAAATTAAAACCAATCCACAGGTTATTTGAACAAAAAATTTCAACCATGGTTTGGTATTATATGCATCGTCTGCTAAGCCCATAACAAACGCCAAGCACAATGCTCCAATCATGCTAATTACTTCTCCGTTTTTAAAAAGTTCATTATGATCAAATAATATTCCATAACAGCCAGTACTAACAAGAAATGCCATAAAGAAGGTTATTCCACCTAAAGCTGGCTTAGAAATAGGATTCCATCTAACCATGGTATTTTCTTTATCTCTTATTCCTAAAGTTTTTGAAAATTTTAGTAGTACAGTATTTATTACAAGACCGAATAAAGTTATACACACAAAGAACTCTGCATATACTATAAAAGTGTAATCGTAGTTGTTCATTTTTTAAAATGGAGATACAAAAGAACTAAATTTTTTTGCATTTTCATCTTTTTTGGACAAAATAGGATTAGAATTAGGCCACTTTATATTTAAAGTACTATCATTCCAAACAATAGAGTCTTCCGATTTTTTGTGATAGAAATCTGAGCATTTATAGCTAAAAATGGTATTGTCTTCCATAGTTAAAAAGCCATGGGCCATTCCCTTAGGAAGAAATAATTGATGGTTGTTGTATTCGCTAAGTTCTTCCATAATATATTTCCCAAATGTACTAGATTCTTTTCTTAGGTCTACTACTACATCCAATACGGCTCCCTTAACAACACTTACTAATTTTGCTTGAGCATGAGGAGGTTTTTGAAAATGTAAACCTCTTAAAACTCCTTTAGAGGAGCTAGATTGATTGTCCTGTACAAAGTTCATATTAGAAGCTATATTTTTTTGAAAAATTTCTTTGTTAAAGGATTCAAAAAAAATACCTCGGTCATCTTTAAATACCTTAGGTTCAATTAAATATACGCCTTCAATATTAGTAGTATTAATTTTCAACTTTTAAAATAGGATTTTATTTTAGCAAATATAGTTTTTTCTTTTTTTGATTCTTTTTCAATATAATAGGAACTATCCGATCCATATCCATATCCATATCCATATCCATATCCATATCCATAACCGTAGCCATAACCATACTTATTACTATATTCATTTCTTTTAGAATCTACTGCATTAAGAACTACAGAAAGTTTTTTCAAGTAATTTTCTCTTATTAATTTCTCTACATTTTGAACAAAGTTTTTCCTTGAATAGTTTGCTTTAAATATATAAATTGGATAATCCGCTTTTTGTAATACTGGGATTCCATCAGTAACTAGTCCCACTGGAGGATTGTCAATAATAATAATATCGTATATTTTTTTAAGTTTTTCTAATGTTTGATCGAAGACTTCGCTTACAATTAACTCCGAAGGGTTTGGAGGGAGAGTTCCTGCGGTAATAAAATCTAAATTATTAAGTGAACTACTCTTTATACAATCCTCAATTGTATTTTTTTTAGAAAGAATTTCACTCATTCCTTTCTTGTTAGAAGTATCTAATGCTAAATGAATTTTAGGTTTTCTCATATCTAAATCAATAACAACTACTTTTTTTCCGGTAAAAGCAATTATTCCTCCCAAATTTATAGCTACAAAAGTTTTTCCTTCACCTGAAATAGTACTACTTATTGCAATTATTTTTGATTTTACATCGTTATTTATAAACTGAAGATTGGTTCTAATCGCTCTAAAAGATTCGGTAAGCATTGATTTTGGGCTCTTATCTACAATTAACTGAGAAACATCCATTGTATTTTTAACAAATGGTATCATTCCCAAAGTTGAAATTTCAATTTTTGAATACTTATCAATTTCATGTAAAGCTGTGATTTTATCATGTAGTAAATAATTTATTAGAACTAAAATTATAGAAATAAACAAGCCTACACTAATAAATATAATATATACCAATAACCTATTTGGCGAAATTGGAATCTCGTTTAGCGGTGCGCTTTGAAGAACTTCATTATAGGTTGTTATTCCTGCTTTAGAAAGTTCGTATTCTGTTTCTTTTTCTAAGAGTTGGGTATAATACTTGTTATTTATTTCCTTTACTTGCTCTAATTTTAAAAGTTCTAATTCTTTTTCTGGAATTGCAAAAGTTTCAGATTTCATTGCTAATAAATTTTCATTAATCTTTGCTTTTTTCTTTTTATAACTCTGTTTTAAGAGTTTTACTGCTTTTTTTATATAAATTATTTTTTCCTCAATTTGACCATTTAATTGAATAACACTTTTATTGTTTTCAGTTACATCCTCAAGTAGTTTTTCTCTTCCAAACACGTCCTCCTTTAATTCAGCTATCATTGATTTTATCAATGGGTCATCGTAAAAAATACTGGTCAGCAATGTTATGTTTTTTATAGAACCACTATTAATTTCAGACGAAAGATTATTTCCAAACATTAAATCAAATTGATTTAGTAGTTCTAAATTTTTCGTTGTTGTTAATAATTGCTCCTCAATATCATCTGCCTTGTTTTTATAATTATCTATTAAAGATTCTTCATTTTTATACTTATTATTTTTTCTAAATTTTCTAAGTTTTTTTTCACTTTCAACTAATCTTTTTTTGACGCTATCCTTTTGAATATTTATAAACTTTACAATTTTATCAGAACTCAGCTGTTTTTTTTCAAGGTCATAGTCCATATAAATTTCTACTAGTCCATTACAAATATCTTTTGAAAATTTTGAATTAGTATGTTGATGGCTGATGGCAATAGTTTGTGCTGATGGATCTTCAATATTTATTTGTAAACCAGATATTATTTCAGTTTTAATATCTTTTATTGTTGGAATTATAAAAAAACTTTTTGAAGATTGAATGGTTTTTTTAAGTTCTTCTGGACTAATTAAAGGCTTAATAATTCCTGATAAATATTTTGATGAAAAAAACTTATTGAGTTCAATATACTCAGCATAAACTAATTTTGAGTTTTTATTGATTATTGAAAAATAACTTCCATCAAAAGAAAGATATAATTTTTTTGAATTTATTATTGGGTCTTTCACTGAGTAGTTTTCTACTTTAAATGAATTGGAATTGTATAAAAATCTAGTTAATATTTCTCCTTCGTTAAAATAAAACATATTTAAATCTAATTTCTTAATCAATTTAGAAATTGATTTTTGAGATTTAATTATTGCCATTTCAGCATTTAGATTGGTGCTAGATTTAAAGGAATAAAAATCGCTAAATTCGGATGGTTGGTCTTTAATTGCAACTTGCAGTAAAGCTTGAGTTTTATATATTTCTGTAGTGTATCTTAAATACATTATAGCACCAAATGTGAATAAAAGTATAATAGCAATTATTATCCATTTTATTTTATTTAGTAAGTAAAGAAATAATCCAAGCTCAAATTCTTGACTTAAGCTTGTAAGATTCTCTTTATATCTTTGAAAACTTTCCTCCGTTTGTTTAAAATCTTCTGGTTTCATTAAGGACTTATTTGAGAGATGGTTAACCATACTAGGGATATGGTTGAAATAAATGAAAATACCGAGTTAATGTCTTGAATAATCTCACTTCCTAAATTAAAGTTTGGAGTTATGTAAACAATATCATGAGATTGCATAATCATATTTCCTTGACTAATTCCATCAATTGTTGAAAGGTCTGCATTAAATATTTTAATTCCTTCGTTGGTTTTTCTAATAATTTTTATCCTTTTTGAACTGTTGGTATTGCTTATTCCACCAGCGGTAGCTAATACCTCGAATAGGGTCATGTTGTTGTAAAGTAAATTTACTACTCTCGCTTCTCCACCACTTGCTCCATTAAACAAAAAAATTCTTTTGGTAGATACGCCCAAAACTATAAATGGATCTACATAAAACTCGGATAATAAGCTTTCTAAATATAGTTCTGCTTCTTTAATTGTCTTACCTACAATATTTAGATCTCCAATTATTGGAAATTCTACCAAGCTGTCTTGTCTTACAAGAAATAGTGATCCATTTCCAGCTCCTACATTATTCTGCTGCATCATTCTTTGGGATTGATTATTCCCATTATTATCAGCACTAAACATGTCAATTAATTGAAATCCATTGTTGGTATAAAGCTGAAATGTTAACTGGTCGTTAATGTCAATTTTGTATTCAATATTATTTAATTCAGTTTCAATTTCATCAAAATTATAATCTTTAGGTGTTCTTAACATCCTATTAGAATTTATAGTACATGAATAGAACAAAGAAAGACAAGTAGCCAGTATTATGTATTTATAAATAAATTTCATGGCACAAAAGTACTATTTTTTTTTGAAAAGCAAAGAACTTTGTAATTCAAAGCTTGTTTTCATATAAGTTTTTAATATTATTAACTAATTGGTCGTAGTGAAAATCTTTTGATTTTTCTAATCCAAATTTGGAAAATAATTTTCTTTTATTAGAATCATTAACCAGGCTCAGTAAGTTTTTAGAAAAATTGTGTAAATCATTTTTTTCCGATAGAAGTGTTGTTTTATTTTCCAAAACAATATTTTCTATGCCTCCTGTTTTGGTACTTACTATCGGTTTTCCACTCGCTTGTGCTTCAATTAAACTAACAGGTGTTCCCTCATTAAGTGAAGTCAAACAGATAATATCCATACCAGAATTCACTCTGTCAATTTCTTTAATCCAAGAAGTTAATTGGAAGGTGGCTGGATTATAATTTAAACTAAAGTCTAAATTTTTATTCTTTATATAATTAATAATATTTTGTTTTTCTTCACCATCACCAACAATAAATGCTCTTATTGGGACCTTACTTTTTTTTAATACTTCTTGAATTGCGTCTATGAAAAACTTATGATTTTTTATCGGGACTAATCTTCCAATTATTCCAATTGCTATTTCATTTTCTTTTAAGTTCCATTTTTTTCTAAATTCTTTCCTTTTAGAATCTTTATCAGTATTGAATCTTTCTAAATCAAATCCTAGAGGAATTACTTCAATCTTATTTTCTGGACATATTTTATGAATTTTACTTAGTTCGCTTTTTTGAATTTCACTAATGGCAATTATTTTAGTGCTTTTTTTTGCTAAATTCTTTTCTATTTCTTTGAAAATTCTTGTTTTAAAATTGCCAAAATAAGAATGGAAAACGTGTCCATGAAATGTATGGTAAATTTGATTCACCCCCATTTTATAAGCAGCTCTTCTTCCTAAAGCTCCAGCTTTTGCTGCATGGGTATGAACAATATCTGGTTTAAATTCCTTTATAATATTTTGAATTTTTTTAAATGCTATTTGGTCTTTGTATGGATTTAGAGATCTTTGCATTTCAGGAATTATAATAGGTTTCAAACCTAAATTGTCTAGAATATGCATAGAACTCTTTTCACTTTCATCGTGTTGTCCACCAATTAGTAAAGTTTCATAATCTGGTTCTAAATATTTTGTCAAATATGCTGCATTATAGGTGGGACCACCTAAATTAAAACGATTGATTATTCTAAGAATTTTTTTCATTTTATTTGAAAATCATAATTTAAATTCTTAAATCTTATTTTAATTAACAATAAATCTGTCATTTTTAGCTAATTTACCCAATGGATTCATTAATGGTTATATCTTGTAGAGTAGTTATGAATAAGAGATTTTTAATATTTATTTTTCAAATTTTATTTATAGGTAATTTCTTTTCCCAGAATTTAATTTCTAACTCATTATCTAAATTTTTAAAAAGCAAAGAGATTACAAATGCCTTTGTTAGCTTAAAATTACAAGACCAATCTGGTAAGGTTTTGTTAAGTCATAATTCTGAAAAATTATTGGTTCCAGCTTCTTTACAAAAGCTTTTCACATCTTCCTATGTTTTGGACCATTTGTCAAAAGACTTTGTTTATAATACTTATGTTTTGAGTTCAGGGCTAGTTGATACAAATTCTAAAACTTTAAATGGAAATTTGATAATTAATACATCTGGTGATCCTAGTTTAGAAAGCAGGTTTTTTCCCACAAAAAGTTTTATTAATGATTTGAAATCAAAATTAGTAGAACTAAATATTAGATCAATCACTGGACAAATTAAAATATACCCAGATTTTGACAATTACCAAGTAAATAACCAGTGGCTTTGGAGTGATTTGGGGAACTATTATGGATCTGGATATAGTTTACATTCTTTTAAAGACAATTATGTGGAGGTCTCTTTTAATTCTGGTAATGAAATTGGTTCATCAACTAAAATTGTAAAAATTGATCCAATGGCAGATTCTTTTTTTCTTGAAAACAATGTTTTAGTTGGTAAATCTAATAGAGATTTATCCTATGCTTTTGGTGCCCCAATGCAAAACAATAGAACCTTAATTGGAACTATTCCAAGAAACAAGAAAAATTATGTTGTTAAAATATCTATGCATGATCCAAAAATATTTTTAAAACAAGCTGTAGAAAATGCCTGCAGTGAATTAGGTATTTTAACTAGCAACTTTTCTATTAAAAGTAAGGGGAATCTACATTTAGATACTTTACTAGTTTATACTTCTCCTTCTATTATGGACTTAGTTAAATGTGTGAATTTTAAAAGCAATAATAATTATGCAGAACATCTTTTAATAAAATCTGTTTCTCTAAATCATAAGGATATTGATATTAACCAGGCTGCAGATTATTTACAATTGTATTGGGAAGATAAATTAGGTCTAAAAGAAATGATTTTCAAAGACGGTTGTGGCCTTTCAAGATTGAATTTATGTTCTGCGAATGCCTTGAACGAACTTTTACTTTATGAATTGGAAAGAAAATTATCCAAAGCAGAAGATAGCTTTTTAAAATCTTTACCAATTTCTGGTAAAACAGGAACTCTTAAATATTTTGGGGACGAATCCGTATTTGAAGAAGAATTTTTTGGTAAAAGTGGTTCAATGGGGGGGGTAAGGTGTTATTCAGGTTATCTGCGTAAAAGTTCCCAGTACTATCCATTTACAATTATGGTAAATAATTTTACATCTAACGACTATTTAATTAGAAAAAGAATAGAGGAGTTGGTGGTAAATATTTACAATAATATTTAAGGAAACTTTGGATATTTCTTAAAATCAGGATCTCTTTTTTCCAAAAAAGCATTACGACCTTCCTCTGCTTCATCAGTTGCATAAGCAAGTCTAGTAGCTTCTCCTGCATATACTTGCTGACCTACTAGTCCATCATCTATTAAATTAAAACCAAACTTCAGCATTTTAATTGCAGTTGGACTTTTCTTCATTATTTCTTGTGCCCAACCGTATGCAGTCTTTTCAAGTTGATTATGAGTAACAACTTTATTTACCATTCCCATTTCATATGCTTCTTGAGCAGAGTAGTCTAAACCCAAAAAGAAAATTTCTCTAGCCCTTTTTTGACCAACCTGTCTAGCAAGATAAGCTGAACCAAATCCACCATCAAAACTTGCAACATCTGCATCAGTTTGTTTAAAAATAGCATGTTCTTTGCTTGCAATAGTCAGATCACAAACTACGTGTAGACTATGGCCACCTCCAACAGCCCATCCTGGCACAACGGCTATTACTACTTTATTCATAAATCTTATCTGGCGTTGAACATCCAAAATATTAAATTTACTTACCCCGTCCAGTCCTTTATATCCTCTTTTGGCACGTACACGTTGATCTCCTCCGGAACAAAATGCCCAACCACCATCTTTTAGAGATGGACCTTCTCCGGTGAGTAATACAACTCCAATTTCTGGGCTTTCATGGCTAATTATAAGTGCATCAAGTAATTCATCTACAGTTTTTGGTCGAAAAGCATTTCTTACTTCAGGTCTGTTAAAAGCAATTCGAGCAACACCATTGAAAACTTTGAAAGTGATATCCTCATAATCTTTTACTGTATTCCAATCCATAATGCTATTAGTCTTTTTTTATATTTCTAAAATAATCATTCAAAACATTTTCGTTTTCAATATTTCCTGTAAATAATTCGATTATTTCCGCATCTTTACTCACGAAAATATTATTCAAATATTTAGCTGCTTGAATTTCATTGGTTGCTTTTTGGTAATTAATTTGAAAAGTAGCAGCAATTTTTTCCAAACTTATTTCGTGTCTAGTTTCAAAAAACTCCTTACTGTAGGGAGTAGTTTTCGGACCCGAAATAATATTAAATATACCGCCACCTTGATTATTTACAACTATAATTTTAAGATTTTTTGGAACTTCTTTATTCCATAATGCATGTTGGTCGTAAATAAAACTAAGATCACCTGTAATTAAAACTGTTAATTCATCAGTTACACTTGCTGCTCCAACTGCAGTAGAAGAGGACCCGTCAATTCCACTAACTCCTCTGTTAGAATTGTATTTTAAATCTTTTTGCTGTTTAAAAAGTTGAATATATCTAACGCTTGTGCTATTGCCCATTTGTAAATTAAAATTTTTATCTTTTAATTGATTTTGAATTAGGTTATGGGCTTTAAGATCTGACCATTTACAGGTGGAAAGATACTGAAGATGATTTTCTTCACTTTTCTCAAATTCTAAATACCAATCTTTACTAAAATTGGAATCTTTGTTGTATTGGTAGCCATCTAAAAAATCTTTAAAAAAATCTTCTGGTTTAACGGGTATGAAATGAGATAAAGAAGAAAATATATCTTGTGCTCTGTTGGTTTCTTCAACATGCCAATGTTCCTTTGGTTTATTTTTTCTAAGTAGACTTTTAAGTTTTTTAGAAATTATAGAATTGCCAATTGTTATTACAATTTCTGGAAAAAATTTAGGATGATTATTAATTCTTTCTAAAGTTCGATCTATACAACTTATGAAGCTCTCATTATATAAGTTAGAAGTTGTTTCTGTTAAAATACAAACGGAAGGATCTTTATTTATTTCAATTAAAATTTTGTTCAGGGAGCTGCTCTTTTGAAGAGAACCACACACAATCATTTTTTTATTGTGTTGTCCCCAGTTTTTTTGTAGATTTTTTAACTCTTCTTTGCTTACTGATTTTTTTGTTTTAAAATGAGTTATTTTTTTTCCAGTTTGACTTGGTTTTAATTCGGTTTTATATAAAGGTTCTCTAAATGGGAAATTTAAATGAACTGGCTTAGAAAGTAATTTAGAAATATGAAAAGCTTCGTTGGTCATAACACCGGTTTGCCATAAAGCATCAGGATGATCCAGCATAGGAAGATTATAACTTTCAGCAATAAAGTTTTCGTAAACTTTATATTGTCTCATAGATTGGCCTTCACCGTGATCTACCCATTCTGGAGGTCTATCTGCAGTAATAACAATCAAAGGAATTTTTTGATAAAACGCTTCTACAATTGCAGGAGAGTAATTTAAAACAGCACTACCAGAAGTAGAACAAATTACCACTGGTTCTTCCATTTGCTGAGCCATTCCAAGTGCAAAAAATGCTGCTGACCTTTCATCTACCAATACCTTTGTTTTGAAATAGTCGTCACCATTGAATCCTATTACTAATGGTGCATTTCTTGATCCTGGTGAAAAAACAATATTTTTTACTTGGTGTTTTTTTAATAAATCAACAACTACTTGTACTCTAAACGATGCGGAAGTCATTGGGCGAAGTTCTATTTTTTTTTAATCACAGACAATAGCGTTTGAGATTTTATTTGAGTTTCCTTAAATTCATCATTGGGATTGCTTTGACTTGTGATTCCTCCACCCACAAATATCTGAACTTCTTTAGCAGAAAATCTAGCACATCTTAGGTTAACTTTTAAATCACAATTTTTATTATCAATTATTCCAAGAAATCCGCAGTAAAGGCTTCTGTTATGGACTTCTAAATCATGAATTATCTCCAATGATTTATCTAAAGGAATACCTGCAATTGCAGGGGTAGGATGAAGCGTTTTAACAAACGATAGAAAATCAATATCTAAATTAAAATTGAAATCTTTATTTAAGTGTATTATCTCTCCAGCAATTTCTTCTTCAATTTTAGATTCTTTGGTTATATATCCATTTTCTTTAATTTTTCCTTCAATAAAATCAACTACATATTTGTGTTCTTGATAATCTTTTTCAGACCATTTTAAATTTTCATTTTTTGATTTGCTTCCTGCCAAAGCATGGGTGAAAAATCCATTTTCAAAATTCCCCTTAATTAATGTTTCAGGAGAAACACCTATCCACATTCCATGTTTTGGATGATTGAGAATATATTTAAACCCTTTGCTATAGGTTTGGGAGAGTTTTTCAAATATTTCAAAATAATTTGAAATTTCAAAGTCCGATTTAACAACTCTACTTAAAATACATTTTTCAATAATATCCTCATTGCAATAATTTATAATTTTTTCAATGGATTTTTTATAATCTTCTTTGGAAACATCTTTTTCATCAAATAATTCCGGTTTTTCAATTTTTACTTTCTTTTCTAGGTTAGAAATTTCACCATCAATAAAATAAGTCTCATTATTGAATACATTACAAACAAAAGACGGTTTAGATATTTGTTTTTTAAAATCAAATAAATGCCACTGTCCAACGGCTATTTTATTTTTTTTGGAAATAGTATCCTGATAGATTACAAAGCTATCCTTCCCAGACAGGTGGATCATTTTATTTTTTTTACAATCATTACAGTTAATCTACATATGGAAATTAGTTTTTCATTGTTATCCCTCACCTCAATATTCCATACGTGAGTAGTTCTTCCTTTATGAACAATAGTACCTTTTCCTATTACATAATTGTCCCTTGCACTACCAACATGATTAGCATTTATGGTTAGACCAACAGCATATTCAGTTTTAACATCTATAAGCATATTTGATCCAACACTTCCAATTGATTCTGCTAAGGCAACTGTAGCACCACCATGAAGAATACCCATAGGCTGGGTAGTTTTGTGATTTACTGGCATCTTGGCTTCTAAATAATCATTTCCAATATTTGTGAATTCAATATTTAGATGAGACAATAGGGTGTTTTTAGAAAATGAATTTACTTCATTTAACGTTATATTTTTTGATATCATTAATCTATAATAATTATTTTGTGAGAAATGAAAGGTTTCTTTTCAAACTTAAGATAATATATTCCTGGGCTATTTTCTTGAAGATTTATAAGCATGTTTTCAGCCGATTTCAAATCTATTTCTCGAACTATTTCGCCAACACTATTAAAAATATATCCAGTCCCTAGCTCATTAAAATCTTTAGAAGATAATTTTAAATTAAATATTCCATTGTTTGGATTTGGGAATACCATATCTAGTAAATGCTTATAATTATTAATTCCCATATTGGAGGAAACAATAATTATGGTATCAATTGAACAAACTCCTTGTCCACTAGTTACAGTTAGTTCAACATTGAAATTACCTGCTGTATTAAAAACAACTCCTGATGGATCTTGATCTGTCGATGTAGTTGGAGAAACTCCCCCTAGGCCGTTAATATCAAAATCCCAACTGTAGGATGCAGTACCAGAATTACTTCCTCCGAAAAAATCCATGGGGGTTCCTTGATCTACAGAATCTGAATAAAGTCCAATAATACAGCTCAAACTCGATCCTCCACCAGGTGGATAGGTTCCATCAATAGTATTAATATTTAAACTCAAAGGGTCTAGCCAAGGCTCTAGTTGAGTACCTGCAGAACTACCGTTGGAAGTCCAACTGGTTGAAAATTTTCCATATTCATCTGAGTACCAATCTGGATTTGAGCAAATAGATCCCCCACCAGATAATTGTCCTACTATTCTTTTGTCTTGGTTGAAAATAGGAGAGCCAGATGATCCGCCTTCAGTTACTCCATGGCCATTAGATGTTGCATCCCAATAAACTTCCCAATGTGCGTTAAAAGCTCCACCATTGTAACTAGTACTTGTAAGATTACTATTAAATGTAGATATTTTCTTTGCACTTCCATTTGGATGGTGAATACCAACTCCGTTAGAAACTAAACTATTTGATCTGTCCCAACCTGCAAAATAGGCATTGTAGGTAGATGGTATAGCAGAGTTAAGTTCAATTAGGGTGAAATCTGATCCTGCAACTTGATTAGAAGATGGAGGGTTATTTAATGTTCCACTTCCAGATGTTGCTTTAACGACTCCATTAATCATTGTTTGATTTCCTTTGGATGGGTTGGATGCATTTGCATTTGGTTGACAACTTGTTTTTTGGTAATTCCAATACCATGTATATCCACTTAGATTTTGATTTGCATTTGGTTCTCCACAATGCCAAGCAGTAAATATATAAGGAGTGCAATCTTGAGATGTATTATTGATAACAGATGAAGAACAGACATAAATATAATTAGGGTCTGTATAGGTGAAATGAACAACAGCGTCAATCTGTTCAGACCATCCTATGTTCTCTGGAGAGCAGGCAACATCTACCTGACAAAATTCGGCAATTTTTGGGGTAAAGGATGAAGAATTGCTCTTAAATGGCTCTAAATAATCTTCAAATCCTCTAAAAATATAGCCTACTTTATGAATATCTATTTTAAGATTTCCTATTGCGTTACTAGGTTCAAAATATTCAATTGTAATCATCTCTCCTTCAATTACTTGTGTGTGGGTTAAAAGATTCTTAGAATTTGTTATAGAATTAAATTTCCCTATCAAGTGTTTTTTATTGGAATTATATATAAACATTTCGGCACCCTCAGGAATACTAAAGTTGTCAAAAAATACAGACAGCCCAAGAGCAGATTTACTTCTTATTTTTAAAAAACCAGATTTAGATCCGTCGGCATGATTTATCCATGTTCCATTATTTAAAAGTGAAAGATTGGTTGATCTTATAATCCCTACTTTATAAGTTTCCTTCTCATCTATTTTAGCAAGCTCAATATCTTTAGAAGAAGGTTGGTCAATCAAAAATTCATTTATTGGTGTGCCAATATTGTGAGTAAATGAAAAGGGAGTTCCCCCTTGTGAAATTTGACTTTGGTAGCTTCCGAAAAATAAGATGGTTATTACGGAAATTAAATTTATTTTTGTGTAGTTCATAGTAATACTAAAACTACAAAAAAAACAGTTATAATTTTTAGTACAATGTCAATAAGAGTTTCAAATTTTTAATATGAAGAGAGTCATGTTGGTCGAGGATGAAGAAAATTTACATTTAGCAATTAAATTAAATTTAGAATTAGAGAACTATAATGTAACTTCTGTTTATAATGGCAAAAATGCTATTTCAAAGTTTCGTCAGGGCAGGTTTGATTTAATAATTTTAGATGTAATGCTTCCAGAAATGAATGGATTCGATATCTGTGAATCTATAAGGTTAGAAAACTCTAAAGTTCCAATTCTCTTTCTTACTGCAAAATCATCTAATGAAGATAAACTAACTGGTTTAAGAATAGCAGACGATTATTTAACAAAGCCTTTCAATCTTAAGGAGCTTATGTTAAGAGTTCAAAATTTAATTTCAAGAACTCAAAATGAGGAAGAATCCGATAAGAAAAACAAACTCTTTATAGCTGGGTGTAATGTTGATTTAAAATCATTTGTTATTCAAAATAGCGAAGGAGATGACTTCACATTAACCCACAAACAGATTAAATTGTTAAAGTTATTTATTGAGAAAAAAGACCAAGTGATTAGTCGCCAAGAAATTTTAGAAAAAGTTTGGGGTTACGATGTTTACCCATCTTCAAGAACTATTGATAATTTTATTTTGTTATTTAGAAAAGTTTTTGAAAAAAATCTTCCATCATCTACCTATTTTAAGTCTGTAAGAGGAGTTGGTTATAAATTCACACCTTAGCAAATTTCACAATAAGAACTATCCATTTTATGGTTAAAAGATTCTGTATTTTTTATTTCTTCAACAAATTTTATTAGCCAATTGGAATAATTGGAGACTATTTCGTTATTAATGTTATCATTTTTTTTGAAGGTTAAATTAAGCTTCGGTTGGTAGGTGTTTTTCAATGATATAATCTGGCATGTTAGATTTTCTGTTTTGTTATTAGCATTGTTCCACAACAAAGCATAAAAAAATAACTGAAGAGCTTTATGTTTTTTAGTTAATTGGTCAAAATCAAAAATATTCAAATCTTTTTGTAGAACCATCCCCGTTTTATAATCAATCAATCTTATTCCTTGGTCTGTTGAATCTATTCTGTCAACATAGCCTAAGAATTTAATTTTATTAGTTGATTTTTCTAAACTATTCAGATTATTAGAAATTAGTTTATTCTCAGTTTCTAATATTTTGTATTCTCCTAAAGAATTAATTTCTGGAATTTCTTTATCGAGTAAATTTTCAATACATTTCTTAAAGTGATGATATATTAGAGCATTTTTACCATTTATATACCTTTTATCAACAAATATTTGATCGAATGTATTTTCCATACAGTGGTTGAGCTCAGTTTTAATTTTTTTTATTTCATGGATATCTATTTTCCGACCTTTGTAAAATAAATTTTCTAAAGTTGTATGAACGCCAATTCCCCAGTCACTAGGTTCTAAGTGTTGATTTATTTTTTTCTTTTCCTCTATTTTTAAAACATATTTGAAATAAAAATCGAGAGGACATGTGCAATACTTTTGAATAGACGATGCTGAAATACCATTCTCCATCCATTTGAGAAGAACTTCTTTGGTTTTTTCACTACTTTTTACTTCGTGGATTTTTTGGGAAATATCCATTTTTATGTAGTGGTGATTTATTTTAATATTTCTTTTCTCTCCTAGTTCCTTTTCTATTTGTCTAATGTATCTGCTGGGTTCATTGTAGTTAAGTCCTTTTTCATCTCCTTTGACGAATAATAAATCTATGTTTTTGGCATAATGAAAATTTCGGAAGAAATAATAGGCAGATAATGCCTCTCTTTCATAGACGGATGGAATACCAAAAAACTTTTTTAAGTCCTCTGGAAAAAGATCTATAGAATTAGATTTAGAAGGTAAGAATTCTTCATTGCAAGATAGAAAAACCACATTTTCGTAGTCTAAAGTTCTACTTTCTAAAAGTCCAATAATTTGAATTCTCGCATCGTTTTCTCCTTTTACAACTACACTTAGTCCATTTATTTCTTTCAAAAAAAGTTTTAGAAATTGTAAAGAGTTAATCTCTATTTTGTAATTATTTAACTCATTGGTAATTTTTAAAATCGTTTCTTTTATTTTTTCTAAACTTAAAATATCGTTCTTACTTTTAGCGTATATTCTTTCTACAACATTTATAAGCTTTATTAATTTTTGTGGAATCTGAGTAGGTAATGAATTGTACAATTCATCAAGACATGTCATTATATGGTCTAAATATGGATGGTATTTCTTTAGTTTTAGACTGTTAATTTCAAATGCATGTTTTTGTTTTTCTATAAATAATTTTGATAACTCTTTTTTTGAAATGGTCTTACTAATTGCACTAAAATTAAGTAAGGCCTCCATCCATTGGAGACTGATTTTGTTTTTTCCAAAAATAGGATTGGTGTCCAATAGAAATCTAATTAATTTATTGCTTTCAAAATATTTAATTTTAAGACCTGATGAATAATTAATACTTTTTTCATTTTTAATTAGTTTTTGGTAGAGCAGAGGACCAAGGTTCTCATCCATCAAAATAATTGTGAAATTTTTAGTGCTGTTTCTTACAATATTTTCTGCAATATTGATTTGTTGATTGCTAGAATAGGACGAATAAATATTAATTTCTTTAGAATGACTTAATATCTTATTCGATGGTTTGTTGTAATGTTTTGTAAGGTGTTTTCTATAAAAAAATCCAGCCTCGTGGTCTTTATTTGTTGTGTAAAACTCGTCTACATCCACAATTATTTTAGAACCATTGTTTTTTGTTAAGTAGTTTACAATAGTTTCTTCACTTTTTGAAAGCGCATTTAGCCCTAAAAAACAAATTTTCTTATCCTCAGTGAAATAATCTTTAGGATTCTCAGCTATAGTTCTTGTTATTAAGCCTCCTGTTCCTTTTTTTTTCTCAAGGAGTCTTTTTTTGAATATTTCATAGAGTTCTCCTGTCTTTTGAAACTGACTTATAAAATTCTTTTGATTTTTAGAAAGATTCTTATCGTTTAAACTCCAGTCATCAATTCCTGTAATATTGTCTAATTCCTGAAACAATTTTTGATGATCAATCATGTTTCTCTCTACGTCGTTAAAATTCTTAAGTAAGGTGGCTGATTGATTTTGAAATTCGTTGTAGTTAAGTTCTTTATCTAATTTTAATGCTTGTTCATAAAGCATTAAACTCGCCTCCATATTAGAAATAGGACTTAGATTAGAAATCGAGTTAAAATAATTTTGAATGGTTTTAAATTCTGGAAACAAGACTGCTTCGCCAATAGCATCTTTAAAGCAACTTCTTAAATGCCATTTTGATCTTTCAGAAGGGACAATTACAGTTAAAAGATGTAGTTCTTTTAGTGCGTAATTTTCTAGAATTTCATTTGTAGCATGTGTTAGGAATTTTTCCATAACTAAAAGTAAAACTTTTAATTACTTATTTAATAACTTCCCATGTATGATCTGCCAATAATTTCACTGAACTAATAAATTTTAGAGGGCATTTTTTTCTTCCCCATTCTTTTTCACCAATCATCATTAAAAAGAAATTCCCATTTTCATCTTCATACAAATGATAAATATGAGAAATCAACGGCTCAAATCTTATTTCTGCGTGGTATATCATTTCAGAAATTTCAATTCGTTTTTTTATAGTATTTGCTTGTTGTGCAAGAAGACTCATTTGCTGTTTTATCTGGTCCAGTTGCATATCTGTTTGATGCTCCATTGCAGAAATTGCTTTGGTTTTTATAGTCCCTTGTTTGGTAGGTATGACAGGAAAACTTCCTCGATGATGTCCATAGGTAAGTGAACCAGGATTTTCTGTAATGTTGTCTTTATCTATTGGGTTAATTATATCTTTTTTCTTTTTCAATGTCTTAAAATGGATTAGAAAAGTTATTGTTATTTATAAATTCTGGGTCTGAAAGAGTTAATAAAAATGCTTTAAGTTCCTGACGTTCTTGTGGATTTAATTGTACACCTCCTTGAGAAGAAAACTCAATAAGGGGATCTATATTTGGTGAATTCGGGTGTATTCCAATACTATAAAAATTAATAACTTCATCTAAAGTATTGAATCTTCCGTCGTGCATATATGGAGAGCTATATTCTACATTTCTTATGGAAGGTACTTTGAATTTAAAATTATCTTCAGTTCTTCCCGTTACAAGTCCTCTTCCAGAATCAACTGGTATTTCATCGAGTCCATTATTTTTAAAAGACAAGTCAGTTCCTAAAATTCCTCCATGACAATGAAAACAATCTCCTCCGTTCAAACTATTAAAGGATGACAAACCTGCATTTTCTTCGGGACTTAAAACAGCCTCATTTCGTAAAAATTTATCGTATTTAGAATTTGTAGAAACCATTGTTCTTAAAAATTGTGCTATTGCTTTTGCTGCATGAATAGAATCTGGTTCCAAAGTTTCAAAGGCTTCAAAAAACATATTTCTATAGTTGTTGTCATATCTTATTTCAGATAGAAAATTAGTCCACGTCTCATCCATTTCAGTGCTATCTAATATGGTAACTAAAATCTGATTTTCTAACGAAATAGCTCTTCCATCCCAAAAGAAATCTTTGGACCAAGCTAAATTTTGAAGAACCATAGAGTTTCTTGTTCCTAAATCGCCATGGATGCCTGTACTAAAAGTATTGGGATCTGAAAAAGCATGTTGAGGTGAATGACAATTTGCACATGAAATAGTATTATCTCCACTTAGTTTTTTATCCCAAAACAAATGTCTGCCAAGATTTACTCCTTGCTGAGTTAGTGGATTATCAGATGGATGTTCAATGGGAGGGAAATTATCTGGAATATCAATAGTAATTGGAGTTGGGTTAAAAGATGATTCTACACCAACTCTTTTTTGACAGCTATTTATCAAAAGATTCAGAAATATTAAAGTTATAATATGAAGTTTGAAATTTTTCAAAATATCTACTGGTATTCAGAAATAAAATTATTGGAATTAGTAGCAATTTTAGTTGCTAAGGGAATATTATCCATTGTATGGGTGAAATTTTCATTTTTAATATCAATATCTTCAATTATTTTGGACCAATTTAAGTTTATTTTAATTTTAGATTCATTAGTAAATTCTGAAATATCACAGCTTATATTCTTAGGATTACTTCTAAAATCATCCCCACCTAGGTGAAAAACAAATATCTCTCCAGCATCAAAAACTCCGTTGGAATTTAAATCTGCAAACCCTTCAACTACTACAAATAAGTAACTCCAATCCATTGGATTTGATCCCATTTGCCAATGCATACTAGGTGTTTGATAGGATAGAGGCTCCTCGCTTTGATAGCTTGCAGGGTCTGTATGGTTAGAAACGGAGTCGACTCCAACTTGAAATTCCACAGAAATAGTATTCAATTCTTTTTCCATGTATCCAAGGAAATAATTTGAGATGGATGGGTCAAAAAGTAAATATTGAAGAGTATCGTCAAAACAAGAATTACTGGAGTTAAAGAAACAATTTTTTGACACATAGGTTTTTGCTCTGTTAAATTTTATCATAGTACCAAAATCGTCGTAATAAATTGAATCTAAAGAAAAATTATTACCATTAAATAAATGAAAAACCTCTAAGTTCAGTGGGTTCTTTGAAGCGTCGTATTGACAAAGTTCATCATTAGACTTTTTAGCATTCGGATTGTAGTTAGTTGCAATAGGATCCAAACAGCCTTCTTTACAAGAAACTAAAAGACATAATAATGCAAGGGATACGAAAATTTTAATATTTTTTAAAATCATAGGTTAAAATTATACTTAAATAACGATGCTAAGACATAAAAAGTATGGTTTGTAATTAAATTCACAATCTAAATTAAGTTATTTTAAAAAAGGAAAAAGATTTGTTTAAATTTATCCGGTATGATTTTCAGATGGTTTATTTTCTTTTTAATAATAATTGGATTTAATTGGTATTCTTCTCTTGCCATTAAGACTGTTATAAAAAGCACATGGATAAACTATATTTATCTAATTGCTAATTTATTGATTGTTGCAAACTTCATTTTTCAAATTAATATAAATAGAGAAAATGGAATTATTAGCCCAGTTTTTTCCTATTCTTTTGGTCTTTTTATAGTTTCAATTATTTTTCAAATTTCCTTAATTTTTGTTCTTTTTGTCGAGGATTTTATAAGAATTCCAATTTGGCTATTTCATTTTTTTAGCAAGGGAATGGATAAATCTTTTAAATATATGCCTGAAAGAAGATTATTCATTTCACAGTTGTCTATTCTGTTAGCAAGCATTCCAGCAAGTGCATTATTTATTGGAATGTTAAGAGGAAAATATAATTATAAAGTAATAAAACATCAATTATCTTTTCAAAGACTACCCAAAGAATTTAATGGATTTAAAATTGTTCATATTTCAGACTTTCACAGTGGAAGTTTTGATAACAAACAAAAGTTAAAATATGGAATAGATTTAATTAATAAGCAAAAGCCAGATCTTATTCTTTTTACTGGCGATTTTGTAAATAATATTGCCGATGAATTATTACCATGGAAAGATTTACTAAGCTCGTTAGAAGCACCATTTGGAAAATATTCTGTTTTAGGCAATCATGATTATGGAGATTATGTAAAGTGGGATAGTAAAGATGAAAAAGCCAATAATTTAAAAAAGCTTATTGATCTACAAGTTGAAATGGGGTTTAAAGTTCTTTTAAACGACTCTGAAAAAATTTATATAGATAAATCAAGTATTGATTTAATTGGGGTAGAGAACTGGGGAGGTGGTTTTAAACAAAATGGAGATTTGGACTTAGCTTTACAAAAAACTAATTCGGATTCTTTTAAAATCCTAATGTCTCATGACCCAACTCATTGGGAAGAAAAGGTGATTTCTCATAAAGAGCATATAGATTTAACTCTTGCTGGTCATACCCATGGCATGCAATTTGGAATTGAAATTCCTGGATTTATAAAATGGAGCCCTATAAAATATAGATATAAATATTGGGCTGGTATTTATAAAGAATTAGAGCAAATAATAAATGTTAACAGAGGATTCGGCTTTTTAGCTTATCCTGGAAGAGTAGGTATTTACCCAGAGATCACACTAATTACTCTTAAAGATAAAGAGTCTTTAAAATCCGTATAATTATAAATGCAGAAACTTTTAGTATATAGATCATCTGCTGGCTCGGGAAAAACTTATACACTTGTTAAAACTTATCTTTCTTTATTATTTAAAATAAAATCCAACTTCGGGTTTAAGCAAATTCTAGCAATTACTTTTACCAATAAAGCCGCCGAGGAAATGAAAAAAAGAGTTTTAACAGCTCTAGATGAAATTTCAAGTGAGGGTAAAAAAAACAAGCTTGCCATTGAGATTTCAAAAGAAAATAATTTTGACATCGCTCAAGTTGTTGAAAGATCAAAAGTGATTACCCAGAAAATATTGCACAATTACAAAGATTTTAATCTTATGACTATTGATAAATTCACTAATAAAGTCATAAGGTCTTTCTCAAAAGAATTAGGGATTTCAAATAATTATAATATTATTTTGGAAGAAAACGAGTTTCTAGAGGATGTTATTTCCAAGTATATTGATGAAGTATCCAAAAATAAAAACCAATTAGATATTCTTGAAAAGATGATAGATGAGTCTATTGAATTGGGAGTAAATAACAATATTGAACGACAATTAAATAAACTTAAAAGAATAATCTACAAATCTAATTCTCAGTTTATAAATCCAATGACTGTTGAGGAGATAGCAAATTTAAGAAGCTTTGTGTACGATGGTTTAAATGTTTCAGAGAAAAAGTTAAAAGATGCCGGTGGATTAGGCCTGAAAATTCTAATTGATCATCAAATTCCAGATACATGGCTTCCGTATGGTAGAGTGAAAACTATTTTTAATTCAATGGATCAATTTTCAAATCTGAGCTACAAGGACATAGAAAAATGGAATTCTTGGTTGGAAAAAGATCAATGGTTTAAAAAGTCTTTAAATAAAAGTGAATTGGCCACAGTAAATATTATTTACGATTCAATTATTTCACAGATTAAAACGATAGTTAAGCAGGTTTGTAATAGACTCAAACTAATTGAAGTACATAAGTTTTTAGTCCCTTTTTCAATGGTTCAGACTTTAATCGAAAGGATCAATATTGAAAAATCTGCTCAAAATTCTATTTTGATTTCAGATTTTAACGATTTGGTAAGTGATATTATAAAAAATGAACCAGCAGGATTTATTTTTGAAAAAATAGGTAGTAAATACCAATATATTTTAATTGATGAGTTTCAAGACACCTCTACTTTGCAATGGAATAATTTAATTCCATTAGTCCATGAATCTTTATCTGTTGGTGGACAAAATCTTATAGTGGGAGATGCTAAACAAGCTATATACAGATGGAGAAATGGCAATGTTAGTCAGTTTATAGATCTTCCAAAGATTCATGATAAAAGCTTAAAGAATAATTATGAGTTTCTTTTTGATAATTCCTTTGTTGAGAAAGAGTTAGATAATAATTGGAGATCAGCTGTTAATATTGTTGAATTTAACAATTGGTTTTTTACTCAAGTAGTTAAAGAGTTAGATTTTCCAAGTATTCAAAAAGCTTATACAAATCTAAAACAGGAATGTCAAAGAGATTTTAAAGGATTGGTAAACATTGATATTTCTGAAAAATCAGAGTTTGATTTAGATCTTTTTTTAAAATCAAATATTCTTAATGCAATTGAGTCTGGCTATAGTTTTAAGGATATTTCCATTTTAGTAAGGTCCAAAAAAGATGCATTAAAAATTATAAATAGTTTACTTGATAATAAAGTTATTGTAAATGGTGAATCTTTAGATATTCCTTTTGTTTCAGAAGATAGTTTGTTTTTAAATACCTCTTTAACCTATAAAATTTTAGTTTCAGCATTAAATTATTTTGAATTTAGGGAAGAGAGAGACCTATTAATTTTAAATCACTTTTTGGAAAATTACTTTTCTTCAGAATATTCAACTTTTGAAATGGTGATGACCAATATTAGGATTTTTGACTTCGAATACTATTCCAACTTTTTTGACTTTGAAAAGTTAAGTTTTGTTTTGAATATGTTACATCTAAATCCCAATGATCCTTTTGTAGATTTTTTTATGAATTTGTCTAATAATCTTGTTTTAAAAGAAAACTTTTCTATGGTTCAGCTTTTAGATTATTTTCAACAAAAAGCTAGTAAATTATCTGTAGAAAATGCTCCTAAAAATGCGATACAAATTTTAACAGTTCATAAATCTAAAGGTTTAGAATTTCCTGTTGTAATCGTTCCTTTTACTAATTGGGGTTCGAAAAGCAATATAGATATTCCATATACTTGGGTTGAGAATGTCAACTTAGAGGATAGAAATATCGATCTATATATAGGGGAGATGTCTAATAGAAGTTTATCACATCTTGATAAAAAGTTGGTTTATGAAATTGAAGAAAAAGAAGTTTTATTGGACACTTTAAATTTATATTATGTTGCCTTTACTAGGGCAATTGATCAGCTTTACGTTTCTTTTGAAAATTCAGATAAGAAAGTGAATTTGCCCAATTTATTAGCTTCAACCATTAAAGATCATTTTTCTTATAATGAAGAAAATAACCACCTTATAATTTCTGCTCCAAAAGAAAAATCAGTTGAACTAGATTCTGAAGTTGAGTCTGTTAGTAAGCCTTATAATTTGATTTTTGATACTGATTACAATTACTACAATAATATTCATGGCCATCTTAATTTTTCTTCGAAAGAGAATTTTGGAACTTTTTTTCACAACGTTATCAGTAAAGTATACTCCAATTTTTCAGCTGGATTTGATTATTTAGATAGTTTATCAACGCAACCAAACTTAGACATGAGTTACATAGATAAAACCAAAACTATTCTAAATAAACTTCAGAACAATAAGTCCTTAAGCTTTATCTATGACTCCAATCAAATTATTTACAATGAAAAAGAATTTCGATCTTCAGAAAGTGAAATTTTAAGATTAGATAGATTAATTATTAAAGACAATCATGCAATAATTATAGATTATAAAACTTCAAAAGGGGAGAACGATATTAATCAAGTTAGAAACTATTTGTCCAATATTAACTTGTGTGGGTTTAGCAAGGTTTCAGCCTTCTTACTTTATGTCTCAAATCAAGAATTAGTAGAAGTTACTTCTTAATTATATTGGGATAGTCTGTAATCACCCCATCAAGTCCCATTGAAGTTAGTGATTTTGAATTTTCTTCATCGTTTATTGTCCATCCGTAGATAACCTGTTTTTTATTATGAACGAAGTCTATAGTTTTTTGATTTATTATATTGTAGTTTAGCCCAACTCCAAAAGGCTCAAAGTTTAGTAATTTCATTTCCTTTTCAAACTCTTTATTGCTTGATAGATATATGTATTTTGAGTTTGGAATTATTTTAAATAGCTCGTTAAGTATTCTATAATCAAAAGACATAAAATATATTTTATCTAAATGTTTGCTATTTCTAGTTTCTTCAAATATTATTTTTGCATACTTTTCATAGTCGGGAAAATATTTGTTTACTAGGTTGTATTCGCATTTAATTTCAAATAGAATATCTCCTTGATAATCAATTAGTTCTTTTTTAAATTCTTTATAAGTAGGTTTTTTTTCCTTTACTTTTAATTGTTGTGGAAATTCTTTTACAAACTTACTGCCACAGTCTATTTCTTGAATTTCAGAAATATTCATTTTATAAATATTTAGACTTTCATCATCTAATTTGTTAGTCAAGCAGTAGTTGGTGTCTATGTAGGATTCGTGGGAAATAACTAGTTCTTGGTTTTTATTTACAACTACATCTAGTTCTATCCCATCTACTCCAAACGCAATTGCTTTTTTAAACCCTTCAATTGTATTTTCTGGGTAAATGCCTCTGCATCCTCTATGCCCAAAAATTTTATATTCACTTTGTCCCATTATTGCTGAACTTATTAATGCAGAAAGTAATATCGCTAAATATAATTTATAACTCAAAAAAACAGGCATAAGATTTTAATTATAGTCCACTATATTAATGGTAATTTTTAGATTCTAACAAATTTTACTATCGAAGTAAATTTAGAGTGCCTTCAAATTTTTTGTCTTTAATGGAAAGAGTATAAAAATATGTACCTGCAGGAGTTTCACTACCCACATTATTTCTACCATCCCATTTTAGATTATTTCCAGTGGAAAAATATTGTATTTGTCCCCATCTATTGTAGATGGTTAACTCAGCACATTTTTCTACTTTTTCAGGAATTTCAATAATGAACTCATCATTCATATTATCTCCATTTGGGGTAAAAACATTTGGATCGCTTATGGTAAAATAATC
>ENA-OQVM01000678-OQVM01000678.1-marine-metagenome-genome-assembly--contig:-NODE-678-length-51357-cov-20.837129_pt1 | contig 51357 bp, 40 predicted proteins | sample MGYA00237776_ERZ505498 | MGnify/ENA primary metagenome ERZ505498 (study PRJEB26159, sample SAMN06265151) | marine metagenome | isolation source: Helgoland LTER site | place: Germany:Helgoland, sampling...
CTTTAAAAAAGGCTATTTCTCAAGTTGTAGAAGTTAAAAAGCTTATTTCAACAAGACCTAAGATTCAAGTTAATCCAATAACGCAAAGTTCAGGGTCAAATTTTCCCGGAATTAAAAAAAATGAACATAAATTATACCCTAATTATGGAAATCCAATTTTCACAATGATTTGGTCTAAATTTAGTGAAGGAACCAAAAAATCAGCTGAAGGAAAAGATGTTGTAAATATGGTAGGTTCAAATCTTGAACAGTTACATAAGAATAAAGATGTGACTTATTCTAGAGATACTCAACAAATTCTTTCTATTCCAGCATTGCATTTTAACACGGATAAAAAGAAATTCACTCTAAAAATAGTAGATACGAAACGTGTTTCTACGTTAAAGTCATTAACTCCCAAAAGAAATGTAAACAATAGTTGAGATAAAATTGATTAAAGACGTTATTACTTATACGTATAGTATAACTAATATGTCAAATTCATGCGATTCATCAACGGTGAGTTCATTAAGTGATAATGATAATGATGAGAATTTTTTAGAACAAACGATAGGTTTGATTAGAATACTTAGTTCATTGAGTCAATGTACATCATATACTCCGTTTCTTGATACATTGGACGACGATGACATTATAGAATTAACGAGTACAATTTATGAAATGATAGATGATTATTTAAAAGATAATATATTGATGATGTGTGAAGCAAATTTCCATTCAAATATGGAAAAAGAAATCACCCAATATTTATTGGAAGATTGGGAAGTTGCCGATTTATGTGAAAATATTGAAGAAGACGATGATTCAGATAGTAATTACAACACAACTATACAATTTGTGAAAAGTGTGTGTAATGATTATTTTCAAATTGGAAATTTTTTGAAAATATCGAACCCAAAAGGCTTCTTTGTAACTCTATTTCGGATTTAAAAAATTGGTTATCAATGCTTTCCATCTTTTTAAAGCCCTTTTTATACTTTTTCAAAATTTCCTTCTTATCACCAACCTCCGTTTCTTTTTCTTTGAGCTCATTTAGCATTGGGCTGTTTAGCGTTGTATTAACCGCTTTTGGAATTAATTTGGCTAGGAAGTAATGATGGGGTTAAATGTTATTTTTTAAAATAACATTTTGGAATATTTATTTTTAAATATATTAAGGCAGTGGAATGATGTTAAACAGAGCTGAACATCGTAAACGAAGTGAACAGTCGTAGAACGTCGTTTATGGAATGTATTTTCAATATATTCTAATATATTTTAGCCATTTTAAAGCTCTAAAGCTTGCAGGTAACGTTTTGGCTATGTGCAGTAGTATCCGCAGGGTGCTATTGCACATAGGTTTTGTTGGCAGTAGTTTACTCATTTAACTCATCATCATATTCTTCAATAATATCTTCTGTAATTTGGTTCTCCTGATCACTAATATTTTGTAATAACCAACTTGATAATTTGATCAAAAATTTATACTCGCTTTCAGTTACTGCGGCTCTTTCGGGATGGCTTACTTTTTTTCTAATTTCATTTAGAGTTGAAAACCAATGAGTAGCCTTTTCTTTTTGGCTGCTGCCATATGCAGTTCCTTTATATACTTCTTTATCTGGATCAGAATAATTATCCTTAAATAAAGACCAATTTGAGGTAATAATTTTTAAATAGTCCAAAAGATATACAAAATGCCAATGAGGCTCAGTACTGCCTTTTTCTATTGCTTCAGCCGCTGATCTTTTCTGAGTTTCTTTTGGAACACCATCATACCACCATCTATCATCAAATTCATTTTTTAATTCACTAAAAAGATTATCCCTAATTTCTAATTGAATTTTATCTACAATCAACTTTGCATCATTATTAAACCTACCTGAATTGTCCCGAACCCATTCTAATAATCCTTTCGGTTCGAAATTTTTAAATCGCTCATGAATAGTTTTTTGGAACTCCCTTACAACATTTTCTCTACCAACACCTCCTGTTCCTGCATTTCTAAAATCCTTTATTTTTTGATTATTTAGTGTTTTTATTAAATCAGTTACTGGAGTTAGATATTTGATTGTTAAATCTGCTAAATCTTTAGCATCGGTCAATTGGGGTTCTAATTCTTCATTTTGAATTAAATGATTTAAAATTGAATCACATATTCTCACAATAGACATAATACCTACGTTCATTGAGATAAACCCGCCTTCATTATTACCTCTTTGCCAAACTTCAGTATTTTCATTTTTTACATATTCAAATACATGTTTAAAATATTGATATGATTTGTTGAGCATATCGACATAATTGTCGACCCATAAAGGTCCTGTTGAAACAAGTTTGTTTTTTTGAGTTTTTGCAAAATAGCTTGATTTGTTAAAGCCATATGAAATGATATAATCAAGTGTAATACATGTCAAATCACTTTTCTTATTCTCACCAACAATTACTCGTCTGTACAGAGGGCTATCATCTCTTTCGCCAAGTCTTTGTAATAACTTAGATTTTACAGCAAAGAGAGCATCATTATAGATTGGTGAACCCCACTTTAAATCAGCCATGATAGTTGTTAGAAGATTCTTTGAAACACTCTTTTGTTTGTGATTAATGTCAACAAACATTTTGACTTGAGTTTCAATAGGTAGATTTTCAAATGCGACTACAGGGATACTATTTTTATACTTCCAATCTGTGTTTGAATATCCATAAAGTCTATGTTGTCCGTCAATTATAAATGCTGATTGATAACTTTTTGGTAGGTGCAAAACACACAAGTCTGAAATGTTACTATCATGATTTGCTTTAATTGGATCAGAATAAAGAGGGTTTTCTTTTTGTGTAATCACATTTACAATAATCGAATTAGGAAAAAAACCATTCGAATTTAAAAACACTTCAATTTCCTTTAATCTTGATTTAGAGACCATACGTTGGTACGCTCCTTCGGACTCTTCTGAAGTAACTGTGCTATGTAAAATATAAGATAGTTTTAATAGTGTATCCGGCTCAATAGAGAATGAATAGAAAGTGTAGCCACCCATTTTCCCTTTTATTGCGGGGACTTTGTTTTTAAGCTCTGGTATCTCTTGATTTTTAAATAATCTACCTAAGAGTTGATATTTAGCGGCTTGTCCTAAATAAGTCGTTAGTTGATCAAAATAATTAATATCATCCTGATTGAAATATTCGATTTGATGCTCAATTAATCGCTTTCTATCGTTGTCATTTAAGATAATATTATTGGTTGCAAGAATAAATTTTATTTTTCTTTTACTACCGAAGAACTCTTTCAAAAAGGAAATACTACCTCTTTTAATTGTTTCAAAATCATTTATAACAGTTTGTAAAGATTTTGGTTTTAAATCTACAGAACTCTTACATTCAATAATAAGAATAGTTTCTTCATCAGCAGCGAACACATCAATTTGACGTCCTGGAATTGTGGGGTCTTTTGCGTATGGTAATTTTAAGTTTGAATTTGCATTTAAGGTATTAAACCCCATTTGAGCAAGAATCGTCCAAACTTTATCTTCGAATAAAACATCATGACTTTTTGATTTTTTAATTCTAGAAGTAGATGTGTTATCTCGAATTAATTCCCACCCTTCCTCAAAATATTTTGACTTAAGCTCTTGTTCAATTGATTTTTCAACATAAGTTTTTTTCTTTTTTGAAAGAATTGTTTTAATATCTGCTCCTTCAACTAAGGAATTATTAAAATCATCAGTTTCCAATATTTTGTCGTTTATCATATATTATACAATTACTGCCAACGTAGGGCTAAACGTACTAGTACGCATATATCTACTTTGTTATTACCTACTAATCTAAGGGATTTTTTATTGTATTAAAAGTATTAGTAGCTACATGGGTGTAAATTTCAGTTGTTTTACTAGAACTATGCCCTAATAATACTTGTATTTGTCTTAAATGTACTCCAGATTCTAATAGATGAGTGGCAAAGCAGTGGCGAAGCACATGGGGTGTAATAGTTTTTCTTATTCCTGCTTTGGTAGCTGCTTCTTTTCATTTTTTTAATGTATACAATGTATAAAAGATATATGGCAAATTCCTTTTAGTTACCAATTGGTTCCAAAAAATACCTCTTTTAAATACTGTTTTATAATACCTTTACGGCCATGCATGCAGAAAATCCGTACCAAGCGCCATATGATTTTACCAAATACACAGAGGTATATGCACCTCTTAAAAATTATATAGTATTAAATACCTCTGGCCAAGAAACCATCGATTTTAGTGATTCAAATGCAGTTTATGCACTAAATAAAGCCATATTACTGGCAGATTATAAGCTCCAAGATTATATTTTACCCAAAGGATACTTAATTCCTCCGGTACCTGGACGCTTAGATTACCTACTTTACTTAAAAGATTTTCTTTCAGAAAGGTTTAATTTAAATATAGACAAGCCTTTAAAAGGACTAGATATTGGCTCAGGAGCAAATAGCATCTATTGCATACTTGGCTCAGAACATTTTGGTTGGTCCATGGTGGGTGCAGAGAGCGATGTAAAAGCGGTTGAAATAGCCAAAGAAAATATTGCGCGAACCCCAGCATTAAAAAACACCATTGAAATTCGTTTGCAGGAGAACAAGCAGTTTCTTTTCAAGAACATTGTGCAACCAAATGAACCCTTTGATTTTTCTATCTGTAACCCTCCTTTTCACAGTTCTCAAGCAGAGGCACTGAAAGGCTCATATAGAAAGCAGCGAAATCTGGGCAATAGAACAGACCACAACACCACATTGTTAAACTTTGAAGGGCAAGCCAATGAACTTTGGTGTAAGGGCGGAGAGGCCCTATTTATTAAGCGATTGATCAAAGAAAGTGTAGGGTATAAATCTCAAGTGAAGTTGTTTTCTTCTCTTGTCTCAAAAGAAGAAAGTCTTCCATCCATTGAAAAACAACTTAAAAAAGCAAAGGCAATATTTACTGTTCTTCCTATGGAAATAGGCCATAAAGTGAGTAGAATAGTACTGTGGTGGTTTGAATAGGTTTTATACCAGCGTAACCCTCACTTTTTTCTTTTTGAGCTTAGCATTATTCAATTTTACAACCAAAGCATCTGCAATAGATTTAGGCACTGCAACAAAGGCACAGTCTTGTTTTAACTCAATTACCCCCAATTGGTCTTTATTCTATTTATTTTATTACTGAACCAACCTGTTGAAATACCTTTAATAAAGGGGCATTTAATAATTGAAAGTTTACAATTATACAGCTTTACACTATTATCAAATAGTAATAATTTAGTTTTTAGCACAAAAAAATATGAAGTCAGTGTTTTTTAAATGAAAAAATATTAATTCCACATATTAATTATGTTAAATTTTATATAAATTTGCGTTTATTAATTATATACTTTACTATGAAAAAATTATTATTAGTGACATTAAGTATGCTTTTATCAGTTGCTGGATGGTCCCAAAAAACTATTACAGGTGGTGTAAATGATTCATCTGGAGTTCCTCTGCCAGGAGCTGCTGTCGTCATCGACGGCACTAGCAACGGAGTCGTGACAGATTTTGATGGAAATTATATCATAAGGGCTAATGAGGGAGATATTCTTGTATTTAGCTATATAGGCTTTGAAACCCAGAAAATCACTGTTGGGAATTCAGATACAATAGATATAGTGATGCAGCAAAATGCTGCTGAATTACAAGAAGTAGTTGTCACTGCTTATGGTTCGCAAAAAAGAGAATCAATAGCAGGTGCTGTGAGTATTATAAAGTCAGACCAAATTGAAAATTCAACATTTTCAAACCCTGTTAAAAGTTTAGAAGGTTTAGTTTCTGGACTTAGAGTAATTCAGTCAAGTGGTCAACCTGGATCAGATCCAATTGTAAGAATTAGAGGTTTTGGTTCTATCAATGCTGATAATTCTCCATTAATTGTTTTAGATGGAGTTCCTTATTCAGGAAGTCTAAATGCGATCAATCCTCAAGACATTGAATCTACTTCTGTCTTAAAAGATGCCAACTCAACTTCATTATACGGAAACAAAGCATCTAATGGGGTTTTATTGATTACAACCAAAAAAGGAGCCAAAAACAAAGATCCACAAATTTCAATTGATTCTAGATATGGTATAACCCAACGCGGAGCTTTAGATTACAACGTAACAAAAACCCCGGCAGAATACTATGAAACTTATCATAGTATACTTTCTAATAGTGAATTTTACAGATCTAATTCTAATGGCACACCACTTACTATCGGTGAGGCAAGACAATTCGCTTCTAACAACCTAATCGACAGGCTAGGCTATAACCTTTATGATGTTGCTGACACAAATCTGGTAGATCCTACAACTGGAAAGCTAAACCCAGCTGCAAATCTATTGGTAAACGACCGTTGGGAAGATGCGCTATTTAGGGACAATGCTAACTTTTCATCTACTAATGTTAATATCTCTGGTGGTGCTGAAAAAGTTGATTATTACTTCTCTATTGGCACAGAAGAAAACAATGGCTATACTGTTCAAAGTAATTTCGGCAGACAATCAGCACGTTTAAAAGTTAATGCTACCGAAATTGCTGATGTAATTTCCCTTGGTGGTGATGTTTCTTATTCAAAATCAAGTAGTCAGTTCGTTCCTCTTGACGGTGGGACATCCTACAACAATGCATTCCAATGGACTAGAAATATTGCTCCTATCTATCCAGTGTATCAATATGACGAAAATTGGAATCCAATCTTATCCAATATTTCTAACAGTGGTTTTGCTTATGATATGGGTAGTTTTCAAAGTTTCCCTAATGGTACAACAAGAGGTGCAAGAAACTATGGCCAAGGAGAACATCCTTTAGCGCATATTGAGCAAAGTGAAGTGACTAACGAAACGGACAATTTTAATACTGCACTAAGAGCTAAAATAGATTTACCCTTTGATATTAAATTTGAATATATCTTAAATTATTTAACTGAAATTGATAAAGAAACTTATTTCAATAAACCAGGATCTTCAGTAGGTGCTACTTCTTTAAATGGTACTTTAGAAAATGGTAGAAATAATTTTTCAGTGCTTACTAATCAACAATTATTAACTTGGAATAAAGAATATAACCGACATAGCTATGATGTGTTATTAGGGCATGAAACCTATGTGGAAAAATTCACAACGCTAAGTCTTTATAAAACAAATATTATTGGAACCTTAAGCCCAATACTAGACAATACAGCGGTTTATAATTCAGCTAGTAATTACAATACGAAATATACAACTGAAGGATACTTTTCTAGATTCATCTACGGTTTTGATAATAAATATTATGTCAATTTAACAGGTAGATATGACGCCTCGTCTGTGTTTCATCCAGATGAACGTTGGGGAGCCTTTTGGTCTGCGGGTGCATCATGGATCATGACGAATGAGAAATTTTTTAGTGATTTAAAGTTCCTTAACTATGCTAAATTAGCTTCAAACTATGGTACGTCAGGTAATGACAGAATATTTTACCCCGGAACAGGAACCAGAAACCTTGTCGCTTATGAGAATCAATATGTAATTGATGAAAATAACGGCGCTTTAACACAAAGTCTTTTAAGCTTAGGCGGAAGAGAGATCACTTGGGAAAAGTCATCGAGTTTTGGTGTTAATTTAGAAATGAGATTATTCAATAGTGTTAATTTAGGTCTAGGTTACTATTCAAGAACTTCTAACGATTTATTATTCGATAAACCATTACAACCCTCAACAGGACAAAATTCTAGACCTGAAAACTTTGGTTCAATGAAAAACAGTGGTGTTGAAGCAGAAATTGCATGGACAGCTGTAGAGAAAGAAAAGTTAAAAATCGTTCTTAATGCGAATCTTTCAACGCTTAAAAATGAAATTACAGAACTACCTCGTGATTCGATCCAAGTAGGTAATTTCCGAAGAGTCGTTGGAAGAAGTGCTTACGATTACTTTATGGTTGAATCAGCTGGTGTTAACCCTGAAAATGGTAATGCAGTTTACTTAACAACTGATTCCAACGGAGAAAGAGTTGAAACGGAAGATTACAGTGAGGCCGTTACTAATGGAAGGGTCTTTCTTGACAAAGCGGCCGTTCCCAAAGTAAATGGTGGTTTTGGACTAAATATCCAATTCGGTGGATTCGACCTGGGAGCTCAATTTGCCTATCAAATTGGGGGCTATGGACTAGATAATGTATATTTTGGATTATTAGGTCTGGGTACTGAAATTGAAAACGTACCCGATTATAGTCAAACTTGGACGATAAATAACCCAACGGCAAGTTTACCAAGGGTAGACCCTTTGGTTGTGGATCAGTACAGAAATTCTGATTTACGCCTAACCTCACTAGGTTATTTGAGTCTTGCAAATGTTAATTTTGGCTATACCTTTGATAATGAAATTCTTGATAAGTATAATATTACTGGCATTCGACTTTACGGAATTATTAATAACGCCGCTTTGCTTTATACAGCAAGACAGGGGTATGATCCAAGACTGAATTCTCTTGGAGCCTCTTCTGGAGAATATGGTGCAAACAGAACGTTGGCTGTTGGGGTAAATATCAAACTTAGATAAAAAAAAAATTGAATTATGATAAATATTAAATATATAAACATGAGACTGGATAGATTCATTCCATTACTTACAGCAATTTTGCTTATTTCATCTTGTTCTAAGATTGACGAAAGAGACTTCGCAGATGAAAGGTATTATACCTCCTCGCATGCTTCCGCAGTTTCAAGTGCTGGAGGATCAACAGGTCTAGTAGCTCTTGATGCATCAATATTAAGTTACTTAATGGCAGGAGAATCAGCTACAGATGAGTTCGGTTTAAAGGCAGTTGATATTGCTTTTGATTTAAGAAGTAACGACTTAGATATGGATGGATCAACATGGTTCGGTGGATATCACCGCTATGATAATGTTGTTCCAAATAGTGGCAACACAGAGCACTTATGGGAATTCTTTTATAAAGTAATTAATCAGGCAAATGGCATTATTAATACAATCCCCGATGATTCTCCTGAAGAAATCTTGGTTTATAAGTATAAATCATATACCTATAGAGCAATCGCTTATTTTTATCTTATTAGAATATTTCAACATACAAACGCTTCAAATTCCTCAGATGCCATTCCGATTGATTTTGGGGATTTTGTCGGAGAATCAAATTCTACTGTTGGTGAAGTTAAGCAAGTCATACTTGATGATTTAACTGAAGCATATAATGGCTTACAGGGTTATTCAAGAAGTTCAAAAGAAGAAATTGACGCCACTGTTGTTGCAGCATTCTTAGCTCGTTTTCATTTGACCTATGAAAATTGGACAGAAGCTGAAAGGTTTGCTTTAGAAGCAATGTCTTTTGGAAATTTAAGCAATGATGTTGCCCATGGGTTTGACGAAATATCTTTGTCAGAAGCAATCTGGGGATCCGTTATTACAGCACAGACTACTACTTTTTATAGATCATTCTTTTCTCACATGAGTCAAATTAGTGATGGTTATAGTGGTTGGAATCACTTCAAAACAATAAACTCTAAATTATACGATTTGATTCCAAGTACGGATGAAAGAAAAAAATGGTTTGCCGGTCAAGATTATGATCCTGGGGTAGTAATTGTACCGGGTTCTTGGGATCATTACAATTTCACACCTAAATATACCATGTTAAAGTTCTGGGACGGACCAACATATGGTAATTTTGTAGGGGATTATATCTATCTACGTAACGCTGAGTTTTATTTGACAAGAGCTGAAGCATTAGCCCGTTTAGGCAGAGAAGATGAAGCACAACAGTTACTTTATGATTTAAATACTACAAGAGATCCAGGTTATGTTAAATCAGGAAATACAGGACAAGCACTTATTGATGAAATCATTCTCTATAGAAGAATTGAATTATTTGGTGAAGGTGTTGCTTCCTTTGATATGGCAAGACTAGGCATTGGTCTTAATAGGCAAGATGGTCGTTTAAATCCATTACAGCCAGGGGCTGATATAACTATTCCTGCTGGGTCAGACAAAATGATATTTCCAATTCCAACCGTAGAAATAGATGCCCAAAGGTAGCTTGCAAGAAAAATTCTAGCTTTAAATTCATAATAAACAAAACCCTCCCATGTGGAGGGTTTTTCTTTTTATGCTTTTAATATGCTTTAGTTAAAATTAATAAAATCTGTTTCTAATTAAATACCTCTGTTCAAGTTGTTCTCTTCTCTTGTCTCAAAAGAAGAAAGTCTTCCATCCATTGAAAAACAACTTAAAAAAGCAAAGGCAATATTTACTGTTCTTCCTATGGAAATAGGCCATAAAGTGAGTAGAATAGTACTGTGGTGGTTTGAATAGGTTTTATACCAGCGTAACCCTCACTTTTTTCTTTTTGAGCTTAGCATTATTCAATTTTACAACCAAAGCATCTGCAATAGATTTAGGCACTGCAACAAAGGCACAGTCTTGTTTTAACTCAATTACCCCCAATTGGTCTTTATTAATTTTACCTTGTTTAAAAAAGAGTCCAGCAATATCGCCTTTGGATATTTTATCTTTTCTCCCTCCAGAAATAAATAAGGTTTCCCAAAACTGAGGTTTACTCAGTCCTTTTTTTGAAATGTTTGCTATTTGGTCATTTTTATAGTAATCGGGTAAGTCTTCTTTTTCTCCTTTTATAACATAGGCTGTTCCCTTGGCGTCTACCCTAGCAGTACGACCGTTTCGGTGGGTAAAGGCTGCTTCATCCCGCGGCATTTCATAATGAACAATAAACTTTAATTCTGGAATATCCAGCCCTCTAGAAGCTAAATCTGTGGCAATTAAAATGGGATTAGTACCGTTCCTGAATTTTATTAAAGCGCGTTCTCTGTCTTTTTGTTCCATCCCTCCAGAAAAACAACTGTGGCTTAAATTATTTTCATTGAGAAAACGACTTATTTGATCAATACTTTCTCTTAGGTTACAGAAAATTATTCCGTTTTCATTGCCTAGATATTGAATTAGATTTAAAAGTGCTGGCAGTTTTTGCTCATTGTGAGAAAGGACTGTTTTAACTACTAGTTTGGTACTGGTCTTTTCTTGTAAATAATTTACTGTTTTGGGTTTATCTAAACCAACAAAGTCTGGAATTTTAACAGCCTGAGTAGCAGAGGTTAAAATTCGCTTATTAATATGAGGCAACCCACCAATAATGTCTTGCATCTCCAATTCAAAACCGTCTTCGAGCGATTTATCAAACTCGTCTAAAACAAGGGTTTTAATTCTGTCTTTAGAAAATCGATTTGAATTAAAATGATCTAAAATACGGCCTGGAGTTCCAATTAAAATTGCTGGAACATGCTTAATTTCAATCTTGTCCTTTGACATAGGACGGCCACCATATACGGCATTCACTTTAAAACCGGATCCCATGCTGCGAAACACTTGTTCTATTTGAATAGCCAATTCCCGAGTAGGTACAATAATTAAAGCTTGTACTTCTTTAGAATCTGCGTCTAATGTTTTGAGTAGAGATAATAAAAAAGCCAATGTTTTTCCAGTACCGGTTGGAGACAACAATATAGTGTTCGCTGTAGATTCTATCACTGCAAGGGCCTCCTCTTGCATTGGATTTAATTTGTAGATATTTAATTTAGCTAGAATATCATCCTGCGCTTTTATACTATTTGCCATAATAACTATCGCTTCTTGAGCCTTTTTACGGGCGCCTCTTTAGTGCGTAAAGTCTTTGTAGTATTTACATAGTCTGCTAGCAATTTGTCTATGAGTTCTTCCTTGGTCAGATGATGAAAGACAGTCCCAATTTGTTCTCTAAAAGAGGGAGATATTTCGTGATTCGGTTTGGTTTTAAATATTTTTTTAGCCCACAACAAACCATTATTTTCTTCAATACTTTGGGTATCTCCTTTTTTGAATTCATTGAATTTAATACCCAATTCTTTTTCAAATTCAGGAATATCTTTAAGCTCTTCTTCTTGCAGTATAGACAGTGAAAATCCTTTGGCTCCTGCCCTAGCCGTTCTCCCACTCCTGTGCACATAAGTATCATAAGTATCTGGCAAATGATAATGCACTACATAAGAGATTTCCTGAACATCTATACCTCTTGCCGCCAAATCAGTTGCCACCAAAATATCTATATGCCCCTCTCTAAACTGCCCCATAATTCTATCTCGAATCCCTTGGGTTAAACTCCCATGAATTAAACCGGAAGAAAATTTATTGATCGCTAAATTTTTCCCAAGTTTATTGACAGCTGCTTTAGTTTTGCAAAAAATTAAACCGCGCTGACCAGTCCTAGCACTCAAAAAATGCATTAAAACATCTAGTTTTTCTATAGGGGTAACCACTGTATAATGGTGGTCTATACCAAGGTTCACTGATCCATTTGTATGGTCTTCTATCTGAACTACATGCTTAGACATATAATTTTGAACCAACTGTTTTACGGCACCAGAAAGTGTTGCAGTAAACAAAAGTGTTCTGCGTTTTTTTGGAATCTCTTTGATAATACTTTCCAACTCTTGCTGGAAATTATTGACCATCTCATCTGCCTCATCTAAAACCAAATAAGAGAGTTTGTTTAATTGTATGGCCTCACGACCTACTAAGTCTAATAATCTACCCGGGGTAGCCACTACAATTTGAGTAGGTGTTTTTAAACGTTCTATTTGAGGTTTAATAGGTATCCCCCCACATACTGAAGCTATAGAAACTAATGGAAGGTGCTTGGCATACCCCTCCAAGTTATTGTGAATTTGCTGCCCCAGCTCACGAGTAGGCGCTAAAATAACTACTTGAATATGCTTGCTTTCAACATCAATTAAGTCCAACAAAGGCAGGCCAAAAGCAGCTGTTTTACCTGTCCCTGTTTTTGCCAAAGCCACCACATCTTCAGACTGTTTAAGTAATATTGGTATAGCCTTTTGTTGAATGTATGTAGGCTCAGTAATATTTAAATCTGAAAGCCCTTGTTGCAAAGCAAGGGAAATTCCTAAATCAGAAAACAGTTTTGACATAAAATGGTTTTGAATAAAGATAAGCCTACTGCTTACGAGAAGTGTAAAAATTGAACTATAAATTCAATTTTTACGAATAAAATCAATGACTATAGGGTTTACGCCTCTTTTAAAGTGCGCTTAGATTTTCTATAAAGGCGATTGGGGTAAATATTTCGCTTGGCGAATCTATTTAACTTATCAGACTGTATCATTTTATGGTAAACGGCTTTACTCACCCCAAAATATTCATAGGTAGTGCCGTCTAAAAAAGTGATTTCTAAAAGCATCCCTTTGTGGTAATAATCCGCAATACCTGAATTTGTGATGGTTTCTGTATAAGCGTCTAAATTGGCCGCTATGGTCTCAGGGGCAATACTCACTAAGAAATGGTAGCCATCTATAATGAGCCTACTCTGTAATTCTGCTTCTTCTCTCTTGGGGTCTCCTTCTTGAAACTTGTCAGGATGCCATTCTTTGACCAAATTTCGGTAGGCAGTTTTAAGGGTTTTAAGCTCTAATTCCCCTGCTACACCAAATAACTTCTTATACTGATTTATTCGTTTCATTTTTAGATTTTAAAAATCGTCAAAATTACATGTTTATTCTGGACTAAGGAAGTAAATAGATCCTTTTCGTTCTGATATTACTTTTTATATTTGTTCCTCAGGCTGTATTAAATTAATCAGGAGTGAAAAAAGAACCCATTAACAGAGATTATTGGTGTATTTGTGAAAAATGCAAGGGAATGGGGCAGCTCAATAAAAGACTTCGTAAAAAAATTCGGCTTGCTTATAAAAATGCCTTAGCTGCATACTTAAAAAATCCCCAAATAGGTATTGAACCTATAAAACCAAAATCGATTTTTGAAAAATGTAAGCTATGTGAGGGATCTGGTTTAATAAAAACACAAACCGCTCCTGTAGCAGACACAGAAAATTATCCTCATATTTCCATTATTGGTGCAGGTATTGGGGGCGTAGCATTAGGTGTAGCTTGCCTTCACAGGGGAATTCCTTTTACTATTTATGAAAAAGACCTCCATTTCAGCTCCCGTTCTCAGGGCTATGGTCTCACCTTACAACAAGCGAGTAAGGCATTAAAATCCTTTGGGATCCTTAGTTTAGAAGAAAGTGTGGTCTCTACAAGACACCTTGTACATAATACCGTTGGAAAAGTCATAGCAGAGTGGGGAATGAGGAAGTGGCAGGAAGAGCGCTTAAAAAAGCCATTGAGACACACCAATATTCACATATCCAGACAATCGCTACGCAAGGTTCTGTTAGAGGAGCTCCATGGAGAAAACAGGCTGCTATGGGACCATGAACTTATTGATATAAAAAAAGATGAAGCACAAAAAATGGCCCTCCATTTTATGGTTCAAGGGAAAATTAAAAAATACCATACAGATCTTATTGTTGGTGCAGACGGAATAAGAAGTGCCGTAAGAAATTGGTGTCTTGGAGCACAAAAAACACCCTTGAATTATTTAGAATGTATGGTGATTCTTGGAATATGTTCCTTAGATCACATCCAAGGGGTGACACCAGATTTATTAGATGGTGAAACAGTTTTTCAGACAGCAAATGGAAAAGAAAGAATTTATGTCATGCCATATGACAAAACCTCCATCATGTGGCAATTGAGTTTTCCTATCCATGAAGACGCCGCAAAAATAATCCGAGATTTAGGTCCCGAAAAACTAAAGGAAACCGCCTGTAAACGTACGAAATGGCACAGTCCTATCCCTGAAATCATTGCTGCAACACAAAAAGAATGTATTTCTGGATACCCAGTATATGACAGGGCATTACTCAAAGCTGAAATGCTCCAAAAACACCAAAGTGTGACCCTGATAGGAGATGCGGCCCATCCCATGAGTCCTTTCAAAGGGCAAGGGGCTAATCAGGCCTTATTAGACGCTTTATCTCTGGCTAGAAGCATCACAAAAGGGTGTATGCCAGGCACTGAGTGGAGAGAAAATGGTATTAGAAAAAATGTCTTGAACCACTTTGAAGCAGCAATGCTAGAAAGAAGTGCTGTTAAGGTAAAAGATTCTGCAGCGGCAGCCCAATTTCTTCATAGCGAGCATGTGTTGCATGAAACCAATGCACCAAGGGGGGCTCATTTAAAGGAAAATAGCTAATTCATTAGTGACAAACTATCAGAATTTATTAGTGACAAACTATCACAATTGACCTATTTCAATTCTTCAATTAACAATTGTTTCTGGTCAGATTCAGATATCAAGAAATATCCCAAGGGATAATTGTCAGGTTGCGTCACATTTAAAATATTACCTCTGGAACTTGCAGGAAGGCTTTGAAAAGGGCCTCCATTAGAATCTGTAAGTGTAAGGATCAAGTTAAAATAGTTGTAATACTGTTCTTCTACACCATGTGCTTTAATAGTAATAAGGTCCCCTACTTTCACCTCGTCTGAGCTGTAAAAGTGCGAAAAGACAAACTCCTCTCCTTGAAAAAAACGGTCTTCTATGGGCCGGTATATATCTTGTCCAAAGTCGTATAAATAAAAATCGTCTCGCTCTGAAAAATCCTGGAAAGACAAAATAATTTCTGTTTCGTCCCCACTGAATAGGGTTTTAGTCCCTTGCACTGCTTTCAAAATTGGTGGTACTGGAACAAAGTTCGTGTTCCCCCTATAAACCTGGCCCTTGTACACTACTTTTAATTCATACTTGGAAATAAAATCAGTTAAGAAATCTATTTTGTTAGGAAGAAACATGCCAATTGATTCGTCAAAAAGCAAAGGGTATTCAAGTCCTGAATTTAAATGGGTAATAGTTACTAAAGCATCTTTTATAATAGGCACATTCAGATCAAAATAATTGGCAGACATACTGAGTTTCACACCCCCCTCCAAACGCGGCGCCTCTAAGGCAGTGAAAATATTAAACTGGGCGTCTATGACCAGTCTTGGGGTGGTGTTTTGAACCTCCACCTCAATGACATCCTCGCAAGAGAACAGACTAATGGTAAGTGCAAATAAAAGTAGGGCGCTAAAGTATTTCATTTACCTAGAATTTAAAGTTATACGTTACTGAGGGTACGATCCCAAAAATTGATGTTCTCAAAGCCTCATTATTACCACTGTCTGTATTTTGACGGAAATTAATGGAAGCTGCATTTCTTCTATTGTACAGGTTGTATATTCCGAAAGACCATTCAGACTGAAACTTCCTGCCTTTGTTTTTGTCTGGAATTAAAGTCGCAGAAATATCCAATCTGTGGTAGGTGGGTAGTCGCTCTTGATTTCTCAATCCAAAAATGGGAACGTTAAGACCCCTGAGTTCATACTGTCCCACTGGATAGTTAGTGGGTTGTCCTGTTTGAAACAAAAAATTGGCATTGAGTTGCCACTTACTATTGAGCTCATAACTACTGTTTATAGAAAGATCATGGGTCTTGTCAAAGGGAGTAAAATACCAATTCCCGTTATTAATACCGGTCTCCAACGAATTTCTTCCAGGAGTTCTCTGCTCAGATCTAGACCAAGTATAGGCCAACCAACCTGTAAAAGCACCCGTGTTTTTTCTAAGTAAAAATTCTAAGCCATAAGCACGGGCTTCTCCATTGAGTATGACGCGTTCAATAGCGTCATTGGCAATGAGGTTCGCGCCATCTATATAATCTATTCGGTTGGCAATTTCTTTGTAAAACACTTCGGTTTCTATGCTGTAATTGTCTAAGTTTTTAAAATAACCTAGCGCAAATTGATCTAGTAATTGGGGCTTTACAAAAGGGCCACTGGGCGTCCATACATCTAGAGGCGTTGGAGAACTTGTATTAGACAACAAATGAAGGTATTGGGCCATATGATTGTAACTCGCCTTAATACTTGTTCTGTCATTTAGTACATAAGACAATCCCAATCTGGGTTCAAAATTTGAGAATGTAGCTATGGAGCTATTCCTACTTTGTTGTACTTGTCCATTAGGCGTTCCCTCTGAATACAAATCAAATGCAGGATCATAGGCCACAGGATTTTTATTTTCATAGCTGTAAAACACCTCTTGCCCCAAGCGGTCAAACCTACTCCATCTCATGCCGTATTGAATAGAAAACGCAATAGACACATTTTGTTCAACATCTATATAAGCAGCAAATTCATTGGCATACTTATCTGTTAATTTATCTTTTACAATACCAGAATCTTCCCTATTGGGCTTAATTTCGCCTGGATTAAAACGGTAATAAATATTGTTTACTCCATAATTGAGTTTTGTGTTGGCAGACAAATAATGTTTAAAGTCATATTTCAAATTAAAATTTTGAATGCCTGAATCCCACTGAAACCCAACTAAATCTAATTCTAATCCGTAGTAGTAATCAGAGTATATGACAGATAAATTTGAGAATAATTTATCCGAAAAAAGGTGGTTCCATCGAAAATTAGCGACCGAATTGCCGTAGACATTTATAAAACTATCCGAAATACCAAAGAGGTCTCTACCAAAGTAACCAGACAAATAAATGCTGTTATTTTCATTGATTTTATAGTTTAGCTTGGTATTTAAATCATAGAAATATGCTTTGTTCTCATTGCCTGTTAGCGCGAGAAACAAATGGGCATAAGAAGCCCTTCCGCCAACTAAAAAAGCCCCCCTATCCTTTTCCAATGGGCCCTCTAATAAAAGCCTGCTAGAAACCAGTCCAATACCACCACTCGCTTTAAAATCTTTGCTATTCCCCTCTTTCTGATAGATGTCTAGAACAGAAGAAATTCTTCCACCGTATTTGGCAGGAATTCCCCCTTTGTAGAGCTTTACATCCTTAATAGCGTCTGGATTAAACACGGAAAAGAAGCCAAATAAATGCGAGGAATTAAAGACAATAGCCTCATCTAAAAGAATCAAATTTTGGTCTGCAGCACCACCCCGAACATTAAAACCAGAAGCCCCCTCTCCAGCACTTGTAACACCGGGAAGTAATAACAGCGATTTTAAAACGTCTGCTTCGCCTAAGATTACAGGAATTTTTTTTATGCTCGCAGCGGTAAGACCATTGACGCTCATCTGAGGTTTTCTAATGCTATTGCGCTCTATGCTTTCTACTAAAATAACTTCTTCTAAAGCAGCCGCTATTTCTTCTAACTGCACGTCTAATCGCAGGTTTTCAGAAAGAGTAATCTGTCTAGAAAAGGTTTCAAATCCCAAGTAACTTAACTGTATTTCATAAGTACCTAAGGGAAGTGATAGAGAATAGAAACCATATTCATTGGTTATGACCCCCCTGCCTAAAGACGGCACAGCTATGGTCACTCCTATGAGGGTCTCATTACTACTGGCTTCTGAAACCACACCACTAATGGTGGCTTCTTGGGCCACTAAAAAGGCTTGAAAAGAAAAAAAACAGAAAAAAATAAAGCAGCGAAAGCGCAAATTTTTAATCAATAGGGATGTAAACATGCTACAAAAATAAAACAATTTAGTGGGGTAAAAATATTTTTCCACCCCATAGTACATCCTGCACAAATAGTCAAAATATGACAAGAAAAAATGATTTTAAAGCCCCCCAACTAAAGTGTTTTAGTTAAAAATATTACATTAGAGGAATATAGGAGTTGGCTAAGAACGCTTAGCAAAAGCATTGGCATCTTTTTAATGTATGGTTTTGTACTCACCATTTCTATTGGAGTGATCTTTGCCATTTGGATACAATTTGAATTTTTATAAATGGAATCAAATGAAATTTTAAGTCTTTTAGCGGAGCATTATAAACTGAAAGGAAGTTTAATACCGCTTGCTGGTGAGTTAGACCTCAACTACAAATTAACCATTGACAATGAGACCGCCTTTATTGTCAAAATTTCAAGAGACCCAGAAACAATCTCATCCATAGCTTTTCAAGAAGCCCTTTTGCGTCATTTAAAAGAAAAAGAAATTGAAGGAGAAGTACCACAGCTCATTCCAAACTTAAGCGGAACCTACCAAAAAGAAGTCTTCCTAAATGGAAAAAAAGCAATCCTTAGGGTGTTACAATGGGTGGAAGGAAGGCTTTGGTCTAAAACCAATCCAATTCTTTCAGATCTAAGATATGGACTGGGAAATCATTTGGGAAATATTGCTCAAAACCTACAAGATTTTAAACACCCTTTTGCGCAAAGAAGTTTTGAATGGAACTTAAGTGAGTGTTTGTGGGTAGAGCAACACCTGGGGCTGTTTACAGCCACTGAACTTGAATTAGTAACACCATTCATAACCGCCTTTAAAACCCACCAAGAAACTTACAACCAACTACCCAAATCTATTATTCACAACGACGCCAACGACCATAATATTGTAGTGAGTCAAGCGCTTATTCAACCAAAAATAATAGGAATTATAGATTACGGAGACGCCTGTTATAGCCAAACCATTAATGACTTAGCTGTTGCGTGCACCTATGGTATTATGGATACAGAAGATCCCTTAGCAGCCAGTTTGCCTATTGTAAAAGGCTACCACCAAGCCAATGAGCTGTCTGAAACAGCAGTCAGTCATTTATACCACCTGATAGGCATGCGATTGGTCATTTCATTGACTAAAGCAGCCATAAATAAAAAATCCCATCCGGAAAATAAGTATTTACTCGTCAGTGAAAAGCCCGCATGGGCACTTTTACACAAATGGTGGAAAATCAATTCCAAACAAGCCTATTATTCTTTTAGAAAGGCCTGTGGTTTCAAAGCACACCCAAATTTAGCAAAATTTGAACAGTGGGGAAAGGCAAATACTTTTAGCCTAAAAACACTTTTTCCATCCCAAAAAAAGCAAGATACTTTGCACTTGGATTTAAGTGTCAGTAGCCTTTGGATAGAGAATGAAGCCGCTTTTAACGACCTGACTTATTTTCAATATAAGATTGAACGCCTACAAGAGGCATATCCCCATAAAATTATTGCAGGCGGATACCTTGAACCTAGGCCACTATACACCTCTGAAGATTACGACATACAAAGCAACGAGGGTCCCATTAGCAGGTGTATTCATTTAGGGGTAGACTTTTGGCTGCCCTCAAAAACCACTGTGCATGCGCTATTAGATGGCAGGGTAGTGATGGCGCTAGACCGAAAAGGAGAAAAGGAATACGGAGGTTTTGTTGTTTTGGAACACCAAATAGACGCCATGCACTTTTATACTTTATATGGCCACTTGGACCCAGAATCTATCGCTGCCCACAAAGTGGGCGATGCCCTAAAAAAAGATAGCCTCATAGGACTTCTTGGCAACAAAGAAAACAACGGAAATTGGGCCCCACACTTACACTTTCAAATTTTGTTAGACCTGCTGGACTACACTGAAGATTTTCCAGGAGTACAAACCTATCAAGAGCAAGACCTCTGGGCTGACCTTTGCCCAGACCCAAATCTATTGTTTAAATCCGAGGAATTAAAGCCTAAATTAAAACCCACTACCGAAGATATTATGCCCTTTCGTAAAAAACATTTGGGCAAAAGTTTAAGTATTCAATACCAAGAGCCCCTTCAGGTGGTCAGGGGGCATGGTGCTTACCTCATTGATCAAAACGGTCAAAAATACTTAGATACAGTCAATAATGTAGCCCATGTAGGGCACGAACACCCCAGTGTAGTGAAAGCCGGCCAACAGCAAATGGCGGTGCTCAATACAAATACAAGGTATTTGCATCCAAACCTCAACAAGGCTGCTAAAGCTATAATAGACACCTTACCTAAGGGATTAGAGGTAGTGCATTTTGTAAATTCAGGCTCAGAAGCCAATGAATTGGCTCTAAGAATGGCTTATACCGTCACTGGTGGTAAGGAGGTTATAGCCAGTGAACACGGCTATCATGGAAACACCAATGGAACCATAGGCGTTTCATCTTATAAATTCAATGGCAAAGGAGGGCAAGGAAAGCCAAAAGACACCCATTTAATTCCTATGCCTGACGCATTTAGAGGCAAATACCGAGGAGAAAATACTGGCAGCCTGTATGCTCAGGAAGTACACAAAACCATAGCATCTATTCAAGAGCAGCAAAAAACTTTGGCGGGCTTTATTATAGAACCTATTATTAGTTGTGGTGGTCAAGTACCCTTACCTAACAACTTTTTAGCTTTAGCCTATAAAGCAGTTCGGGCGGCAGGAGGTCTCTGTATTTCAGATGAAGTACAAACAGGATGTGGGAGAATGGGTACGCATTTTTGGGGCTTTGAATTATATGGAGTGTCGCCAGATATAGTGACTATAGGAAAACCATTAGGCAATGGTCACCCAGTAGCTGCAGTAGTTTGTACCCAAGAAGTGGCCCAAAAATTTGCCAATGGAATGGAATTCTTTAACACCTTTGGAGGAAATCCGGTCTCTTGCGCTATTGCTTCAGAAACCTTAAATGTAGTTAAGAAAGAAAAGTTGCAGGAAAATGCAAACCAGGTGGGAAGCTATTTAATCCAAGCACTTAAAGCGCTCCAAAAAGACTTTCCCATCTTAAAAAATGTACGGGGTCACGGACTTTTTATTGGCATAGAACTGCTATCCGACCAACAAAACCCTTTAGCGTTAGAAACAAGCTACTTGGCCAACCGAATGAAAGATTTGGGTATTTTAATGAGTACGGACGGTCCCGACCACAATGTGCTAAAAATAAAACCTCCAATGGTATTCTCTTTTAGCCAGGCAGATAGATTATTACATGGGCTTAGAAAAGTATTGAAAGAAGATTTTTTGAGCGTACCTAAAACACTTTAATTAGTGCTTAAAAAAAGTAGGGTCAATGGTGTATAAAGTCACCCTATGATCATTTTTGTCTTTTACTTCTTTAATGACTGGAGTAGAAATATTTAAGATGGTTTTTAGCACCACATTTAAATTTTCAATGAGCTGATTTTTAATCTTCATATTTTGAGAATACGAGATATTTGGATTTTCCAAAAGTAACATGAGGTCTTGGGTCGTTAAAAAATCACGAGAGAGCAGAAGTTTAATCACCTCAACTTCATTAGAAGCCATAGGATGTAACACTCCTGCGTATTTAAATCCTCTTTTATCTAATTGAATTTTATCTTTAATCAGAAGGCTTCTAATTGGTCTATACACAGCCGCTATAAACAGTATTATGATAAGTACGTATTCGTAAGGATAAGGGTTAGCAGGAGGGTCGTAAAAAGCATCTACAGATTCTACCCCCTTTAAAAAATCATTTTTAGGAATTTTTCTAATAATAATTCCATCTGGATTATCTATAAATACATAGAATATTCCTTTTGAGTATAAAGCGTCTAACTGATCGTTTTTATGGAGGTACTGATGGGTTAAATTGCGGTAGTATAAAGTGTTTTTATTGGTAAAGGGATTGACATGAAACATGCTTTTGTCGTTGTAAAACAACAACTCATCTCCCATGGCTATACTCTTTGAGAAATTTTTATAATCTGCCCTTACATGCCCCAGTTCTCTCCACTCTTTAAGATTCCAATCATAGCGTACAATATGGTCGTCTAAATATTCATCGGAGAGATTTCTTCTATTGACCCTTGCACCTCTTACAAATATTATTTGTTCTCCAGCACTCACATAGCAGTTGTTAAATGTACCGTTGGGTGTATAATCACTTTTAAAAGTAGGATATGGACCCCAAGATTTTTGGGCTTCATTTAAAAAAGACCAATAATCAATATTCATCAATCCTCTTTTACCGCCATACCTAAAAATAGTGTCATTTCTCACTAAATATGTGGCTCCAATTGAGGGCGTAGCCTCAGGAGAAATCCATAAAATCAGGGAATCATTTTTTAAACCATACACAGCATTGTCCCTAGAATTCACAAAAATATAATCCTTGCCTTTAAACAGCAATGAAAGAGATTTGATTGATATTGAATCTGGCACATGAGGATAATAGGCCTTAAAGTCATTGGGCGTTTCTACCGAACTTTTTAAAATATAATCATCTCCCAGTATAACAATACTGTCATTACCCATATAGGCTTTATCTTGAGACATTGGCTTTTGAGCAAATACAACTGTTCCAAGAAAGAAATACAAAAAACTTAAGCGTATGGGCATGAATTGGGGTTAATCAATAAACTAAGGTACTAAAAAAACAAAATTTAGCCGTCCATTTACATGGATTAGTCCAATTAATTGGTGCCAGAAAGATTTATGACTAAGTTAGCCATTCTCATTCAACCAATTATGACGCCCTTCAAAATAATTAAAACCTACCCTTCAGACCCCAAATACCCAAGAAATTGAGATTAAAAGAATGTACACAGTGACGCATTAAAGGGGAAAAGGACATGCAGCCATGATACTTAGTGAACTTGAAAAATGGGGCGCAGAGGAGGGTTTTAAATCATGTATTTTAGAAACTGGAACGAGACAAAAAGCAGCCATAGCATCGTACCATAAGTGCGGGTACAAAATAATTTCAAATTACGGCCCATATGTAGGCGTGAAAAACAGCCTTTGCTTCAAGAAAACAATTTAATATTCTCTTTGAACCCATATTTCGTGTATTGGCACCCCTTTAGAACTTTTCCCTTTATGGTGCCATTCTCCGCTAATTAACTCGTAATCAAAAGGCAATATAGCCCCGACTCTTGAATTATCTCTTGAAAAAAATTTGATTTCTTCTTTGTAAATCCCATCAACTGAGGAATAGTTTCCTCCACCTGTTCCCATAAAAGCAAAAGTATCTGTATTAAAGGCTATCCACTGAAAGCGTCCATTGAACAATACTTTTAATGTTTTTCTAGGGCCAGAAGTGTCCCGGTAAGAAATTTCACCATTACGCATCCTACCCCCCATTAACCACTGACCATCAAGGGCTTGAGGCTTATTTGCAACAGCAACAAAATTATCTAAAACTGGTATTGAAATAACACGCAGAGAATCATTTTTGAACAAACTATTATACTCTAAATTCACTACTGAACCGCTAGTAGTATTAGAGACAAAACCACCTCTGGCACTAATAAATCTTGGTGGATTTTCCTCATACACTACTTCTGTATAGTAGTTGTTTATAAATTGTATTAAAGTGGTCCTGTCTTTAAAGCTTTGCTCGTATTGCTGTGCCATTAAAGCTACCGTTTGAGTCAGGAAAAGGAGGAGAAGGATTCGTTTAAATAAAGGTTTCATGTTTTTTTAAATAAACTTACAAAAATATTGCCCTATTTGTATCTTGCAAGAAAAATACATTTAAAGATGAAATACTTTTACCTATGCGTACTGAGCTTATTATTAATAGGCTGTTCAAAAGACAAAGAATCTTCCAACAGTCTCTACGCTTCAAACGATCTGGAAATTCAAGCTTATTTAGAAGCCAATAATATTAGTGCCACAAAAACAGGAACAGGTTTATATTATTTTATGTCTAAAGCGGGAAACGGCATTAAACCAAATACCAATAGTGCTGTAAGAGTGGCTTATAAAGGATATTTTACCAGTGGAAAAGTTTTTGATCAAAGCAGTTCATCAGGAATTTCTTTTTCTTTAAATCAGGTCATTCCAGGTTGGACAGAGGGCCTCACTTACTTCAAAGAAGGTGGGGAAGGGAAACTATTTATTCCATCAAATCTTGGCTATGGAGATTACGGCTATGGTAGTATTCCAGGGGGCTCAGTACTTATATTTGACATTAAACTCATTGAGGTAAAAGACTAGTCGCAGGGCAATGAAGTGCTGAATCACAGGCACTTGACATGTGGCTATGGGCAAATTGGTTTAAGTATTAAACCTTTCGTATAGCATTAACAAGCGTTCGTCTAAATTAAGAATTTTCTTAAATTTTTATTTATAAATTGCCTGAACATTAAAATATTTAGGCATATGAAACACCTATATTTTTCTCTTTTTTTTACTGTATTTTTTTTTGCTTCTTGTGAAAACAAATCAAATATAGCAGCTATTTTCACTGAAGAAGCTTTATTCACTAACGGTGTTGGAGGTTATGCATGTTATAGAATACCTGCTATTGTAAGCAATAAAAAAGGAGTGCTATTTGCTTTTGCAGAGGGAAGGGTGAATAATTGTGGAGACTATGGAAATGTAGATATACTGTTGAGAATTTCTACAGATAATGGGAGTCATTGGAGTCCAGCACAAAAAATTATTGACAAAGACCAGTTTCAAGCAGGAAATTCTGCTCCTGTATTTGATTTTACAGACCCTAGATATCCAGAAGGAAGGCTATTCCTTTTTTTTAATACTGGTAATGCTAATGAATATGATATAAGAAGTGGTATAGGAGAAAGAAAAGTTTGGTATACAACATCTCCTAATATGGGTTTGGATTGGAATACACCTATAGAAATTTCCTCTCAAGTACACTTTAGTAAACAAAACGCCATCCTAAACAAAGATTGGAGGGCACACGCTAACACCCCTGGTCATGGTATTCAATTAACAAAAGGAAAATATAAAGGTCGCTTGTATATTGCAGCCAATCATTCTACGGGTGAATTTAAAAGCGATGCCTCTGATTATCAAACTTATGGTTTCTATTCAGACAATCACGGAGAAACATGGGAGGTAAGTCCGGACATTAATTGGCCTTCTTCCAATGAAGCCATAGCTACTGAATTACCCAACGGGAAGCTAATGCTTAATATCAGAGAACAAAACGGCCAATCAAGAAGAAGAATAGTGGCCTTAAGTGACCAAGGAGGTGAAATTTGGAATGAAGTATATATAGACAGTGCTTTAGTCAGTCCTGTATGCCAGTCAAGTATTATTAGCTACAGCAATAACAAAGAGACAGCATTGCTTTTTTCTGGGCCAAACAGCACTGAAAAAAGACAGAAAATAAGTATTTTTTTGTCTAGAGACAATGGCAAGACTTGGCCTGTAGTAAAAGAAGTGTATCCAGGAGCATCTGCATACTCAGACTTAACCATTTTAGATAATAACCAAATTGGATTATTATATGAAAGAGATGAAAATGGTATATACTTTGCCCATTTTAATGAAGCATGGCTTTTAGAAAAAGACTTGGTAAAAACACCTCCCCTTCCTTCAAAAAGACAAATGGACTGGCAAAAAATGGAATTCTATGCGTTTATCCATTTTAATATGAACACTTTTACAGACCAAGAGTGGGGCTATGGGGACACAGCTACTTCAGTATTCAACCCTAAAGAATTGGACACGGACCAATGGGTTAAAACCATTAAATCTGTTGGAATGAAGGGAGTAATAATTACTGCCAAACACCATGATGGGTTTTGTTTGTGGCCAAGTAAATACACTGAGTACTCTGTAAAAAATAGCCCTTGGAAAAATGGAAAAGGAGACCTCATTAAAGAATTGGCAGACTCCTGCGAGAAATACGGCTTAAAACTCGGTATCTATCTTTCTCCTTGGGACAGGAACCATTTAAGTTACGGTCAAGAAGAATATTTAGAGTACTTCAGGAATCAGCTTGGTGAATTATTGACCAATTACGGTCCTATATTCGAAGTTTGGTTTGACGGAGCAAACGGTGGAGACGGATATTATGGCGGCGCAAAAGACATTAGAAAAGTAGATAAAAAAACCTATTATGAATGGGATAAAACTACTTCAATAGTAAGAACACTCCAACCTAAGGCAGTTATTTTTTCAGATGCGGGACCAGATATTAGATGGGTTGGAAATGAAACAGGACAAGCAAAATTAACTTCTTGGGCACCTATCTTTAAAGATAGTTTATACCCCGGAATGGTAGATTTCAATAAATTTTCTTCGGGTCAAGAAAATGGCACCCATTGGATTCCAACAGAAACAGATGTATCCATAAGGCCAGGGTGGTATTATCATGAAGACCAAGATAGCTTGGTGAAATCTCCAGAGAAACTTAGGGAAATTTATTTTGAATCTATTGGAAGAAATTCTTCTCTGCTGCTTAATATTCCAGTAGACAGAAGAGGCAAAATTCATCAAAATGATTCTCTAGCACTCGTCGGTCTTTCAAAACTGATAAAGGCAGATTTTAAAGAAAATATAGCGGCCAATGCAACCTTTATAAACCAAGACCCTTACACACAAGAAATCTTATTACCTACACCAAAATACATTAATATTATTTCGCTTCAAGAAGACATTAGCCTGGGGCAAAAAGTAAGTTCATTTGAAGTCATGGCAAATACGGCTCAGGGATGGAAAATTATTTCTAAGGGAACCACTATAGGAAACAAGCGTCTTTTGAGGTTTAAAAGTATGAAGAGTGCCCACATTAAAATAAGAATTTTAGATGCAAAAAATAATCCTTCACTTCTAAAATCAAAGCTCTTTTACAGCGAAAACGAAGTGCAGTCTAATAGTTATTAATGGTTTGATCCATCCATTGAAGCCTATTTTCTAGATAGTTTTTCAAAATAGAAATCTCTCCGTCATAATCTACAGCTATCCCAGTCCATTTGTTATAATTGCGATCTATGGCACCGTTGTCCTTAAGGTAATTAGCGGTTTGTGTTACCCTACCCAATACAGAGGCGTTACTAAATGTATTGGCCCTAAGGGTGGTCCATCGGCTTTTTAAAGCCTGTTTAAAAATAGGATCCTCTAAAAGTCTTGGCCACCAGAACGGCACCATCCAAGCGTCTTGTGATATGTGAACATTGTAATTGGCAATCCAATCCGTTACCGGTACCCTACCCTGCTTGGCGTACCCAATATTGAGGTCCCAAATAGGCCCCATCTTAAGTTTTCCGCCCCTTTGTTTGTGCATATAAGTACTGAGTCTATAGCCGTCTATGTTGCCCGTAATCTCATTGATAATGAAAAAATCTACAAAACTGTCCAGGTCTATATAATTCGTGTAAGTACGGGTTTCTGTAGCGAAATTGTCATTGATGAGCGCCGTTTCAAAATCGTGAATATAGCCTTGTATATACTCTTTTTGGGCATTGGTAATGTCTGCTGCCTTGGGATATTCATACAAAAAATAAGTCTCTAAATACTGGTCTGGGTGGTATGGAGCGCCATAAGGAGCAATATTGATGGGCTGCTTAAAAATATCGTATTGAGAACGCCATGAATTGTTGGCGGTATAAAGGGCGTCGTCTCCCCAATTATTGTCAAAATATGCCAAGGGTTGCCCAAGGCCATTTTCACCAGCCGTTTTGTCAATTTTTATAATATAACCTCCTGTAATAGCTGCTGCGTCCGTGTCTAAGGGGGTTAATTTCTCAATATCTATCCTATTCTTATCCCTTTTGAGTTTTTCCATGAATTGGTACACCCCCATATACACTCCGTTAATTTCCAAATCTACCCATTGTGTCCTACTGGCATAACGGCCCATAGATCGGTACATTTCATGGCCAATATAATGGTGCATTAAAGAGGGATCAAACACCGTATTTTGCGATGCCCTGAACACATGGCCCATAAAAATATAATCTTCCTCTTCTGGGAAATTTAAAAAACTGTAGGGACTGTCTAAGCCCCCTGCATCCCATGTTTCTATTCCGTAGGATTTTTTGTCAGACATCCTATAAGAGGTAGAGCCTCTGTACTCTATTCCTATGGGCGTTTCATGCGCCAAAGACTTATTCAAAAACACCCTTAAATTTGCAGCAATCTTTGGTTCGTTTTGAATGGTTTCAGGTGTTTCTACCATCATATAAGGCAACTGACTTCCATTGGTCTCAACGGCAAATACTACCGGTTTTTCAGATTCAGGGCTGTCTCCGTTGTCTTTAGCACAGCTTATTAAAAACAAAAAGGCAATAAAAAACAGGCGATTCAAAACGCTCATAAAGGAAGTTTTTTGGTATATATGGCGGTAAATTTAACTTTTTTATCCGTGGATTCTTCTCTGCTCCATGACAATAAATGGCCTTCAATAGATGAAAAATTAATTTGCCAATCTATTCAGTTTATAAAGTTCAGTACTTTTCATTCCAACTAAATCGTTGGCTTATAATTTGATTTTTGGTCCTTTTAAGGTGATCTAGAAAAGCCAATGACACAGGGGAGTGCTTTTTACCTTTTAACCAAATAAGACTCCAATTTGTAGTAATAGGCAATCCTTTCATTGGAATAATACGAAGTTCATTGTTGGAGAGTTCGTTTTTAATCCCAATAAGCGGCATTATGGAATAGCCTAAACCGGCCATAATTGCTTGTTTTACGGCCTCATTAGACGTGAGCTCCATTTTTTTCTGAACAGCTACATTGTTGTTCTTTAAAAATCCTTCCATTGTTTGCCTTGTTGCAGAACCCTTTTCTCTAAATATGAGGGGCAATTCTTGAAAAGCGTCTTGACTCTTTACCCCAGATTCTATAGCAGCTTTTGAATTTCCTACCAAAAAAAGTTTGTTCTGAAGTAGGTCTAATTTCTCAATATTCATTTGACTGGGAAGCACTGAAACCAATGCAAAATCAATTTCATTTTTCTCTAGACTTTCAATAACCTTTTTTTTGTTTGTTACATATATAGAAAGCTCTACGCCAGAGTGGTCTTTTATGAAATCTGTCAGAAAAAAGGGCATAACGTATTTCCCTGTCGAAACAGAAGAAATTTTTAACCTCCCAGTAAGTCTTCCTTTATACTCAAGGGTCATATAGTTAATAGCCTGAACTTCTTGAATAATTTTTTCTACTGCCACTGCTATTTCTCTTCCAAAAGGGGTAATATAAATCTTTCTGCTTATGACTTCTGTCAATGCAACATCAAATTGGTCCTGGAAATTCCTGAGTTGTATGGAAACCGCTGGCTGGGTAAGGTGTAATTCTTCCGCTGCTTTGGTTACGCTCTCACACTGCACCACTTTTAAAAAAACCTGCAATTGGTTTAGGGTATAATTCATAAGTATATGTAATGTTTTGTATTTAAAAACATAAATATAAATTAATGATTTAAAAATCACAACTTTGTCCCGTTAAAAAAATTAAACAATGAAAAATCACAAACTAATTGAAGGGTCTTTTTCTGACGAGGAAGCTAAGGATGTTTTAAAAAATTTCTTTGAATCAAAAATTCATTTTCACGAAATGAGAAACTTTAGTTCTGAAGAGCGTTTTAGTCATAAAGATCCTATTGCGGTAAAAAGAATACCTGAATTAAAAGAGGCCAGTGAGGAGGTTCTTAAGATTGTTCAGCAGGCAAAATTAACTAACAAAAGACTGCTCATAAACGCGAGTGTTCAAATCACAATTATTGAAGAATAACATAATTTTATTCTTTTGATTAGTACAAACATCCAAGCAGCCTGCCAAATTTTAAATAATAATGATTTGGTGGCCATTCCTACGGAAACAGTATATGGTTTAGCCGCAAATGCCCTAAATGAAAAGGCTGTATTAAAAATATTTACACTTAAAAAAAGACCCACCTATAATCCATTAATTATACATATTGGTGCCATTGAAGATTTAGATAAATGGGCCAAAAATATTCCAGAAAAAGCCTATCTATTGGCCAAAACCTTTTGGCCCGGACCGCTCACCTTGGTATTAGAAAAAAAACCTATGGTCCCTAATATAATTACTGCTGGAAAAAACACGGTAGGAATTCGAATGCCCAACCATCCAGTCACACTTTCACTTCTTAAACAATTGAATTTTCCACTAGCTGCACCAAGTGCCAATCCTTTTATGTCTATCAGTCCTACCACTGCAGTACATGTTGAAGATTATTTTGGCCATAAACTACCTATGATTCTTGAGGGCGGTCCTTGTGAAAAAGGCATTGAATCTACCATCATAGGTTTTGAGAATGGCACACCATTGCTTTATAGGCTTGGATCTATTTCAGAGGAAACTATTGAGAAAATCTGCGGCCCTCTTGGCCGCGTTAAAACCATTTCAAAAACCCCTGTTGCTCCTGGTATGTTGGCCAAACATTATGCCCCAAAAACAGCTGTTATTCTAACAGAAAAAATAGGCACGCACATTTTAGATACCTACAAAGGAAAAAAAATAGGCTTGCTTTTTTATGAGAATACCACTTACAATAATACTGCCTATACTATTGAAATATTGTCCAAAAATGGAAGCCTGGAAGAAGCAGCAAAAAATCTTTATGCTACCCTACACCGCTTAGATAGTATGAAATTAGACTTAATTATTATTCAAAAATCACCTAATCATGGATTAGGAAAATCCATTAATGACCGATTAGAAAGGGCCGCTAAAAAATAGAATTTTGAATTATCACTTACTCATAGACAATCTAACCAACCCAGCATTACTTTTTTTTATTTTAGGAATAATAGCCGTTTTAGTTAAAAGCGATCTAGAGATTCCACCAAATTCATCCAAATTCATTTCTCTTTACCTACTCTTTGCCATTGGCTTTAAAGGAGGACAAGAATTGTCTCATGAAACCTTTAATACTGAGATTGCAGCTTCTATGCTATTTGGAATTGGTATCTCCATGGCCATTCCTATTTACACCTTTTTTTTATTAAAAAAACAACTCAACCCTTATAATGCAGCTGCCATTGCTGCGGCTTACGGATCTGTTAGTGCAGTAACATTCGTAACTGCAGTATCCTTTCTAGAAATTCAACATTTACAATTACAAGGCCATATGGTAGCCATTATGGCACTCATGGAATCTCCAGCCATTATCGTTGGCCTTTTATTACTCACTTTGAGTAAAGAGGTAGACAGCAAAGAACTTGCTATTAAAAAAAGAACGGTGTTAAAGCACGCTTTCACCAATGGAAGTGTGCTACTCATATTGGGAAGTTTATGTATTGGCTTTATGGCCAATGCAGAACAAGCAGAGGGTATAAAACCATTTACGGATGATCTTTTCAAAGGGTCTTTAGCTATTTTCTTACTAGATATGGGCATTAGTAGTGGTAAAAAACTCAAAGCATTCTTCTCTTTTGGTTGGTTTCCATTAGTATTCGCTATAGTAATTCCCCTAATAAATGGATGCTTGGTAGCCGTACTAAGTGCTGCAGTAACATCAGATGTATCCAACCGCTTTATATTTGCCATTTTAGCCGCAAGTGCCTCCTATATTGCCGTACCAGCTGCCATGAAAATATCTGTACCCAAAGCTAACCCTGGTTTGTATTTGCCCATGGCATTAGCAGTAACATTTCCCATAAACATTACCATAGGAATGCCTATTTATTTTTTAATTGTAGAGAGTACTTTTTAATGAAAAGGAGTAACTCACTGCGTTCGCTGATCCCTCAAAGCTCCGCTTTGAAAATAAAAATTCCACCTTTACAAATTCAAGCTAGCTTTGATTGACAGGTGGAATTTTTATTTATTCGTGACCGCGAAGGGATTCGAACCCCCAACCCTCAGAGCCGAAATCTGATATTCTATCCAGTTGAACTACGCAGCCATTTCTATTTTCCACAAAAATAGAAATCTTTTTTTATTTACATTAATTTTTTTTTAACCAGAACGGAAATAATTTTTCCATCTGCTTGCCCTGATAACTGATTTGATACTGCGCCCATTACTTTCCCCATATCTTTCATTCCCGAAGCACCTAGTTTCGCAATTGTTTCAAGTACTACCTTTTCAATTTCTTCTTCGGATAAAGCTTCCGGTAAAAATTGCTCTAAAACTACTATTTCTTCCAATTCTGGAGCTGCTAAATCTTCTCTATCTTGTTTGATAAAAATAGCCGCACTGTCTTTTCTTTGTTTTACTTGCTTCTGGATAATTTTTAATGCTTGTTCTTCTGTGATTTCTTCTTGAACTCCCGTTGCCGTTTTTGCCAATAAAAATGCAGATTTTACTGCTCTTAAAGCCTGTAAAGCAACCGTATCTTTTGCTTTCATTGCTTCTTTCATTTTACCCATTACTTGTTTTTGAAGACTCATCTTTCGTTGGTTTTTGGTTCGTTATTATTGATTGTATGATCAAATGTTTTACGGGTTTCAAAGGAACAAAAATTAACTCATTTACTTTGTTGTTTTTTTCAAATACAACCTATTTTTATTATAGTCTATAAACGCCTTTCCTTTTTGTAAAATGTCAGCGCCAATAATTCCATGAACTTCATTTGCATTATGCTGTGTTAAAGCTGTGTTTACATGCGATAAGTTGAACAAAACTAAATGACATTTTTGTGTTTTCCAACTGCCAATTTTTAATGAATTATTTTCAGATTTTTGTGTTTCCATATCAGTTGCTCCAGCACCAGCAGCTTTAGTTTCACTTTCTTCTGCAATTAAATTAAAATGTGTTATTAAATCTAAACTAACACAAGAATTAGAGGCACCCGTATCTAAAATGAAACGCCCTTTTATACCGTTTATTTTTGCCTTTAATTCTAAATGATTGGTGGCAATTTTTTTGAGCTTTATTTTAATGTAGGAATGCTTCTTTAAAATGGTCGCTATACGCTTCATGTAAATTTATAAGATACCAAAAATACAATTTATTAAATACTACCGCTCTAAAATTTCTTTCAATTTTTCTTTATAAACAGGAAACTCTTTAATATTGTGATGTGTACCACTGTCAATTTCTATAAATTGATTTTTAATAGATGTATTTAAGGATAATAATTTTTTAGATTGCGAAAAGGAAGTCGTTTTGTCTTGGTTTCCGTGAAAAAGGGTGATGGGAGCTCTTACATTCGTGATGTCATGGTCTGTTCTAAACTGATACTTCAACAAGAAAGTGGGTGCACATTTTGAATTGTATTGAACAGCTTTTTTAAAATTATAAAAAGGGGCTTCTAAAATTAATTCTTTAGGGGTGTTTACTGAGGCTATTCTGGTTGCAAAAGTACTTCCTAGAGAAAACCCATAAATGACAATATTTTCTTCTTTAACATTTTTTTTTATATAATCATAAACAGCCAAGGCATCTTTATACATATTTTCTTCATGAAATTCGCCTGTACTTTTCCCATAGTTTCTATAATCAAAGACCAAGACCTCGTAATTATATTCTAAAAAGCAAGCGACTCTATTTCCCCAACTTATAAGATTTCCTTTGTTTCCATGGCAAAATAAAACAACTCCTTTTGGATTTTGTAATTGAAAATGAAGTGCATTAATTTCGTTGTTTCCGTCGGTTTTTATAAAGACTTCTTCAAATTTATTAGAACAGTTATAGTGATAATTTCTAGCTATTTTTTTTCCATTCAAAAAAATAAAATGCTCTTGAAAGTAGTAAAAAATAAAAATAATTACCGCAATAAAACTTATGAAAGCAAAAAGGAAATTAGTCCAGTTCATTACAATTTATTAATTCACAAAACTACTGATTTTTGGTATCAAAAAAACCGATTCAGAAATGAATCGGTTTTTTTGATACTTAATGAGATACTGAAACAAGTTCAGCATAGGTAAATTCAGTAAGACAATTATTTATAGTCGCTATGCAACTAGCCTCCAAAGTCATCAAAACGGATATTTTCGTCTGCAAGACCAAAATCTTCGCCCATTTTTTGAACCGCATTGTTCATTAATGGGGGTCCACAGAAATACAATTCTAAATCTTCAGGTGCTTCATGGTGATCTAAGTAATTTTCAATCACACAATTGTGAATGAATCCCATAAAACCATCTCCAGCTTCATCATTAATATCTTTCTTTACTTTCCAGTTATCCGTTTCTAAAGGGTCAGACAAAGCAATAAAGAATTTAAAGTTTGGAAAATCTTTTTCTAAAGCTCTAAAATGATCAATATAAAATAATTCTGCCTTAGAACGTCCTCCGTACCAATACGTTACTTTTCTACCCGTTTTTAAGGTTCTGAAAAGGTGATATAGGTGAGAACGCATAGGTGCCATTCCTGCCCCACCTCCTACATATAACATTTCAGATGCTGATTCATTGATAAAGAATTCACCGTAAGGTCCAGAAATCACACATTTATCTCCTTTCTTTAATCCAAAGATATAAGAAGAAGCAACTCCAGGATTTACATCCATCCATCCGCCTTTTGCTCTATCAAAAGGAGGGGTTGCAATACGTACGTTTAACATAATTTCTCTACCTTCGGCAGGATAAGAAGCCATAGAATAAGCTCTTTCTATCGTTTCATCATTCTTCATTACCAAAGGTCTCAGTTTAAACTTGTCCCATTCGGCTTTAAATTTTTCGGGTGTGTCATGCTCTTCTGGATGTGCTGTAATATCCATATCTGCAAACTTTACTTCACAAGGAGGAATTTCAATTTGAATATATCCACCGGCTTTGTACCCCATATCTTCAGGAATCTCAACAACAAATTCCTTGATAAATGAAGCAACATTATAATTTCTTACAACAACAGCATCCCATTTTTTAATTCCGAAAACTTCCTCTGGAATCGTAATGTTCATGTCTTGTTTTACTTTCACCTGACATGCTAAACGAATTCCTGTTTTTAATTCTTTCTTTGTAAAATGGGGTGTTTCAGTTGGCAAAGCTTCTCCTCCACCTTCTAAAACATGGCATTCACATTGAACACAAGAACCACCACCACCACAAGCGGATGGTAAAAATATTTTTTCGTTTCCTAATGTTGTTAAAAGTGTGCTACCAGAACCAACTTCAATTTTCTTTTCTCCATTAATGGTAATTGTTACTGGACCTGAAGGCGATAGTTTTTGTTTTACAAATAAAAGCAATGTTACTAGTAACAATGTTACTAATAAAAAAGCGGCTACTGTTGCAATTACGGTTCCTGTTGTACCTGCTGCTAATATCATTTTTCTTCTAGTTTATATTTGTATTTTCAGCAACCATTTCTTTCGCTGATGTTTTTTCTATTTTTTTCTTAATAGCGACCTCTGTTACTGGCTTTTCTTCTTTCTTTTCTTCATCACCACCTGTTAACATTCCTCCAAAACTCATAAAACCAATGGCCATTAATCCTGTAATGATAAAGGTAATTCCTAAGCCTCTTAATGCTGGTGGTACACTTGAATATCTGATTTTTTCACGAATTGCAGCAATGGCAAGTATTGCTAAAAACCAACCAATACCAGAACCAACTCCGTAAGTTAACGACAAACCTAAAGTAGGAATTTCACGAGATTGCATAAATAAACTTCCTCCTAAAATAGCACAGTTCACAGCAATTAATGGTAAGAAAATACCCAATGAATTGTACAAGGATGGTGAAAATTTTTCAACAATTATTTCTACCAATTGTACCATGGTTGCAATGGTTGCAATAAACATGATAAAGGATAAGAAACTTAAATCGTATTGTGCATATTCTTCGCCCAACCAAGCCAATGCGCCATCTTGTAAAATATATTGGTCTAACAGCCAGTTTAAAGGTACGGTTACTGCTAATACAAAAATAACAGCAGCACCTAAACCTACGGCAGTAGCTACTTTTTTAGATACAGCAAGGTAGGAGCACATCCCTAAGAAGGTAGCAAATACCATGTTGTCTATAAATATCGATTTGAAAAATAATTCTAAATGTTCCATTTTTTTAAGTATGCAGTTTGCAGTTTGCAGTTTTGCAGTTAGCTATTTACTGCCAACTGAATACTGATTTACTGCCAACTATTTAATTTTCTTCTATTAATGATGTATTTCTACTACGTTGAATCCAGATAATAATACCTACGACTATTAATGCCATCGGAGATAATAACATGAACCCGTTATTTTCATATCCTAGAGCATATAATCCTGTTTTCTCAATAGAATCTCCTAAAACTTTAAATCCTAATAAAGTTCCAGAACCTAATAATTCTCTAAAGAAACCAACTGCAATTAAAATGACACCGTATCCAACTGCATTTCCTATTCCGTCTAAGAAAGAACGCCAAGGTCCATTTCCTAAAGCAAAAGCTTCAAAACGTCCCATAATAATACAGTTTGTAATTATTAATCCCACAAAAACAGAAAGTGTTTTACTCAATTCGTAAGCAAATGCTTTTAAGACTAAATCCACAATAATTACTAAAGTTGCTACGACAATTAGCTGCACAATAATTCTAATTTTTGAAGGTATAATGTTTCTCATTAATGAGATCACTACGTTTCCTAAACCTAAAACAAATAGTACAGAAACCGCCATTACAATGGAAGCTTTTAATTCTGCTGTAATTGCTAAAGCAGAACAAATACCTAATACTTGAATCGTAATTGGGTTGTTATCCGCTAATGGATCTGAAAGTAATACTGCGTCTTTTTTTGATAATAATCCCATATTTTATTTTTTTAATGATTTAAAATAAGGCACATACAATGCTAAATCTTTCTTTATCATAGCAGAAACTCCATCACCAGTAATGGTTGCACCGGCAATTGCATCTACTTCATAATCTGTTTTTTCTTCGTTCTTTGGGTCATTATTTCCTTTGGCAACGGTAATCCCTTTAAAATCTCCGCTAGCAGACATTAAATGTTCTCCGATGAAATCATCCATAAAATAACGTTGCGTAATATTGGCCCCTAAACCTGGTGTTTCTCCTTTGTGATCAAAATAAGCTCCTCGTACAATCATATTTTCATCCATGGCTACATATCCCCAAATTGCATCCCACAAACCTTTTCCTCGAATGGGTGCTACATAAAATACTTTGCCTTCTTTTTCACCAATAAATAAAGGTAATCTTCTTTCATTTCCTGCTTTTGCAGCAGTTTGTTCTTTTTTTACATCAATTAAAAAAGCGGTATCGTCTTCAGAAATTTTATTCCCTTGAATGATTAATTGTTTTTTAATGTATTTTACAAACTCAGTACCAGCAATATCTGTAGAAACAAAGTTTGCACTAGACTCATCGTTTTCATTGATTCCCATAGCATACAAAATATTTTGTTGCTTTTCAATGCGCTTATTCTCGTCAATATTTGGTTTTAAAGAGGAGGCAAAAAAGGCCAATAACGAACCAACAACTAATACCATAATTACGGCAAAAATCATTGTATATGAATTACTATCTGTTCTTTTACTCATAATTTAAGCGATTTTAACTTTAGTACGTTTTAATCTTTTCTTTACGTTTCCTTGAACGACATAATGGTCTATTGTTGGCGCGAATACATTCATCAATAAAATTGCTAAAAATACGCCTTCTGGGTATGCAGGATTGAACACACGAATCATAATAGATATAAACCCTATTAAAAAACCATAAATCCATTTTCCTTTATTTGTCTGTGAACCTGTTACGGGGTCTGTAGCCATAAACACAGCGCCAAAAGCCAAACCACCAATGGTTAAATGTTCCCACCAAACCGTATTCATTAAACCATAAAATTTGCTAGAATCTGTAATAATATCAGCGGCAACAATTTGATTGAATATCAACCCCATTACTGCTGCTCCAACAAAGGCTGAGAGAATAATTCTCCAACTTGCTATTTTTGTAAAAATTAGAATTGCTGCTCCTACAAGAATTAAAAATGTAGAAGTTTCCCCAACTGAACCTGGTATGAATCCCATGAACTTATCGAATGTAGAGTAGATCACTTCTTGGTTTTGCGCATAACTTCCTAAAATAGTTTCTCCAGAAATTGCATCTGCTGTTCCTGTTCTATTTACAGCGTCATAGACCCATACTTTATCTCCAGACATCCAAGTTGGATAGGCAAAAAACAAGAAAGCTCTAATGGTTAAAGCGGGGTTTAGGATATTCATTCCTGTTCCTCCAAATACTTCCTTACCAATAACAACTCCAAAAACCACGGCAACTGCTAACATCCATAAAGGGGTATCAATTGGTACAATTAAAGGCACTAACATTCCTGTTACTAAATAGCCTTCTTCTACCTCATGTCCTTTAATTACTGCGAAAATAAATTCTACTAATAGTCCGACTCCATATGAAACAATTACGAGTGGTAGTACTTTTATGATTCCAATCCATAAATTATCAAAGGTGAAAAAATTAGCCAATACATCTGTTCTTAATGAACCGTCTATAGCAGCATAATGTTGATAACCTGCATTGAACATTCCAAAAAGCAAACAAGGAACTAAAGCCATAATTACGATATTCATCGTACGCTTTAAATCATCTGCTGCTTTTATATGAGTTCCTCCGTGAGTCACTTCATTTGGTAAATATAAAAAGGTATGGATCGCGTTAAACGCTGGAGCCATTTTAGTTCCTTTATATTTTTCTTTTAAATTGTGTAAATTTTGTTTTAAGCTCATACTTTTTATTTTCTTTTAAAATAGAAAAGACATTTCGTTTTACTTTTTTAATAGTTTGGTCTTTTAAATCCAAAGACACAAAATTATTTTTAATGACAGAAAGTAACTTTAATTTACGCCACTTGTCAACTTTAAGCACTTCTTTCTATCCTAATTCTTCTCTCATTAAATCCAAACCTTCTCGAATTATCTTTTGGTGAGGCTGCTTTGATACACAAACAAATTCTGTCAAAGCAAAATCTTCTGGTGCTACTTCATATCCACCTAAAGCTTCCATTTCATCTAAATCTTTATACATAAATGCTTTTAATAATTGCATCGGATAAATATCTAAAGGAAATACTTCTTCATAAGAACCAGTTACTACAAAAGCTCTATGTTCGCCATTTGTGTTGGTATTTAAGTCGTATTTTTTATTGGGAGTTAACCAAGAAAAAGTCAAGGCTCTGGAAGTAGAAATTTTATTAAAAATGGGTTTGTTCCATCCAAAAAATTCATAATCGTCTCCTTCTGGAATCGCTGTTATTTGGTTGTCATAATACCCAAAGAAACCAGCGGCTTTCACTTCCTTTCCAGAAAGCACATTTCCACTAATGATTCTTGTATTTTCATTTTGCAAATTATTAGCCGTTACATCTTCAATGATTGCTCCTGCAATGGCTGTCACATATTGTGGATTCTTAAATTGCGAACCTGTTAAAGCGACTGTTCTGGTTACATTCAACTTCCCTGTTAAAAACAACTCACCAATAACAACTAAATCCTGGGGAGTAATTACCCAAACAACTTCTCCTTTATTGATAGGGTCTATAGATGCAATCTGAGTCCCTACATTCCCTGAAGGATGTGGTCCTGAAACTTTATGAACTTCAATGCCATTTAAATCTGTCAAAGGAGAATTAGAATTCACTCCTACAGAAACATGCACTTTACCATCAGTAAGTTTAGCAACTGCTGTAATTGCTGCTTGCAATGCCGCTTCTTTACCCGCTAAAGTAAAATCTAAATCAGCAGCTAAGGGTGCACTTGCATACCCAGATATAAAAATAGCTTTGGGTGCTTGGTCTGGATTTGCAACAACATCATACGGACGTTGTTTTACAAAAGGCCAACAACCGGAAGCGAACAAATGATGCTTCACTTCTTCCGCAGACATAGTGCTTGCTTCTTTCGTTCCAAAATCTTTGTATTCTTGTGAAGCAGTTGCAGCGATTTTTACTGCTAACACTTTTCTTCTTGCGCCACGTTCGATCTCAATTACTTTTCCAGAAACAGGGCTTGAAAATAAAATGCGTTCATCACTTTTTGAATAAAATAATGAGTCTCCAGCTTTTACTTCTGTTCCTTCTTTGGCAATGAGTTTCGGTGTAATTCCGTGAAAATCTTCTGGCTTTACGGCATAAATACTACTCTGAGAAATCTTAGTAATATTTTTTTCGGCAACGCCAACAAGCTTAATGTCTAAGCCTTTTTTAATACGAATATCTTTTGACATAGCAAATTACAATATTTAGTTATCTAAAAAAATCATGCAAATTTAGGGATTTTAGCAATTATTTCTAATATACTTTCGAGGATATATTTACTAATTATTCTTATTTATAACGGTTCTATATAACGGTTGTGGTAAAATATTTTTTATGACAAAGCTCTCTTATTGTATATTTTGAGTTAAAAGAAAAAAGACAGTTCATATTACTGAGAATTACCCCACTAGCACAAGGTAAAAATCGCATAGATGCTATCCTAAAATACCCAACTGTATTAATGATGCTCAAAAAGAAGAAAGTGATAGCGATGTCGGAATAAAACCAGAATTAAAAAAAAGGAATTGGCTCCTCTATTTTTGACATTCATAGACATTCCCTCATTAAATACTATTTATTTAAAATGATCTCATTAAAATTTGGCTTAAATTTTGATAAATGACATAAATGAATCTTATTTTTGTAAAATGCATCCAAAATTTCTAATTCCTTTTTTTATCTTTTTTTGCTCAAGCCTCTTTTCGCAAAACATAAAATCCATTCAATTAAGACCCTTTCAAGAAAATAATTTTTCTTCTATTGTGCCCTTAGGCACTGTTTTAGAATTATCCTTCGATGATTTAGAGGCAGACAACAAAGACTATCAATATAAGATTGAACACATGACTCATGATTGGAAATCGAGCCAATTATCGTCCAGTCAATACATCAATGGTTTTGATCAAAATACCATTATAAACACTACCAATTCTTTTAATACGCTACAAAATTACACGCATTATTCGGTGAACATTCCGAATATTAATACAAACATTACCAAGAGCGGAAATTATCTTTTATCTGTTTTAGATGAAGCCGATGACGTCGTTTTTACGAGACGCTTTGTACTCTATGAAAGTGCAACAACAGTGGGCGTAACGGTTGCAAGAAGTAGAAACACAAAAACACTGAACAGCCAACAAACAGTTGAGTTTTCTATAAACCATCCCCAGATTAAAATCAACTCTCCAAATCAAGAAATAAATGTTGTGGTTTTAAAAAATAACAATTGGGACGAAAAAATAAGCAACCTACAACCCACATTTTTCAGACAAAATCAATTGATTTACACCTACACAAATGCAACTAATTTTTGGGGTGGAAATGAATATTTCAACTTTGATAGCAAGTTTTTGAGAAATACAAGCTTGAATATTATTAAAATTCAGAAAAAAGAAGTCTTTCATCACTATTTATATCCTTTTACACACAGTCCATTCAGAAAATACAATTACAATCCAGATATTAACGGACAGTTTGTCATCAGATCCTTAGAAGCTCAAGACTCTAAAAATGAGGCGGATTATGCCATGATGCATTTTTCGATTTTAGTAGCTGCTCCTTTTATTGATAAAGAAGTTTATGTGTATGGAGCTTTTAATAACTTTAAGATTGTAGAGGAAAACAAACTGCAATACGACCCAGAACAAAGCGCTTACCTTGGAAATATTCTTCTAAAACAAGGTTTTTACAATTATGCTTATGCAACCGTTGATCGTGAAGGATACATTGATCGAGATGAAGTAAACGGTACTTTTTACGAAACTGAAAATGAATATTCAGTCATCGTGTATTACAAGCCTTTTGGGAGTTTTTATGACCGAGTAATTGGTGTTGGATCTGGTTTTTTTAACTTGGATAGATAATTTTTTTTACATATCGGTATATAATAAGTAACGATGAGCAGTCTAAACTTACCTCAAATTATCATCATAATGAACTGATTGCAAACAGAATGAGATACCTAAATAAATTTGAAGTGACATTGAAAAAATATTTTATGATCCAAAACGGACACACACTTTTTTTATGGTTTTAAATCAACTAAATAATAATTTGTGGTTTTTACGCAAAAAACCTACATTTACTAACAATGATACATCAGATTACAAAAGGGGTAAAAATCTCTGTTCAAACAAAATATAAAGGTACTAGTTATAGAAATAACAAATTGTATCATTTTTTTGGATATGCGATTACTATTGAAAACAAATCGCCAGAAACGGTGAAACTTACAGACCGATTTTGGAAAATATTCGACACGCTTAACAATACTGAAATTGTTAGTGGAGAAGGAGTTGTTGGACAAACACCAACGCTTAAACCAAACGAAATCTACACCTATGGCTCTGGCTGTTATTTAGAATCTAATATAGGTGCTATGAAAGGTTTTTACACCATGATAAACCTAGATACTTTTGAACAATTTAAAGTAATAATACCCACTTTTCAACTCACAACCCAAACGGTTTTAAACTAACTAAAACTCTTGTACTACAGGTTTATTTTGAACTGCTTTCGACTTGCTAACAAAATCTATATATTTCATTTTAATTGCTGAAGCTGTTTTTATGATGGAGGTAATACTTACCGTTTCCACAAAAGAACGCTTCATTTTTAGGGAAGTTTCTGGAGTTCCTAATGTTTCAATTTTATGAAACTGTACGATTTCCTCTTGTGTAAATTCGGTGTTTTCTTTTAAAAATTCTGCAAACCACTCTTTTCTCACTTGTTTCATTTCTTGCGTATACAAAGTAGATGAAGACCAAATCCTAGGCTCTTGAGGTAATTTATTAAAGTGTTTTTTTGCACCATCCCATACCAACTCATAGGCTTCTAATTGGGTTTCCCAAACTACCAAAACCAATGTAAAGGGTTCGATATCTATAAAATCAAACTCATTGATAAAGGCAACGGAATCAGCAGCAGATAAAATGTCTTTAACGATAATTCCTCTACTCATTTTATAAAAACCCTTTCTTTGATGAATCTCAAAACCACCATTTAAAAGGCATACCAATCGTTTCTCAGCACTTAAACCAATCCAAGTTCCTCCTGCTAATTCGTCTTTTGGATAGGTTAGCGCTACACCATTTTCTATATATTCCTGAGGAGGAATTGTATTTCTTAATGGAGTTTCATCTCTATTAGAAGTTAAAATAAAATCATTATTCTTTAAGGGCAGATAAGTTACTGTACACATATATTCTCTAGCTATTTATTTATAAAAATAATACTTCTTGATGCATTCTTGAATTTAACAGAAAAAAGACTTCAAATGGACACTTTTCTTATTCCTTCAAAAAAAGCAATTTACAAATTTAAAGTTAGTCGATAAAAATTTTAAAAACACACAAAATAATAAGAGGAATTATAATTCCCCAAAAAAAACAACTCATTTGTTAAAGAAAGTCATCTTAAAACCCCTAAAAAAAAGTGCTTTTAAGAGCAACTAAATCTGCTTATTCGATAATCAACTTTCTTGTTGTATGGGCATCTCCATTCATGATTTTCAGCAGATAAAGTCCAGTAGAAGCTTTATTAAAAAATATTTTTTCTGAAAAATCGTTCCCTAAAATCGAAAAAAACTTCGTTTCGATCAACCTCCCTCTAACATCAAATAACTGAAGGGAAAGGGTTTCAGCTTTTTTAAGTTTTAAATTCAAAACAACCGCTCCTTTTGTTGGGTTTGGATACAAATTGAAATCAGCAAAAACACTGTCGCCAATAACATTTAAAGAATCTACAACTTTAATGATGTAATCTTCAACTTCTCCTAAAAAACTAGTTTCACAAGAGGTAGGATAAGACGCAAAAAAGGAATTCGTCTTTCTAGTAGATATTCTCATGACCAAATCTCCAAATGCAGCATCTTCAGGAATTGTAATCAATAAAGGAGACAAACTAGTCGCTGAATTTGCATTATTATTTACCGAACCGAGATCATATTCTTCACCAACATCATTAAAATTACAATTTTTATTCCAATCAATCCATGCTTTTGTTTGTGTCGTATTCACTCCATCAGTATTCACATTGACCGTTAATTGATGTGAATCTTCTCTTTGTACTTCCGCTATTATATTTGTATCATCAGCATATCCAGCAACTTTTTCCGTGGTATTATTGATACTTTTAAACTTCACCAAAGTGGTACTTATGTTATCTCCAGAAGTTCCACTAGACGCACAAACCTTACAGTTTTCGGTTGTAAAGTTAAATACAGTAGAGAAAGTACTTTCTCCACAAATATTTTTTCCTTTTACTCTCCAATAATAAATTTTAAAAGAACTTAAGGCTTCAGAAATGGAATATGAATTACTGCTTATTTCTTGATTGATAATACTATTTGTAAAACTAGGATCATCAGAAACCTGGATTACATATGAGGTCGAATTCTTATTATTTTCCCAGTTTAAAACAGGCTTATTACTAATGTCTGTCGTTGAATTTACTGGGGATGATAAAATAATTGGCGGATAGGTACTCGAAAAAACGTTTACAACAATAGGGGTTTCTATATTCATCGTTGTTGCAGTTCCCTTAACACGAATTGTAGCTGCTCCAACGGGAACATTTTCTATATTCGCAATGGTCATTGTAAATGTAGTTGGCGTACCTGATGCAGTAGTTATGATTGCTGGATTGAAGGTAATTGAACTACCTACTGGGGGATTTACTGCGCTCAAGGTAACCGATTCTGAGAATCCACTTACATATTGAAAATCAAAATCATACGTTACTGAAGTACCCGATGCATTACAGACAACTTGATCTCCAGTGCTATCTGACATCAAAAAAGTAGGTCCCGAAAGGGTTATTGCAAAATTTGTAGTATTTATATTATAAAAGATATTATCGGCTGCTTCAACCACAATTCTTGAAGTGGTGGAAGGGGTATTCGGTATTATAATATCTTCTACTCCGTCATTTGGAGTATTTGCTTTAAGGGTTGTAAAAGTAACGCCTCCATCAATGGATAATTTAATATTTACATTTTGGCAATTTATAGGGGCTGTGTCTGTAGTTCCTTTTTCCCAAGTGATGGTTTGCGTTGTACCTACAAACCAATTCACATTTGCACTAGGAGCTGTCACCGTAAAAGGTGCTGAATCGACTACAACTATTCTCACATCATCTCTTGCCGAACTTCCTCCTCCTACATGATTATCTCTCACTAAAAAAGAAAAATTTAAATCTCTTGCCACCGATGGTAAAACCTCCCAAGTTGACCCCATATCTCCTGCAACAACAGTTGCTAATTCGGGTAGGTATCTAATAGGAGTCTCTTTTGAGGGTAATGATCTAAATAAGGGGCCTCCCGAATTTGAAGAAACTGGCGGCATTGTTGCAATTTCGGCATCTATTTGTTCCCAATTATAGGTTAAACTTGCTACACCATCAGCATCAGTCGCACTTCCTTTTAACACAAAAGGAGTCGACTTTGGAATGCTAAAAGACCCCCCAGCATTTGCCGTGGGAGCTGCATTATTTGTAGAAGTTAAAATTCCACATGAGGCAGAAGATTGGATATTATTCCACATTTGAGTAATACTTATAGCGTGAAAATAAGCATCACTATTGCTTTGTATATTTGTGGAGCAAATACCTGCGTACGACATAATAGTTGAACCACTTCCAGGTTCTATAGCTGTTGCATCCCATCTATTACCATCACAAGAATTATTAAAAGTATGACTTGCTCCAAACTGATGCCCCATTTCATGAGACACATAATCAATATTGTATGGATCTCCAATAGGCTGACTCCTTCCTGTAACACCCTGTGCTTTAGAAACTGCATTACAAACAACTCCTAAACCTGCTAAACCACCACCTTCAACACTAAAAATATGCCCAATATCATAATTATTAGTTCCTATTTGAGCATCACAAATAACTTGTACCTCATCAATCATTTCGCTTGGATCTCCTTCTGTAATTCCATCGGAATCCGGGTCTAAAAAGATAATGACATCATTGGTTGCTACAAGAACCATCGTTATAGATAAATTTTTTTCAAAAACCCCATTAACTCTAGTCATTGTTGTGTTCATTGCTGATAAAACAGCTGCTTTTTTATCCCCAACTGTAGCAGTTGGCGACACGCCTTGATTTGCTAAATGAAACTGTGCATACTCACCACTACATGCCAATGCCAAACGAAAGGTTCTGAGTTTTCCATCATTCGCATTTTGAACAGTATTTTCTTGCGTATTTGTTCTTCGTGAAAACGCTTCAACCTGACAGTTAAAAGGGGCTTTGTTTGATGCTAAATCATTTTTCTTATATATAATTAATGTTTTATTATCTTTTGTATAAGGGTCTACATAAAGCGTTTCTTCAATCCCAGAAAACACAACCGCATGAAAACCATCAGTACCGATACTTATTTTAGCAACGGCTGTTGGATCGGTTATTCCTTGAGCAGAATAGGATTTTATTGTGGGAAATTTTTCAGACAACGCGATCTCAAAATTAGAAGCTTCTTTAATTACAAAATCTGAAAAACCACCGTTCGAATTGGGTAATTGTATTTTCTGTTGTCGTCGCTTCGCTTTTTGATTTAAAAGCGTTTTAAATTCATTTACATCAAATGAAACAAGATAATATGTAGAAGGGAAATTTTCCTTTTCATGGATTTCATTTTTTTGAATAGTAGTCCTATTTTTGTTTAATTTTTTTGAGAAAATTTGAGCATTCATTCCTTCGAAAGGAAAACATAAAAGGATTACAAAAAATAATAAAAACACTTTACTTCTCATAAAAAAAAATAGCGTTACTTGTGTCCCACAAATATAACAATATAATTATATTTGTAATCGATATTATGAATAGAAACATACATCTTAAAGACTTATCGGTAAAAGATTACAAAGAAACTTGGGAATACCAGACCGCGTTGTTGCAAGAAATTGTTGCTGTAAAAATTGACAATCGAAAAAGAGCACACCAAATTCCTACAGAAAATCATTTCCTATTCGTAGAGCACCCACACGTCTATACCCTGGGTAAAAGTGGTGATATAAGTAATTTGTTATTAAATGAAAAACAGTTGGCAGAAAAAGGAGCCACTTTTTATAAAATAAATCGTGGTGGAGACATCACTTATCATGGACCAGGTCAAATTGTTGGATATCCTATTCTAGATTTAGAAAATTTCTTCACAGACATTCATAAATACCTCCGATTATTAGAGGAAGCGATTATTTTAAGCCTTGCAGAATATGGAATAAAAGGAGAAAAAAGCGATGGAGAAACAGGTGTTTGGCTGGAAGCAGAAACCCCTTTTGCTCGTAAAATTTGTGCATTGGGCATTCGTTCTTCTCGTTGGGTAACCATGCATGGTTTTGCTTTGAATGCAAATGTTAATTTAGGGTATTTTGACCACATTATTCCCTGTGGAATAAAAGGAAAAGCAGTGACTTCTATGGAAGCTGAGTTAGGAAAAAAAGTGGATGTAGTAGCCGTAAAATCTAAGATTTTAAAACACTTTAAAGCACTTTTTGAAGTAGATGCGTTTTATGATTAATATTATTAGCTAGAGTTCATTGATTTGTCGTAATTCTTAGCACCTAATTTGACAAGACCCAAAACAACAAATCACTAACAATCCTACTTTTCTTCATTAAAGTACACTTTATAATATTTCATTTTCTTTTCCTCATCATAACCTCTTTCCAAGTATTCTGAAGCGGCTTCTGGCGCATCAACATCTAATTTAATGCTGATATTAGTATCTAACTTTATCTCAGTCTTAAGCTTGTTTTTTTCTTTTTTAAGCACCACGCCAGAAACATCAAAGTTATTTCTAATTAGTACATCATTTAGAGTTTCGTAATGCTTTTTATAATCATCAAACAAGGCTTTGTGCTTGTCTTCTTCAAAAACCTCGTCTTTAAAAGTAGCATAATCTACCGCTTCATTTTCCTTGAAATAATCTACGGTACTTGCCAAGAAACTTCCTTGTTCTTGCATGCCCAATTCTGGCTTAATCACTTCTTCAGAAAATTCTTTACACATTTCTAAATAGTTCTGAGTATGGGAATTATAATCGTCTGCTAGTTTTACAGATAAGAAATCTTTAATCCAATATTGTGCATCATAATTATTATTATCTACAGACAAGACCACAGTCCCTTCAGTATCTGAGGTGTTTAAAATCAAACAACCTTTATCAATCCTTTTGGTAGAAATGCCTTTTTGAACAACCACATCATAACTCTTATTATCGTCTAAATAAGTTTGAAAAAAATCGATTTTATTTTCAATTTTAAAAACACCAATTGCTTCTGTCAATACATCTTTGTATTCTATACCCTCTATAAAAACAATCAGTACATCTCCTGTTTTTATTTGTGCAGAATTCGATTGCTCATAGAGATGATTAACAATATTTTTAGAGTATTCGACAAAACTACTTTCTTCTTTAAAAACTTCAGAAGCATAATTATTGAGTTCATTCAAACGCACATCTGCATGGTGAGAAAACCGATAACTTTGCGTCAACGCCCCAAAAGGCTTCAATAGGAAACCCTTCATTAAATCGTAACTTTCTTGATCGAAACGAATTAAATCTTCAGAGAAAACATTGTGTCCACTGTTAAATTTATTCGCGACTTTGTGCAATATACATTTGGTGATTTCTGCCCTGGTTTTTTTAATCATCTTCTAAAATTAAGAATGTAAAAATAGTTGAAGTTTTTTTAATAATTGCCATGAATAAACCCAATTTTAAAATTAGTTATCCTGCTGTAAATTTTCAAGACCTACTATTGAGCGCTATTTTTATAGAACGCTGATTCCAATATTTAAAACACAGCGATTAGCTTTTAATTTCCGTGTTTTAATCCTTATAAGGAATTCTTCTAAAGTTATTATTCGCCTTTTTGGATGTGGTAATTTAGCTTACAGTTAGAGTTAAGAATAAAATTTTAATATATGAAACAACAAATAAAAATTTATGATCCAGTTTTGTAGAAGGAATGTACTTCTTGAAAGTTAAAAATTCTAATAATAATTTTAAATTATTTAAGGTAATTGTTGATTGATTTTAAGGTGTTCAAATAAATATATGAGAAAATAAATTATCTTATCGCATAAAGTCTTTATAACTGGACTCTATTGCTAAATAGAACCAATACAAAGTGATAGGTAAAGGAATTAATAACCAAAAATAATTGATGAAAATTGCTTTATTCTGTTTCATTATAAGAGGAAAAACCTTCAATTAAAAATTTTGAAGGGTTACATGTTTTGGTTAAAAATAGTACTTATTTAAGAGATTGTATTATGTCTAGAGCACTTTTAGTTACGCTTTTAATTTTCACATAATCAAAATTACCATCAGCATCTTTTGCCATCAATTTAGATCCCATACCAACACAGGTAACTCCTGCATTGAACCAACCTTCTAAGTTTTCTCTTGTTGGAGAAACACCTCCGGTAGGCATGATACTTGTCCATGGTTGTGGTCCTTTAATTCCTTTTACAAATTGAGGCCCATAAATATCTCCTGGAAATAATTTTACGATTTCACAACCTAGCTCTTCTGCTTTCGCTATTTCAGTTAAGGTTCCACATCCAGGAGACCATAACACTTTTTTACGATTACAAACAATTGCAATGTCTTCCCTTAAAACGGGGGTTACAATAAAATTTGCTCCTAAAGCCATATATAAAGATGCTGCTGCTGCATCTGTAACAGACCCAACTCCCATTATCATTCCTGGTAATTCAGCAATTGCATATTTTGTTAATTCTCCAAAAACTTGGTGTGCAAAATCTCCTCTTGCAGTAAACTCCATTAAACGAGCTCCCCCATCATAACATGATTTTAAAACTTTTTTACTGATTTCTAGGTTGTTATGAAAAAACAAAGGAACCATTCCTGTATCTTTCATAACTTGCGCTACTTGGATTCTTGTATATTGTGCCATCTTATTATTATTTAAGTTAAATTTAATATTTTTTTGAAATCATACATTTCTGGATTAGATACATATTTTTTTGCTTGTTTATAATCCTTTTCTTGTATATAGTAAAGATTATTTATAAATAATTGAACCATATCTGAATTAACGTCTACCAATCTTGGAGGTATTTTTCCATTTTTATCTTCAAAGTCCTTCAAAAATAAAGGTGTAATATCTCCTTTAGATAATCTATTAGCGGTAGAGACTGTATCATCACCACCAATAGTTACCAATAATTTCACATTATTCTTCTTAAAAAAATCAACCTTAAAATCACTATCTTTTGGTTTAAACCTACTCATAATTAAGGTAGAACCTCCACGACTAAAAATACGGTCGGCATGATGAAAATCGAATATTTTTACCACAGGATTTTCTAAAAATAATCCTTGATATCCATGATGCACACCAATAACCTTATAGCCATCTTTTATAAAATTTTAGCGATAGTACTTATAACGGTATTAATACCTGAAGCCGGACCACCGCTGCATATAATTGCTATGAATTTTTCATATTATAAAAAAATTTTAATCTTAATGCTAAGAAGTTTATCGGGCAACTCGACCAGAAGCATCGCCGCCCATTAACTTTTCTACTTCTGCAACAGTTGCTAGGTTTGCATCCCCTTTAATCGTGTGTTTTAAACAAGATGCTGCAACTGCAAAGTCTAATGCATTTTGATCATCTTCTGGGTATTTTAATAATCCGTAGATTAAGCCCCCCATAAAAGAATCTCCTCCACCTACTCTATCTACAATATCAGTAATTTGATATTGACGAGTTTGCAACAAAGTCTTTCCATCATATAACACACCAGCCCAAGTATTATGAGAAGCCGAGATAGAACCTCTTAACGTAGTAATCACTTTTTTAGCTCTTGGAAATTTCTCCATCATTTGTTCACAAACAGATAAAAATGCTTCTGCTTTTACATTATGCCCTTCCGTTTGAACAGAAATCCCTGCTGGCTTAATACCGAAATGCATTTCTGCATCCTCCTCATTTCCTAAAACAATATCACAGTAAGAAGTTAATTCAGTCATTATTTTTTCTCTATGTGTATCATCACAAAAATTCCAAAGTTTTGCCCTGTAATTTAAATCTGTAGAAATAGTAATTCCTTTTGCACTAGCAGCTT
>ENA-OQVM01000679-OQVM01000679.1-marine-metagenome-genome-assembly--contig:-NODE-679-length-51306-cov-8.802748_pt1 | contig 51306 bp, 42 predicted proteins | sample MGYA00237776_ERZ505498 | MGnify/ENA primary metagenome ERZ505498 (study PRJEB26159, sample SAMN06265151) | marine metagenome | isolation source: Helgoland LTER site | place: Germany:Helgoland, sampling...
AATTCATCTGTGAACTTGTCTACTTTAAGACCAGGGGTGTATATTGTAAAAGTAAGTGCAGAAGGAAATATAGGATCTTACAAGATTATAAAAGAATAACTATTTTTTTAAAAATATCTTATTATAAACGCAAACCGAAAGGTTTGCGTTTTTTTATGCTATTTTTTATTCATATTATTTTATTGGTAAATTATTAATACATTAAAAAAATAACAATAGTGTTTTTTTTATTTGTTTTTTATTAATACATTTATGAATTACACTTTATTTTAAAAAACAATTTAAAAATATCCCTTAAAAAGTTTTATTATTTTATTTATTAATTTAAACTTTTAAAGCATGAAAAAAATTACTTTATTATTATTATTATTAACCTTTTCCTTTAACGCAAATTCCCAATCTACTATAAATATTACTACTTCAGGTGGTAGTTATGCTACTGAAAAATGGGTAGATGTTACCACAGAAGTAAATGGTGCTGGCACCCAGATTTGGGCCCAAGGTGATGGAACTTATGGAAATGGTTCTGGTTTAATTAATCAAGATATTGATTTACCTCCAGGAACTTATTATGTAAACTGTTATGACCAATATTCAGATGGTTGGGACGGTACACTTATCTCTGTTACAGCCTATGGTGCTGTTATCGGTGACAATGGAGGGGTTTCACCAAGTGATTCCAGCACAAATGATACCGGTAGTTCTTGGGAGACACCAGATGTTGAGATAGAGGCATCATTCATGATTGTAGTTCCTAATCCACCATCTTGTGCGCCACCAAGTAGTCTTACAGCTACAGCCAACTCAACAACAGATGTGGATATATCCTGGACAGCAGGAGGTACTGAAACAGAATGGACTTATGAATTTGGCCCTACTGGTTTTACTCAAGGGAGTTTAACTCCAGTAACAGTATCAAATAACACCATCAATTTAAATGGTTTAACTGCTTCAGAAACATATGATATTTATGTTCAAGCTAATTGTGGTGGAACTGATGGCAGTAGTACTTGGAGTACTATTTCTTGGACCATGCCAATAGCTGGAGATACCTTTGCAACTGCAACCACTTTACCTTTTACAATATCTGCAGAAGGGACGGGATGTACAGCGTCTAATATTTCAATTGACTTTCCTAATTCAGGTTTCACAGCTAGTGGTCTAGCAGGTCAAGGAACTACACTTCAAGGTGTAGACGCTTTTTTTAATTGGACAGCTACCACAGACGCATTACGCTATTGGGGCGCTGGTGCTGGTGCACCATACATTGGTATTCACGATGCATCTGGTACTGAAATTGCTTATTCTACATATGGTCAAGTAGATTTAGTTCTGAGTGGTTGGGCAGTAGGTGATGAGCTAGTAATAAGATTTTATGATTACGGAACTGCTAACATACTTGTAGATTTTTGTTTAGAGTATTATACTTTACCAGCTGCACCAAATTGTGCAGAAAATATATCTCCAACAGGTTCAGATGTGTCATTTAATAATGCTGCTGTTTCTCTTTCTTGGGATGTACCTTCATCTGGTCCAACACCTACTGCATACGAAATTTTTTGGGGTTTAACATCAGGAAATTTAACCTCAATAGGTGTTTTAGATGCACCTGCTACTGGCGCTAATATTACAGGTATATTTTATGGTGAAACATATTACTATTCTGTTGTACCACGTAATGGTGCTTCTTCGGCTATCGGTTGTACTGAGAATTCTCTTACTGTTGAAAATGCATCGGCCCCATTTAATACAGATTTTACTAATTATCCTGCCGGATTTTCTGAATCTAGCGGACCATTTGGTTCTCCTTCCGCAACTGTCACAAGCAGTGATTGGGTTACAGCTGATTTTTTAAATGATGCTACCCTGGGTAAAGGAGCTAAAGTTAATATCTGGGGAACAGGAAAAGATGAATATTTAATATCTCCAACATTTGATCTTAGTTCTGGTTCTCATTACCTAAATATAAATGCTGGTATAACAGATTGGAATGGTACTGTTGCAGATCCTGATGGAATGGATGTAGGAGATGATTATGTTGCTATTGTTTTATCTGAAGATGATGGTGCTACATGGTCAGAATTATATCGTTGGGACTCTACATCTGGGCTAACAGAAGTTTCACAGGCTATGCCAGAGGTTACTTTATCTACTACATCTACGACTGCAAAAATAGCTTTGTATGCTTTTAGTGGAGCTGGTGGAGGAGATTATGATTTTCATATAACTAATTTGCAGATTACAACTGAAACGTTAGGTACAGCAACCAATATTTTAGAAGGCTTTACATTGTATCCAACAATTGTGAAAGAAGAACTAAACTTTAGATCTCAGAACAAAGTAGAGGCAATAACAGTCTTTAATTTACTAGGTCAAAAAGTATTTTCTGGAGCACCTAATGCAAACAATTCATCTGTGAACTTGTCTACTTTAAGACCAGGGGTGTATATTGTAAAAGTAAGTGCAGAAGGAAATATAGGATCCTACAAGATTATAAAAGAATAACTATTTTTTAAAATATCTTATTATAAACGCAAACCGAAAGGTTTGCGTTTTTTTATGCTATTTTTACGCTTGAACTTTAAGTTGAATAGATGGGTTTTTTTAAGAAAATAGACAAGGTGTTTTCATTTTCAGAGAACTTTAACCTTTTAGAAAGATCTGAGGTAGATCTTCATATTGAAGAAAATATTAAAAGTGTAGGAATTACTAAATTTGCAGTATCAGACTATGGAGACTTATATCTTTCTATCAATGAGTTAGGGGGCTTTTTAATGCTAGAAACTATTTTAGTGAGTGCTACGAATGTAAAAACTAAAAAAGGAAGTAAGCTGACTTTTTCTGCTAAGGAGGGAACTCTAAAATTTGATTCTGATGAAGACAGAATAGAATCAGATTTTTCAAGTAATGTCAGCAGATATAGCACTAAAATAGATTATAATATAAGTGAAGCAGAAGCAGAAGTATTTAAAACAAAAAAGTACGATTCAGTTTTATTTCAAATCAACAGACAAGAAATCAACTTTTCTGTGATATAACAACGCCAGTGAAACCAGTTTTTTCCATCATCATCCCAGTGTATAATCGTCCTGAAGAAATAGACGAATTGTTGGCTAGTATTCTTTCTCAAGAATATGATGAGGCTTTTGATGTCTGTATTATTGAAGATGGATCTTCTATAAAAAGTGATTTGATTGTAGAAAAATATAGAACAGAGTTGCCTATTCACTATTTTGAGAAAGAAAATACAGGACCTGGGCCTAGTAGAAATTTTGGAATGCAAAAAGCAACAGGAAACTACTTCATTATCCTAGACTCAGATGTGACACTTCCCAAACACTATTTAGCTACAGTCGCTAAGCAATTAGAGAAAAAATACACGGATGCTTTTGGTGGGCCAGATGCGGCGCATCCAAATTTTACATCATTACAAAAAGCTATTAATTATTCTATGACATCTTTTTTAACCACTGGAGGCATTAGAGGAAAGAAAAATAGCATTGGAAAGTTTCAACCTAGAAGTTTTAATATGGGGCTTTCTCAAAAAGCTTTTGAGATTACCAAAGGCTTTTCTAATATGTGTGCAGGAGAAGATATAGATCTAAGCTTTCGTTTGTGGGAGCAAGGCCAAGAAACCCAATTAATAGAAGATGCTTTTGTATATCATAAGCGTAGGAATTCTATTTCAAGTTTCTTTCAACAAACCTTTACATTTGGTAGTGCTAGACCCAAACTCAATAAAAAATATCCAACCACTGCGAAACTCACGTATTGGTTTCCAAGTGTTTTTATACTTGGTTTAGACTTGTCTATTTTACTCTCATTTTTTGGAATGTATAACCCTACACTATTGTACGGGTTGTATTTTTCTCTTATTGCGATAGATGCTTCTTTACGTAATAATTTTAATCCAATAGTTGGTTTATTAAGTATTATAACCTCAGCGACCCAATTTATTGGCTACGGATTAGGGTTTTTAGAAGCTACCTTTATTTCAAAAAAATAGTCTAGGCTATCGTATCTAAAATATTTTTTATAGTATCTACATCAGAAACTGTTTGCGGAGTTTTTCCAAAATAAGAATGGGTATTCCTAGAAATTATCTTTGAGGCAGAGCTGTGTATTTCAGTAAAACCAGCAGTTTTAAAGAGGCTACTATTTAGAGGATTTATACCACTTCCAGGCAGTATAATAAGTTTGTTTTGTGCCATCTTTTGAAGTTCACTTAATAAGTCTATGCCATCTTCAGCTTTTTCTTTTTGCCCTGATGATAATAGACGATTTGCTCCTAAATTTATTAATTGAAGCAACGATTCTTTTGGTTTTGGTACCACATCAAAGGCTCTGTGAAAAGTAAAAGACATGGGTTTAGAGAGTTCAATTAATTCTCTGTTTCTTTTGATGTCTATGGTGTTATCTGCACATAGCACTCCAGACACTATTCCAGCACAACCGAGTTCTTTGCATTGAAGAATGTTTTCTTTCATGATGTCAAATTCGGCATTAGAATAGAGAAAGTCTCCACTTCTAGGACGTATTAACACCTGAACAGGAATACTTAAATTGTGCATCACTTTTTTAAGTAAACCAAGAGAGGGTGTGATACCACCAATGGATAATTCAGAACATAATTCTATACGTTGTGCTCCAGATTTCTCAGCATTTATTGCAGATTGATACGAGTTGGCACAAACTTCTAAAATCATATTTATTGTATAATAATTTCATCAATAAATGTCCATGGCTTATGACCGGCTCCTTCTTTTCCCTCTGGGATAATTCCGTAACTAGGTATTTTTAATCGAATAGATGTTACCATCGTATTTTTAAATTTCACAGCAACCTTGGCCGTCAAGTCATCGATAACAGAAACATCTGCAGAATATGCTGTGTTAGCATCGTTTACATAAACAGTAACTCTTTTAGGCGGATAAATCCATTGACCGTTTGCATTAAAAAATCGGGTAGTAATGGTATTAATGTCTGTTGGGTTGTCAAATTTAATAGTAATCTCAATATCCTCTCCAGAAAAACCTAGCCACTCTTTATCTCCATAACGGTTGTTGTTTCCAGAAATACCATTGATCAAGGCTTTTTTACCACCAGCATTGTAGGCTGCATTTGGTTCTTTATCTATTGATATTGTGGCGCCCACTCCTTTGTGTAGATTAACTTTTTGTTGAAAAACAGCTCCTAGAGCAGTAGCATTTGAATCGAGAATCACCGCTTTAATTATCATAGACGAATCTACGGGAATTGGATTTACATATAATTTGGTCGGAGCTGTCTCATCTGTAGAATAGTAAATAGGGTAGGTAGATGAGGTAGCACTTAATTCATAAGTTAAACGATCCTTGGTATTTTTAAATTCACCTTTTAGTGAATACATATGATTGGCATAATTTACATCTAATAGGTCTAATCGTTTTAGATACTGCTCTAATCTATTAATAAAATCTGTATAATTTTTATTTTCAGGAGAAGACCATACCACTTCACTTAAGGCAACTACTCTAGGAAAGGCCATGTATTCTACTTGTTTTTCAGTTTGCATATATTCTGTCCAAACATTTCCTTGTGCACCCAATACATAGCTAGCTTCTTGATCTGATAGTTCTTCAGGGATTGGATTAAAATGATATACTTTTTCTAAAGGTAGAAAACCACCAATAGCCAAGGGTTCATTTTCGTTGTCTGACTGGTAATGGTCAAAATAGCAGTGAGAACCAGGTGTTAAAATAACATCATGCCCCTCTTTTGCAGCTTGAATAGCTCCGCTAGTACCTCGCCAAGACATCACGGTTGCATTTGGTGCCAAACCGCCTTCTAAAATTTCATCCCAACCAATGATTTGTTTTCCTTTGGTATTGATGTATTTTTCCATTCTAGCAATAAAATAGCTTTGCAAGCCATGCTCGTCTTTTAAGCCTTCTTTTTTTATGAGTTTTTGACAATGAGCACATTTTTTCCAATTTGTTTTAGGAGCTTCATCACCACCAATATGAATATATTTTCCAGGGAATAATGCCACAACTTCGTCGATAACATCTTCCAGAAACTTAAAAGTACTTTCTTTTGGACAATAGACTTCATCAAAAACACCCCATTTGGTAGCTACTTCAACTTGTTCTCCAGTACATCCCAATGCTGGGTATGCTGCAATAGCAGCTTGAGAATGACCAGGCATTTCAATTTCAGGGATTATTGTTACTTGTCTTATGTTAGCGTAAGCAACCACCTCTTTAATTTGTTCTTGGGAGTAAAATCCACCATACTTTTTTCCGTCAAATTGATGGGGCTGGTCATTATAATGCCCCACTAATGTTTCATTTCTAAAGGCAGCTATTTCTTGAAGTTTTGGATATTTTTTTATTTCAATTCGCCAACCTTGGTCTTCGGTTAAATGCCAGTGAAAAGTATTCATTTTTAGTCTAGCAATTAAATCAATATACTTTTTAATGAAATCAACAGAAAAAAAATGGCGTCCAACATCTAAGTGCATTCCACGGTATTTAAATCGTGGTTCGTCTTTAATTTCTAAACACTGAATTTCAATTGAATTTGACTTGGTTTGTATGGGTAGTAATTGAAGGAGACTCTGGACAGCATAGAAAGCTCCTTTTGAATTTTTAGCACGAATTGTAATATCGTTTTTTTCGACCTTTAATTCATACCCCTCGTCATTCTTGATAGAATCATCAATTTTTAAATTGATCTTTTTTGAATTTTTCATTGATGACAATCTGTACTCATATGTTTCTTCTAAAAAAGAAATTAGGTAGCTAGATACTTCTTTTAAAGTTGGGTCATAAGACAAATAAACATCGCTGTTTAAAACAAAAACTCCAGTACTTGTCTTTTGAGTTAAGGGTTTTGGAATAATAGTGGGTTCAATAGCTTTTTCTATAGAGCTATTACAAGCTGTCAATAGAAAAATGATTAGGCATTTTAAATATAGTTGAATTTTCATTGTACTATTTTGTGTGTATAAATTTAACAATCTATTTGAATGAAAATTACTTTTTCCCTTTTTTTTCTCATCTACCCCAAAAAGAAATGAACTTTAAAATAGGATTATAACCCTATTATATAACTTTATCATTTGAAAGAATCTAGTCTTCAAATAGTTATCTATAATTTCATTAAATAACCAACAAAACTTAAAAAAAACTCTTAAATTAGAATTTTTTATAATGATATCACATTTAGATAAATTTAAAATCAAATTTATTGATAATTTAAGTAGCTAAAACGAACTATAAATAATGGATAGAAGAAGGTTTTTACAAAATGCATCACTATCTACACTAGGGGTGGTCGCAACAACCTCTGTAATCGGATGTAATAACAGTACTAAAAACACAGCGGTAGTTGTAAGTACAAATACAGTTATAAAACCTATTGTTATTGCTACTTGGCGTGTGCCAAATGCAACAGCCAAAGCATGGGAAGTACTACAAAATGGTGGTTCTTCTTTAGATGCAGTAGAGCAGGGATGCATGATAGAAGAAGCTGATGTAAAAAATTCTTCTGTAGGAAAAGGTGGATTTCCTGATAGAGATGGAAATGTAACCTTAGATGCCTGTATTATGGATAAAGATGGTAATTATGGCGCTGTTATATGTGTTCAAAATATTACACACGTTATCTCTTTGGCCAGAAAAGTAATGGAAAAAACACCACATGTTATATTAGCTGGAGATGGCGCTGAGAAATTTGGTTATGAACAGGGGTTTAAAAAAGAAAATTTACTCACTGAATCCTCAAAAAAAGCATGGGAGAAATGGAAAGAAACTTCGCAGTATAAACCGATTATCAATATTGAAAATCACGACACTATTGGAATGTTAGCAATAGACAGCAATGGAGATATCTCTGGTGCTTGTACAACAAGTGGACTATCCTATAAAATGGCAGGTAGAGTAGGCGATTCTCCAATTATTGGATCAGGTTTATTTATAGATAATGAAATAGGTGGAGCTACGGCTACAGGAATGGGAGAAGAGGTATTAAAAACTGTTGGAAGTTTTTTAATTGTAGAATTAATGCGCCAAGGAAAAACACCACAAAAAGCATGTGAAGAAGCAGTGAGAAGAGTGGTGAAGAAATCTGGAGATCGTTTTAAAGATTTTCAAGTAGGTTTTATAGCCATAAATAAACAAGGTGAAACAGGAGCTTATTGTATTCACGAATGGTTTAATTATAACGTATACAAACAAGGAGAAAATAAAAATTATAAATCAACATATTTTAACAAAGCCTAATCATGTCAACAACAAAATCGTATAGGAGTGCCTTTATATTTTTAACAATTTTATTTTTCCTGTGGGGGTTTATCACCGTTCTGGTAGATAGCCTAGTACCAAGATTAAAAGATGTTTTTGAAATGTCTTATGCAAAAACAGTCCTAGTTCAGTTTGCCTTTTTTACAGCTTTCTTTGTTGTTTCTGTTCCAGCTGGAGCAATTCTAACAAAGATTGGCTACAAGAAAGGAATCGTTTTAGGATTGGCGACTATGGCAATTGGATGTTTACTTTTTTATCCAGCTGCAGAATATAGAAATTTCACTGTTTTTTTAGCTGGCTATTTTATATTGGCAGGTGGGATTACTGTCTTACAAGTAGCTGCGAATCCTTATGTAGCTTTGCTAGGAACTGAAGAGAGTGCTTCTAGTCGATTAAATTTATCACAAGCGTTTAACTCTCTTGGAACCACGATAGCGCCGGTTGTAGGAGCTTTATTTTTACTGAGTGATTCTGTGAAATCATCTGAAGAGATAAACCTACTGAGTGACGTAGATAAAATAGCTTATTATGCAGCAGAGGCAGGAACAGTTCAAACACCATTCTTATTTATCGCAGCTTTTATTGGACTGTTGGCATTGGTTTTTGCCTTTATTGATTTACCTAAAGTAATGAAAGAAAGTCCAAAAGGAGGATACCTTTCGTTATTGAAAAATAAACTAATGCTATTGGGAGCTCTAGGTATTTTTGTTTATGTAGGAGCAGAAGTAGCTATTGGGAGTTTTTTAGTGAATTATTTTGACGATATGAATTTAGCTGTAATTGTAGCTGAGAATGATATGATGATGAATATTGCAAATACCATTGCAAGTACATTTAATAAAACATTTTCGAATTCTGACCCAAAATCTCTGTTAGCAGTTTTTGTTATTTTTTATTGGGGAGGTGCTATGGTTGGACGTTTTATTGGAGCCTATTTAACTAAAATAATGCCAGCAGGTAGAGTGCTTAGTATTTTTGCGCTGCTTGCAGTTCTAATGATAGCAATTTCTATTAATACAGAAGGGTTAATTTCTATGTGGTCTATTTTAGCTGTAGGATTATTTAACTCTATTATGTTTCCTACAATTTTCACACTTACTTTAGATGGCCTAGGCGATTTAAAAGCACAGGCTTCAGGATTGTTATGTATGGCAATTGTAGGTGGTGCTATCATTCCTTTTGCTTTTGGTAGTTTAATAGATGAGTTTGGATTTAAAACAGCCTTTATGCTAACAATATTATGCTATGTGTATATCTTATATTATGGAAAATTAAAGTCTTCAAAGTCTTAAAAAAAATTATAAGAAATTAGTAAACCTATTTAAAAAGCAAAAACCCGAAACAACGTTTCGGGTTTTTTAGTGTATTGAAAGAAATATTATTTTTTCTTTCCTTGTTGTTCTTGTGCTTGCTTCATAGCGCCATCTAAACGTTGTCTAAATTTACTCTTTTTCTTTTCAGGACGTTTTTTATTTTCTTCTATTTGAGCATGAATTTTATCTTCATCAATTACATAGTTTTTAATCACCAACATAATAGTTATGGTTAGTAAGTTAGAAACAAAGTAGTACAAACTTAAACTACTTGCGTAATTGTTAAAGAAGAATAACATCATAATAGGAGAGAAGTAAATCATATACTTCATCATTTTACCCATATCCGGCATTCCTTCTTGTGCAGGTGCCTGCATACTTGCCTGCTGACTCTGATTCATTTTCATGTAAAAGAAGATAGCTATAGATGCTAAGATTGGAAATAAACTTACGTGGTCTCCATAAAAAGGAATACTAAAAGGTAAGTTAAAAACAGTATCATACGATGATAAATCATTTGCCCATAAAAAACTTTCTCCTCTCAATGCAATGTTTGATGGAAAAAATTTAAATAAAGCAAAGAATACAGGCATTTGTAATAAAGCTGGGATACAACCCGACATCATGCTTACGCCAGCTTTTCGCTGAATAGCCATGGTCTCTTGCTGACGCTTCATAGCGTTTTCTTTACCTGGGTATTTTTTATTTAATTCGTTTAGTTCTGGACGAATTACTTTCATTTTAGCACTTGATACATAAGATTTATATACCAAAGGAGACATGATAATTCTAACAACTATCGTCATTAAAATGATAATTAGTCCATAATTTCCCATAAATCCTTCAAGCATTCCAAATATTGGAATGAAGATCCAACGGTTAATAGTTCCAAAAATACCCCAACCTAAATCGGCTGTTTCGTTTAAATCGGTTCCTTCATATTTAGATAGCTTTTTATAATCGGAAGGACCATAATACCATTTCATGTCATAGTTTAATTCTCCGCTTTTTAATGCTAGAGGAGTTTTTAAACTATATTGTTTGGTAAATACACTATCTATTGCTTCATCCTCTACCAAATCTACAGATGCTATAGCTGCATTGTTAAATGGGGTGTCAGATAGAAGTATTGAAGAGAAAAAATGTTGCTTATAAGATACCCAATCTACATCATTAACAATATCGTTGTCTTCTAAACCTAGATAATCAACTTCATTGTCGGATTTGTAATAGTAATAAGAATACATCGTATTCTCTGTGCGCAAACTTTTCTCATGACGATATCCTTTCAAAGACCAATCTAAATTAATTGGATTTGATGAATTGATAATGTTGCTTAATCCTTGAGATCTAACCGCAAAGTTAACCATGAAATCATCAGTCATTTCATAGCGATATTCCAAAAACTGATTGTCTGAGACCTTTAATTTCATTGAAAGAACCTGAGAAGAACCATTATTGGTGAATGTTGGCTCAAAAAATAAATCCTTAGTATTTAAAATTCTGTTGTCTGTAGTTCCAAAATTAATATTAAAGCTAGCATTGTTGTCTTTAATCATGTGCAAAGGCAACGAATCATAGGTTTGATATCCTTTAATTAGTGCTTCAATTATTTGCCCTCCTTTATTGTCAATTTTTAAGAGCAATACCTCATTTTCTAAGGTAGTAGTTCCTTCAGTACCATTAATTACACTAGAAGCAAAAGCACCTAATTGATTTTTTAAATTCACTTTTTTAAGTGAATCACTTTCTATTGTAGAACTAAAGTTTGTAGAAGAGGAATTGTCTGCTTTAGTGCTTTCTGTTACTTGCTCAGTATTAGTAGTTGCGTTGGGATCTACTTCTGGTTTGGTAGAATACATCCACCAAAGTAGAATACCACCTATAAGAATCATTCCTATAAAGGAATTAACATCAAATTTTTTTTCTTCCATATTTTAAAAATGTCAAGTTGTCATTTTTGCTTTTTATATATTTTAAAAAGCGATGACAAATGTAGTAAAATGCCTCCTTATTATAGGAATATCAATATTTTAATTAATTATTACTTACAGTGCAAACAGCATTCCGTTATTTAGAATGTTGCAAAGCAGCTTTTACAAAATCAACAAATAAAGGATGCGGGTTTAATACGGTACTTTTATATTCTGGGTGGTATTGAACGCCAACAAACCATGGATGATCAGAAATTTCAATAATTTCCACCAATTTAGTTTTAGGATTTACACCAGTTGTTTGCATTCCTTTATCACTCAATTGCTTAGAATATTCATTGTTAAATTCATAACGATGTCTGTGACGTTCGCTAATCATTGTTTTATTGTAGGCTTTAAACACATTAGAATCTTTAGAAATTTCACAATCCCAAGCTCCTAGACGCATGGTGCCACCTTTTTTAGTAATATCTTTTTGGTCTTCCATTAAGTTAATCACAGGGTGAGCACAGTTTTCATTCATTTCAGTTGAACTAGCATCTTTATAGCCAAGAACATTTCTAGAAAACTCTACGACTGCCATTTGCATTCCTAGACAGATTCCAAAAAACGGAATGTTGTTTTCTCTCGCATATTGAACTGCTTTAATTTTTCCTTCAATTCCTCTGTCACCAAAACCAGGTGCCACTAAAATACCATTCAAGCCTTTTAGATGTTCGGTAACATTTCCAGATGTAAGATTTTCAGAATGAATCCAGCGAATGTTGACTTTAGTTTCATTAGTTGCACTGGCATGAATTAATGCTTCTGTAATTGACTTGTAAGAATCTTGCAGTTCTACATATTTACCAATAAGACCAACTTCTACTGTTGATGTTGGGTTTTTATACTTGTCTAAGAAGTTGTTCCAAGCGGTTAATTGTGGTTGTTTTTCAGAACAAAGTTGTAATTTATTTAAAACTACAGTATCTAAACCTTCTTCAAACATTAAATTTGGAACATCGTATATAGTTGATGCATCTATAGATTGAATCACATCTTCTTTTTTTACATTACAAAATAATGCTAGCTTTCTTTTAATATCCTCAGAAATTTCATGTTCAGTTCTACAAACCAGTATATCAGGGTTTACACCACTTTGCATCAATGTTTTTACAGAATGTTGTGTTGGTTTTGTTTTTAGTTCACCTGCTGCTGCTAGATAGGGAATCAACGTTAAATGAATAACAATTGCATTTTCTGATCCTAGTTCCCACAGCAATTGACGAACAGACTCTATATAAGGCAACGATTCTATATCACCAACAGTTCCTCCAATTTCTGTAATAACAATATCATAATCACCTGTATTTCCTAAAATCTGAATACGGTGTTTAATTTCGTCTGTGATATGAGGTATTACCTGTACTGTTTTTCCTAAAAACTCACCTTTTCTTTCTTTGTCAATTACAGATTGATAGATTCTTCCTGTTGTAACATTGTTAGCCTGTGAGGTTGGAATGTTTAAAAAACGTTCGTAATGCCCTAAGTCTAAATCAGTTTCTGCTCCATCATCAGTTACATAACATTCACCATGTTCATAAGGATTTAAAGTTCCTGGATCTATGTTAATGTATGGATCTAGTTTTTGTATTGTTACAGAAAACCCTCGTACTTGCAATAGTTTTGCTAAAGATGCAGCTATGATTCCTTTTCCAAGTGAAGATGTTACGCCTCCGGTAACGAAAACGTATTTGGTGTTGCTCATGTTTTGTTTGGTTTGAGCAAAAGTACTAACTCTTGATTTTCTCACAAACAAAAACATCAAAAATCAACGAATAAATTTGCATTATTATCACGAATAAAAATATTTTTAATTTTTTTAGAGATAGTATTTGTCAAAAATAAAAACAGTTGTATATTTGCGCACGCTTTTGACGAGGCGAAAATCGTCTAGAAAAAATCAATTAATAAGAATACTTTTTAAAAACATATACAATGCCGAAAAGAACGTTTCAGCCATCAAAAAGAAAGAGAAGAAACAAACATGGTTTCATGGAAAGAATGGCTTCCGCTAATGGTAGAAAAGTATTAGCTCGTAGAAGAGCCAAAGGAAGAAAAAAAGTCTCTGTTTCATCTGAATCTAGACCAAAAAAATAATGATTAACAATTGTTAATAATATAGGTGTTGCTTTTTTAAGTAACACCTTTTTTTATACCTTCTATCGAAGTATTTTTACAAACAGAAAATATTAAAACAGAATCATGCCAAAAAGAGAAGATTTAAAATCTATTTTAATCATCGGTTCAGGTCCTATAGTAATTGGTCAAGCTTGCGAGTTTGATTATTCAGGGTCCCAGTCTTTACGATCTTTAAGAGAAGATGGAATAGAAACTATTTTAATTAATTCCAATCCGGCAACTATCATGACTGACCCTTCTATGGCAGATCATGTTTACTTGTTGCCATTGACAACCAAATCTATTTTAAAAATTTTAATTGAGCATCCACAGATTGATGCTGTTTTACCAACAATGGGAGGGCAGACTGCATTAAATTTGTGTATAGAAGCTGATGAAAAAGGAATTTGGGAAGATCATAATGTAAGCTTAATTGGTGTAGATATTAATGCAATTAACATTACGGAAGACAGAGAAAAGTTCAGAGAGTTAATGCTTAAAATTGGAGTTGGTATGGCTCCGCAAGCAACAGCTACCTCTTTTCTGAAAGGAAAGGAAATAGCACAAGAATTTGGTTTTCCTCTGTGTATCAGAGCATCCTACACACTTGGTGGTGCTGGTGCAGCTATTGTTTATGAAGAGGGAGATTTTGATAAATTATTACGAAGAGGTCTAGAGATTTCTCCTATTCATGAGGTCATGATTGACAAAGCCATGATGGGATGGAAAGAATATGAATTAGAATTATTACGAGATAAGAATGATAATGTTGTTATTATCTGTTCTATTGAGAATATGGATCCTATGGGAATTCATACTGGAGATTCTATTACCGTAGCTCCTGCGATGACACTTTCTGATAAAACCTATCAGAAAATGCGTGACATGTCTATTAAAATGATGCGTAGTATTGGTGATTTTGAAGGAGGTTGTAATGTACAGTTTGCCGTATCACCAGATGCAAAGGAAGAAATTATAGCCATAGAAATTAATCCACGTGTTTCACGTTCCTCTGCTTTAGCAAGTAAAGCAACAGGATATCCAATTGCTAAAATAGCTACTAAATTGGCTATTGGTTATACATTAGATGAGTTAGATAATCAAATTACAAAATCTACGTCAGCCTTATTTGAGCCAACCTTAGATTATGTTATTGTAAAAATTCCTCGTTGGAATTTTGATAAATTTGAAGGATCAGACAGAACTTTAGGATTGCAAATGAAATCTGTAGGTGAGGTGATGGGTATTGGTCGTTCATTTCAAGAAGCATTGCACAAGGCAACGCAGTCTTTAGAAATAAAAAGAAACGGATTAGGAGCAGATGGAAAAGGATATACCAACTACAATCAAATTATAGATAAATTAACACATGCTTCTTGGGATCGTGTGTTTGTAATCTATGATGCTATTGCCATGGGTATTCCATTAAGTCAAATATACGATATCACTAAAATTGATATGTGGTATCTGAAACAATACGAAGAATTATTTCAATTAGACAAAGAAATTTCTAAGTTTACCATAGATACTTTAAACAAAGAGTTATTACTAGAGGCAAAACAGAAAGGCTATGGAGATCGTCAGATTGCCCATATGTTAGGATGTTTAGAAAGTCAGGTTTTCAAAAAAAGAGAAGAGCAAGACATTCAACGTGTTTACAAATTGGTAGACACCTGTGCCGCAGAATTTACAGCTAAAACACCGTATTACTATTCTACGTTTGAAAATAAGGTTGAATCTGCCTCGGGAGAAACCTATTGCCATAATGAAAGCATTGTGACCGATAAAAAGAAAATAGTAGTCTTAGGATCTGGACCTAATAGAATTGGACAAGGAATTGAATTTGATTATTGTTGTGTGCACGGTGTTTTAGCAGCTGCAGAATGTGGCTATGAAACCATCATGATTAACTGTAATCCAGAAACGGTTTCTACAGATTTTGACACAGCAGACAAATTATACTTTGAGCCAGTTTTTTGGGAGCATATTTATGACATTATTAGACATGAAAAACCTGAAGGGGTTATTGTTCAATTAGGAGGGCAGACGGCTTTAAAGTTAGCAGAGAAATTAACCAAGTATGGTGTTAAAATTATAGGTACAAGTTTTGAAGCTTTAGATTTAGCAGAAGACAGAGGAAGTTTTTCTTCCTTATTAAAAGCTAATAATATTCCGTATCCAGAATTTGGAATTGCAGAAAATGCAGATGAAGCATTAGTCTTGGCAGATGAATTAGATTTTCCAATTTTAGTTCGCCCTTCTTATGTTTTAGGAGGTCAAGGAATGAAAATTGTCATCAATAAAGAAGATTTAATAGAACATGTTGTTGATTTGTTGCGAAGAATGCCAAATAATAAATTGTTATTAGATCATTATTTAGATGGTGCCATAGAAGCAGAGGCAGACGCTATTTGTGATGCTGATGGAAATGTTTACATTATTGGAATTATGGAACATATAGAGCCATGTGGTGTGCATTCTGGAGATTCAAATGCAACCTTGCCTGCTTTTAATCTAGGTGACTTGGTGATGCAGCAAATTATAGATCATACTCATACCATTGCTAGAGAACTAAATACTGTTGGACTTATTAATGTGCAATTTGCAATAAAACATGATGTTGTATACATTATTGAGGCAAATCCAAGGGCTTCAAGAACCGTTCCTTTTATAGCGAAGGCTTATAAAGAACCGTATGTTAATTATGCAACAAAGGTGATGTTAGGAGAGAACAAAGTAACTGATTTTGATTTTAATCCACAATTAGAAGGATATGCAATTAAACAACCTGTATTTTCTTTTAATAAGTTTCCAAATGTAGATAAGACATTAGGTCCAGAAATGAAAAGTACAGGAGAAAGTATCTTGTTTATTGACAGCTTAAAAGACGATGAATTCTATAATTTATATTCGAAACGTAAGATGTATTTGAGTAAGTAAATACATTTAATTTTCTACGTATTTTTATCTTGTATGTTCAGGGTTTTAGGTAAATTAGAGCTCTATATTTAGTAATTCACCACTTAATTGCAATACCGTTAATTCAGCTATTTTAGCAGCATATTTTGCCTGATTTCTATTCAATTCTGAGTTGATTAAATTTAACTGTGCTTGTCTAAATTCTATAGAAGTAGCTTGCCCAAGTTTGTATTTTTCTTGTGTTCTGTTAAAGTTATTTGTTGACGTAATAATATTGTTTTCCTGTACCTGAAAAATTGTTAATTTATTTTGATAATCATCCCAAGCATTTTTAAAATTACGTTCAATATCAATTACCATAGATTCTTTTTCTAAGGACCTATTTTCTAATTCAATTTTGGCATTGGTTACTCTTGTAGCTGTAGCACCACCATCAAATAAATTCCAGCTTAAAGAAAGACCTCCAGATAGACCTGTATTTGTTGAAACAGCTACAAATGAAGCGGCGTTGTTGTTTCCCTTGTTCCATCCGTAAGACCCTGTTAGTCCTAGACTTGGCAGGTATCCAGATTTGTTGGCTTTGACTATAAATGTATTGATCATGATGTTCTTATCAAGCTGTAATAAATTTACATTATTTGACTTCATCTTGTTAGCTAAGTCGTTCTGATCAATGTTTAGTTTAAAATCTACAGTGGTATCTACACTAAATTCTGAAGAAATTACATTTCCTAAAACAACATTTAAATCTCGCTTTGTGTTCACTAATAGCTGTTTGGCATTTATTAGATTAATACTGTCATTATTAATGTCTACTTGAGCATTTAATACATTAAGCATGGTTCCTTGTCCATATTCAAACTGATAATTTGCTCTTGTAATTCTATCTTTTGATATTGTCAATGTTTTTTTTAATACAGCAACATTTTCTGTTACTTGCGCTACATTATAATAAACAACATATAATTGAGCAATGGTATTTTCTATAGTTTCTCTTGCCTGTAATTCTGATAACTTATACGTTTCTTTTAATCTTTTGTAATCATAGTACCTACCTAATCCATCAAATAAGGTGTAATTTAAGTTGATGGATGCATTATAGCGAGAACTTTTTGCGCCATTTAAAGCAGTTGATTCACCGTTTGCAAATTCAGCTTCAAGATTATCTCTATTGAAGGTAGCTCCAGAGGAACTACTAACTGTTGGTAAATAGCCAGAATTTAAAATGCTTGCATTATTCTTTGCTATTTCTTTATTGTTGGAAATAATTTTAATTCCATAATTATTTTCTAAGGCTAATTCAATTGCTTCAGAGACTGACACTAATTTTTGAGCAGTAATTGACGTCATACAAAATGACATAAAAACGAATACTATTTTTCTAAGGTTCATGTGATACATTTATTCTCTTGTGACACGTTCTACTTCTTCTTTGGTAATTTTGTTTCCTGTCCATAACCATTTGGCTGTTGTTTTTACACTATTGCTAAATGCTAAGAATATTGGCAGTACAATAAGTGTTAATACTGTTGCAAAACCTATTCCGTAAGCAATTGATATTGCCATAGGAATTAAAAACTGTGCCTGCCTACTTTCTTCAAAGATTAAGGGTGCTAGACCAGCAACAGTTGTAATAGATGTTAAAAATATGGCTCTAAATCGTGCACGCCCTGCTTCATATAAAGCATTGTCATAGGTCATACCTTCCCTAAGATTATTATTAAATTTACCTATGAGTACAAGTCCATCGTTTACCATAATCCCTATTAATGCAATAATTCCCAACATAGATAAAACGTTTACCGGAAAATCATGAATCCAATGCCCCCATGCAACAGCTGGTAAGCTTAAAGGAATTAGAAATAATAGCAATAGAGGTTGGCTATAGCTTCTAAATGTAAATGCAATAACAATATAGATTAATAAAAGCACGATTAATCCAACGGGTTTAAGAGAATCATTCAGTTTTGAGAACTCTCTATTCTGTCCTTCAAATGATGGAGTTACCGTAGGGTATTTAGCCAAAATTTTTGGCATAATCTCATTTTTAATTTCATCCATTATATCTGTAGCACTAGTTTTTTTAGGATCTTTAATATCTGCAGAAACCTGGATTTCTCTTCTACCTTCTAAATGATTAATTGCAACATCACCACGGGCTATCTCATAACTTGCAATTTCTTTGAGAGGAATTCTACCACCGTTAGGTACTAAAATACGCATATTGTCTAAACTTTTTATAGAAGAGCGATTCTCTCTATTGTAGCGTATCCAAACTCTAATTTCATCCTGTCCGCGTTGAAAACGTTGAGCTTGAGAACCAAAAAATCCAGCTCTAACTTGGGTCATTACTGTTCTCAAGTTTAACCCTAATGCATAGGCTGTTTCATTTAGTTTTATCCGTATCTCTTTAATACCTGCCGGGTCATTATCTGTAACATCTTTCAATAAAACATTGTTTTTAAGACGTTGTTTTAATGCTGTTTTAACTGCCTTTAATTCGGTAATGTTATTTCCTAAGAATGAAATAGAGACGGGGCTACCTCCAAAGTTACCTCCACTACCAAACACTAAACTTTCAACACCAAAAATAAGCCCTACACGTTCTTGTATTCGATTTGTTACCAGTCTAGAAGTAATTTCATTTGGTCTTTCTTCACCTTCTAATAAGTTAATAGATAATGAAGCTGATGAAGACCCTGGGCCTACGTTTTTGATGATGTTTTTTACTAACTGTTTTTCTCCATCACTACCAAAATACTCTTCAGATATTTGGTCTGTAACTTCAATAGCTCTTTGTTCAATCAATGAAATAATACTGTCTGTTACTTTCTCATTGGTGCCATTTGGCATATTTAAAGAAATTCTAACTTGATCACTTGCTATTTGCGGAAAAAATGCGCCTCTAATAATTCCTCCTCCAAAACTACCATATGTTAAGATTAAGAAAACAACAAATATAGAAAAGGTGAAAAACTTATGTTGTAATGCAAAACGTAATGATGGACTGTATAATGTATCTCGAAGCCATCTCATGATTGCATCTCCCAACCTATTTATGTAACGCAATTTTGAGAAGATCTTTTGAAAAGCACCAGCCAATCCTGCTTTTGGTGTATTATTTTGTTTTCTAAGTGCCTTAGAATGGGCTAGGTGAGCCGGAAGGATAATTAAGGCTTCTACTAATGATACTGCTAAGGTTAAGATTACAACCACAGATACTTCACCAAAGAATTCTCCGATACCCCCGTCTAGGAAAAGAAAGATTGAAAATGCTAAAATAGTTGTTAAAATAGCTGAAACAATTGCTGGTAGTACTTCCATAACACCATCAATGGCAGCCTGTTCTGGAGTTTTTCCTTTCTCATAATGCTGGTAAATATTTTCTGCAATTACAATACCATCATCTACCAAAATTCCAATAACAATGATCATTCCAAATAATGAAAGCACATTAATAGTAACGTTAAAATAGCCTGCAAGCATAAACATTCCTAAAAATGCTATTGGTAAACCAAAAGCAACCCAAAAAGCCAAACGTGTATTTAGAAATAAAGACAAGAACATAAGCACTAAAATCATCCCTATGATGGCATTTTCTGTGAGTAAGTTTGTTCTCTCCACTAAGGTGATTGACAAATCACGTATGATATTTATTTCAACATTGTCATATTTTTGATTGAAATCAATGATGTATTCCTTTGCCTTATCTGCGGAGGTAATTAGGTCTTCAGTATTAGTGCTTGTAATAGTAACATTAATAGATAGATTTCCGTTAAAGTAATTTGCGTTGGGTGTTTCTGAAAATTTATCTTGAACTTTAGCAATATCTTTTAATCTAATAATACGACCAGATGGATCTGATTTTACAATTAAATTAGATAATTCATTAGCATAGTAAGAACGCGAATTTGCTCTAATTAAATACTCTTCAGTACTTGTTTTGATGGTTCCACCTGTAGTGATTAAGCTAGATTCATTTACTGCTTGCGATACTTCAGCAAAAGATAAATTATAGGCCAACAGGTTTGTTTCATTAATGGCTATTTCTATTTCCTCATCTGGATATCCAGTGATTTGGATTTGAGAAATACCATCTATACCACGAAGGTCATTCTCTACTTGCCTGCCTATTTGTTTTAAGGTAGCTAACGGAATATTATTTCCACTAATAGAAAAAGTAACGGTAGGTCTTAATGCTTCCAGTTTAGAAACAATTAAAGGTTCCATACCTACAGGAAAAGTAGGCACTCTGTCTACAGCATTTTTGACTTCCAAAAGCATGAAGTCTATATTTTTACCTTTTTCTATTTCTACATTAATATTTCCACTATTCTCACGTGAAGTAGAGGTAACTCTATCTACCCCATTTAAGCCTTTTAGATTGTCTTCAATTTTGAGAATAATTCCTTCTTCAACTTCTTGAGGAGATGCCCCAGGATACGTAACATTAATGCTAATGTTTTTAGAATCTACTAGAGGAAAAAAAGAAGAATTTAGTTTATAGGCACCAACGCCACCAAAGATTAAAAATGCTATTACAATAACATTAACGGCTACACTATGTTTTATAAAGTAAGCAATAAGCTTTCTCATGTCTTATTTAGTTTTGTTAGATTTTATTGATGTGCTCTCTTTTTGTCCCTGTAAAGGCTTTACCATCATTCCTACATAAGCCCCAGGAAAAGGACTAGAAAGTATGATGGTTCCGTCAGGAATATCTTTTAGAACAACCTTTGTTTTTGAAAAGTACACAGGTCTAACATCAATCATATCTAATACACTATCTCTAACAATAAAAATTTTATCCTCATCTAACAACAAACCTCTGTTAATTTCTATAGCGTTTTTTTCTTTTTTTGCGTTTAAATTAGCTTCCAAATACATTCCTTCTTTAAGGCTGCTATTTTTTATTTCTATATATACAGCAATAGTTTGTGTAGCAGAATTAATACTTCCATTAACTCTAGATACTATTCCTGAATATTTTTTTGTACGTTCTAGATTGTTTAACTCTACAGTCTCGCCAACGTCTAAAAGACTTGCAAAGGTTTTACTGAGTGATACTTCCATCTCGTATACTGAAGGATCTATAAATTCACCTAATTTTTGATTACTGCGTATTAAAGTTCCTTCAGTAACCAATGCTTCTGTAAGTATTCCTTTAAAAGGAGCACTTATGGTGTATTTAGATAACCTCTGCTCTAAATTTTTAACAGTATAATAGTTAGAAACAATGCTTCTTCCAGTAATGAAATAATTTTCTTTTTCAGAAACCATTTTTGGAAGTTTTGGAGTTGGTTTATTAAGATTATAACTTTTTAAATAGGTTTCCCATTTTAAAAATACTTCTGGGAAATCTAAACGAAGATCTGCCAGAACAGCAGCTATAGAATTATATAGATTGCTCTTTGCTAACTGAACATTAGCATAGTACTCTGTATCATTAATGGTTATAAAAGCTTCATTTTTTTGATATTTTTCTCCAGGTTTAAATAATTTTGAGCTAGGTTTAAATATACCTTGTACTTCAGAATATATTTCAACTCTTCGCTTTGCAACTAGATTTCCATTGGTAGGAATTATAATTGGAATTGATGTATTTTTTACGGTATCTACAAAAACAGTTTTTATAACTTTAGAAGGTGCTTTTCTGGTTTTACTTTTACTATTAATGATCATTTTTGCCCCATAAATAGCACCAGTTATAAATAGTACTCCAAGTATGGCAAGAATTAGCTTTCTCATGTAATATTTTGTTAAATTTCACACAAAAGTAATGCTATGTCTATGGTCATAATGTTAAATAAAACCTAAAGTCATAAGTTTCTTAGATGAATTTTAACTTTTGGTATCAATGGCCAAAACTTGAATTAGTTATGTTTATATTAACTACATGAAAATACAATATGAAAACAACATCACACTTATTTTTAACATTATTTATGGGCTCTAGATAAAAAAGTTATCTCTTATTTAAAAATAAAAGATTAGATTTACATTTGAAGCAGTCAATATTTAAACTCTATAATTTGATGTCAAAAAAAATCTGTTTTTTAATTCTTGTTACTATATTATCTTTTTCAAATCTAAAGGCACAAAAGTCTTCAGTTTATGATGTTGCCAGAAATGGATCCTTATTTGAAATTAAGGAATTAGTGAATAATGACGCAGATATTATAAACAAAACTAGTAAAGAAGGCTATTCTGCTCTAACATTAGCTTGTTATTACAGTAATAATGAAGTAGCCTCTTATTTGATTCAAAACGTAAAGGATATCAATTCAACAAGTGGCTATGGCACACCTTTAATGGCTGCTACAGTAAAAAAAAATAATTATTTGGTGAAATTACTTTTAGAAAATAATGCCAATCCTAATTTAACAGATCAAAATAATTCTACAGCATTACATTTTGCTGTAATTTTTAATCAACAAGAAATTATTGAGCTGTTAATGAAGTATAAAGCTGATCCAAACATAAAAGATAATCGAGGAAATACAGCTCTAGACTATGCGAAAATTACAAACAATAACAAAATCATTCAACTCTTAAAATAACTGACGTATGAAAAAAACATTACTTATTCTTTTTTTAACAACTTCAATTTCTTTGTTTGCACAAAGTTTCTCTACAGGTACACAAACATTACTTTCTGGTTTAACTGCAAATATTAATATTGATGCAGATACAGAGATTACTACATTAACATTAACTGGACCCTCAAATGCATGGTTTGCCATCGGATTTGGAAATTTAGATATGGGAGGTACTGATGTTTTTCGTACCAATGGATCTACTATTGTAGATGCTTATTCGAGTGGTAATGCATTGCCAGCTCAAGATGCCACCCAAGATTGGACTTTAGTTTCTAATACTGTTTCAGGTAGCAATAGAACTATAGTAGCTACTCGAGCTAACAATACCGGGAATTCTGATGATCATATCTTCAGTGCTTCAGCAAGTACACTATCGGTAATCTATGCTAAAGGTAGTTCAACATCTTATGCCTACCATGGAGGTAACAGAGGATTTACAACACTAAATGTAACTCTAGGAATTTCTGAAAACAAATTATTAAGTTTTGAGATGTATCCAAACCCTGTATCAGATGTATTAAACATTCAGTTACCATCGGGTACTGATAAAGCAGAGGTTGGTGTTTATGATTATACAGGAAGATTAGTGTCATCCAAAACTATTTCATCAAATGATTCAACTTTAGATGTTCAAAAATTATCTAATGGAATCTATCTAATTAGAGTATCTTCTGATGCTAAAATTGGAGCACAAAGATTTATTAAAAATTAAAATTTTAACAAAATAAACAAACCGATTGTGAAAACAACCGGTTTTTTTTATGCCTTTTTTAAGTTAAGTTTGTAGTCAAATATTTCCCTTAACAAAAAAACATGAATTATATACTTTTTGATGGTGATGTGAGAAACTCACTTTTACCCTTTACCTATACAAGACCTGTAGCGGATATTCGTATTGGAATTTTAACCATTCGAGAAAAGTGGGAAAAATATTTAGGCAACACTACTACTACAATCACAGAAGAATATTTAGAAGCTAAATACCCAATGATAGAGCTAGTAGAAAATGTATTGATAAATGCTTCTTATTTACCAACAAAAAGTTTGGTAGAACAGGTAAGAAACTTATCAGAAAACCAAGCTATTTTTAAAGGTGAAGAGGTGATTGCCTTTTTTACTTCAGATACTCAAGAGGATGTAGACTTTACTTTGTACAAACAAATAGAGTGTTCAGGAGATGTTTTACAACTTAAAAACACCTGGGATATTTTTTCATTAAATGATAAGGCTATTGAAGCTGATTTTAATTTACTTACAGAAGATAGAACCTCACAACCAATTCCTGAAGGAGTTCAAGTAATCAACAAAGAAAATATTTTTATAGAAGAAGGAGCTACAATTTCATTTTCTTCTCTAAATGCCTCAAAAGGTCCAATTTACATAGGTAAAGAAGCAGAAATTATGGAAGGTTGCTCTGTAAGAGGTCCTTTAGCAATGTGTGAAAATTCAGTCTTGAAAATGGGAACTAAAGTTTATGGAGCCACCACTCTTGGGCCGTTTTGTAAAGTAGGTGGTGAAATAAAAAATTCTGTTTTATTTGGCTATTCTAGTAAAGGTCATGAAGGTTTTCTTGGAGATTCAGTTGTAGGCGAATGGTGTAATATTGGAGCAGATACAAATACCTCAAATTTGAAAAATAATTATGCTGAGGTAAAACTTTGGAATTATCAAATGGAAAAATTTACAAAAACTGGCTTACAGTTTTGTGGTTTAATGATGGGAGATCATTCTAAATGTGCCATTAACACTATGTTTAATACAGGAACTGTTGTAGGCGTAAGCACTAATATTTTTGGAAGTGGATTTCCAAGAAACTTTGTTCCTTCTTATAGTTGGGGTGGCGCTGCTAGTTTTTCAACATACCAACTAAAAAAAGTCATTGAAGTTGCTAGAGTTGTCATGAAACGTAGAGATATATTTTTGTCAGAAGTAGATGAAAATATATTACAACATGTTTTCGATGAAACTTCTAAATTCAGAAACTACTAATTTTTTTTGTGACGTAGCGTTTTTTTAATATTCTTACAATCACTTATTAAAATTATTGGCATAACAATTGACCTTATTCAATCAAATAATTAAATATAATATTTATATCTAGTTGTTTTTCAGAGATTTTGAATATAATATTATTCTGACATTGAATTGTTTATATATAATTTAGTGTCATAATGACAGATAAAAAGAACTATGAGTAAATCAAAAATAGTAACTTTAGACAGTTTGTCTTTAGCTAATATATTAAATGAAGATTCGGAATTAATCCCGTTAATGACTCCTGAAGATGAGGAGATCATTAATAAAGAGGATGTTCCAGAGATTCTTTCCATTTTACCGTTAAGAAATACAGTCTTATTCCCCGGCGTTGTCATTCCTATTACAGCAGGAAGAGATAAATCTATACAGTTAATTAATGATGCGAACAAAGGTGATAAAGTCATTGGAGTTATAGCCCAAAGAGATGAAGATATAGAAGATCCAACATCAGAGGATATTTACAAAACAGGTGTGGTTGCACAAATTTTACGAGTGTTAAAAATGCCTGATGGAAATACGACTGTCATTATTCAAGGGAAGAAGCGCTTTGAAATTACAGAAATGATTCAGGATCAACCTTATTTAAAAGCAAAAGTTAAAGAGGCCATTGAAGATAAAGATGTTAAGGATCCAAAAGAATTTGGAGCCATAATAGAATCTATTAAAGAGCAAGCTCTAGAAGTCATTAAGGAAAACCCAATGCTGCCCACTGAAGCTTCTTTTGCGATTAAAAATATTAAAAGTGATTCTTTTTTAGTGAACTTCATCTCCTCTAATATGGAGTTAAGCGTGATGCAAAAGCAAGTTGTTTTAGAAAAAGACAATCTAAAAGAACGCGCATTGTTAACACTTAAAAATTTAAATAAAGAATTACAGAAATTACAACTACGCAATGATATTCAATCTAAAACACGGTCAGATCTAGATCAGCAACAAAGAGAATATTATTTAAATCAGCAATTAAAAACAATTCAAGAAGAATTGGGCGGTGTTAATAATGATGTAGAGTTGGATGAAATGCGTATTCAAGCCAAATCAAAAAAATGGACAAAAGAGGTTGGAGATAATTTTGAAAAAGAATTGGCCAGACTCAGAAGAATGAATCCACAAATGGCAGAATATGGTGTTCAACGAAATTATTTAGAGTTGATGCTAGAATTACCTTGGGGAGAATTTTCTGAAGATAAATTCAATTTAAAACGTGCCGTTAAAATTTTAGATAGAGATCATTTTGGTTTAGAAAAAGTAAAAGATCGTATCATAGAGCATTTAGCAGTCTTAAAATTAAGAGGAGATATGAAATCTCCAATTATCTGTTTGTATGGCCCTCCAGGTGTTGGAAAAACATCCTTAGGGAAATCGGTGGCAGAATCGTTAGGACGTAAATATGTTAGAATGTCTTTAGGTGGTTTACGAGACGAAGCTGAAATTAGAGGACATCGAAAAACATATATTGGTGCCATGCCAGGTCGATTAATTCAGAACTTAAAGAAAGCAGGAACGTCTAATCCGGTTTTTGTTTTAGATGAGATTGATAAACTAGGTCAAAGTCACCAAGGAGACCCTTCTTCTGCAATGTTAGAAGTGTTAGACCCGGAACAAAATACAGCATTTTATGATAATTATTTAGAAGTAGGTTATGATCTTTCGAAAGTGTTATTTATTGCTACAGCTAACAACTTAGGGGAAATTCCCTGGGCATTGCGAGACAGAATGGAGATTATTAATGTTAGTGGTTATACCATAGAAGAAAAAACAGAAATTGCTAAAAGACATTTATTGCCAAAACAAGTAAAAGAACACGGATTAACATCAAAAGAAATTTCACTAGATAAAGCTCAGATTGAAAAAATTGTAGAGGGATATACAAGAGAATCAGGAGTTCGAGGTTTAGAAAAGCAAATTGCAAAAGTGGTTCGTTTTGCTGCTAAATCTATTGTTTTAGAAGAGGAATATAGCATAAAAATAAGCAATGAAGATATCGAAACTATTCTAGGAGCTCCAAGATTAGAAAGAGATAAATATGAAAACAATGATGTTGCAGGAGTAGTTACTGGATTGGCATGGACCAGTGTTGGTGGTGATATTTTATTTATAGAATCTATCTTGTCCAAAGGAAAGGGAACTTTAACTATTACTGGAAATCTAGGAAAGGTAATGAAAGAATCTGCTACAATTGCAATGGAATATATCAAAGCAAATGCAGATGATTTTGGTGTAAACCCTGAAATAATTGAGAAGTATAATGTTCATATTCACGTTCCGGAAGGAGCTACACCAAAAGATGGTCCAAGTGCAGGAGTTACTATGTTAACCTCTTTGGTTTCTGTGTTTACACAGCGTAAAGTGAAAAATAAATTGGCCATGACTGGCGAAATTACCTTACGTGGAAAAGTGTTACCAGTAGGTGGAATTAAAGAAAAAATTCTTGCTGCTAAAAGAGCTAATATTAAAGAAATTATGTTGTGTAAAGACAATGAAAAAGATATTGCTGAAATTAAAAAAAGCTATTTAAAGGGATTGAAATTTCATTATGTAACAGAAATGCATGAGGTGATTGATGTTGCATTGACAAAACAGAAAGTAAAGAACGCAAAAAAATTAGTTTAAAAAAAAAGCCACTCATTGAGTGGCTTTTTTTAATACGTGTATTTAAATATTCTCATTGTTTTAATAACTGTTTGTAAAGCTCTAATGTGTTCTCTACAGTATCATGAATATGATATTTTTTTTCAATTCTTTTTTGAGCATTAATTCCCATTTGCTTTCTTAGCTCAGCGTTATTCACTAAGCTCGAAATTGCTTTCCCAACAGCCTTTGGATTTTTAAGAGGTGTAATGATTCCAGAACTTTCATCAATCAATTCAGTACAACCCCCTGCATCTGTCATTATAATTGGTTTTCCGACAGACATGGCTTCACTAATAGCTCTTCCAAACCCTTCACTTAATGATGTTTGAACGTAAAGATTACTTCCCTTAATTAATGAAACAGCATCAGGTCTTAATCCAAGTAAATGAATCTTGTTTTTTATAGGGCTTTCGTTCTTGTACTTTTCTAAACCCTTGTTGATAGTGTTTTTTCCAAAAATAATATAATGAACTTCTTTTCCTGTAACTAGAAATTGAGATGATTTTATGAAGTCAACAATTCTTTTGTTTTTTGTGTTTGTACCGGCAAACGCTACCACAATACTATCTTTTGAAATACCAATAGAAGTGTAATCAAAAGGTATTATGTCTTTAAACCAATCTGGGTTGTAGCCTTTATAAATTCTTACAACTTTATGTTTATTTTTTTTAAAAAGTTGTTTTTTTACATGTTGAAAAACATAGGTACTGTTGCAAATAATTTTTTCAACTCTTGGATTTAAATAGGTTAAATAAGAACTTAAATCATGCCAATATAAGCTTGCAGATCCAAAATAGGTAATTAATTTAACTTGTTCCTTCTTAACAGCAACAATACAATTTCTTAAAGATTTCCCATCTAAGACATGTAAAATGTCAATTTTATAGTCTCTAATTGTATTTTTAATATCTTTAATATATCGATTATCAATCCTTGTTTTTGGGTATACAAGAGAATTGTCAATTCCTTTTTTGTCAAAAAATTGTTTGATTTGATCACTATAAAAACCAAGTACTTTGATATTAATGCCGTTGCTTTTTAATAAACAAATCATTTCAATTTGAGCTTGATAAACACTAAACGGACCTTTACAATTAATTGTTACTAATACATTCATCTAATGGTCTTTTCTCATTTAATAAGTTGAAAATTTTCTTAGCTATTGGCTATTTGAAAATTTTCTTAGATAATTCCCAATATACATCCATTTCAGATAGTGACATCTCTGTTAATTCTTTTCCTTCTTTTTTTGCAGCTTTCTCCAAATATTGAAAACGATTGATAAACTTCTTATTTGTTTTTTCTAAAGCATTCTCGGGATTCACATTAATAAATCGGGCATAATTTATCATTGAGAATAATACATCACCAAATTCAGATTCAATGGTTTCTTTTTTTCCTTTTTTAATTTCTTCATTAAGTTCAGACAACTCTTCTTGAACCTTATCCCAAACCTGATGAGGCTCTTCCCAGTCAAAACCAACACCAGATACTTTGTCTTGAATTCTGTTAGCTTTTACAAGAGCAGGAAGACTTTTAGGTACGCCCTCTAAAACAGAGTTTTTACCTTCTTTAAGTTTTAGTTTCTCCCAGTTTTGTTTTACCTCCTCTTCATTGTTAACTTCAACGTCGCCATAAATGTGGGGATGACGAGCTATTAGTTTTTCAGAAATAGCATTGGCAACATCTCCAATGTCAAAGGCTTTTTTTTCAGAACCAATTTTGGCATAAAAAACAAGATGTAACAGGACATCACCAAGCTCATTTTTTACCTCATGAAGATCATTCTCTAAAATAGCATCAGCAAGTTCATATGTCTCCTCAATTGTCAGATGTCGAAGAGACTCTAGTGTTTGTTTTTTATCCCAAGGACACTTCTCTCGAAGTTCATCCATAATATCTAACAAACGATTGAAAGCTTCTAATTGCTGTTTTCTAGAATTCATTTACACTTTTTCTTCTGTATTTTGTTTTGTAGCTTCAATGGTAGAAAAATCTAATCCAGAACTTACTAGTAAGTTATACCATTGTATCACTTTTTTAATGTTTGATGTGTATACACGTTCTTCATCATAGCCAGGTAATACTTCAGAAAAGTATGCTGTTAATTTTTGACCACTTTCTTTATGACTTATTGCTTCTTTACCTTCAGTTTTTTCATACATAGATTTAAAAACAGTTAACAAAGGAACTTCTTCTTCATAAGTGTAAATAGCTATGTTTTCTAACAAACTAACATTGTTTGTAGATGGTAGAGGAAATCTTTTTTTGTCTATTAAAGATTCTACAATAAATCCAGATTTTGTTTGAGATATTGCATGAAATAATCCAGGTTTTCCTGCAACTGAAATAATTTTATTAAACTCCATGTATTTAAATTTTTATATTTGGAAAGCGCATTCTATAACTAGAGCTGATCTTTCCTAATGATATTTTTTCTAATTTATTTTTTAAGATTCTCTTCTTTAAAGATGAAAGTTTATCAGTAAATAAAATTCCTTCTAAATGATCATATTCATGCTGAAAAACACGAGCGGCCAACCCATTTAATGTCTTAGAATGTTTTTCGAAATTTTCATCTACATATTCAAAACTTACAGTTTCTTGTCTAAAAACATCTTCTCTGATGTCTGGAATACTAAGGCAACCCTCAGCAAAGGCCCATTCATCTCCTTCTTCGTTAACAATGGTTGGGTTGATAAAAACGTGTTTAAAGTCTTTTAGTTCTTCCTTTTCTAGGTCAGTTAAATCGTCATCTTCAGCAAAAGGAGTGGCGTCAATGATAAAAATACGAATAGATTTTCCAATTTGAGGTGCTGCAATTCCAACACCACTAGCGTTGTACATCGTTTGTTTCATATTGGAAATTAGTTCAGCTAGTTTTGGATAGTCTGGACCAATTTCTTTGGTAACTTTTCTCAAAACAGGATCTCCGTAGGCTACAATTGGTAAAATCATAAAAGGTTTTAAAATTCTAGTACTTTTGGCAAAAGTACGAAGAATGAAATATTTAGAAAACTTATTTACTGTATAAATAAGATTGAAGTATAATGGTAGCGCTAATCTCATCTACTAAGGCTTTATTTCGTCGTTGTTTCTTGTTTAAACCACTATCAATCATCGTTTGAAAAGCCATTTTAGAGGTAAATCGTTCGTCAATACGAATGATGGGGATATTAGGAATGGAGTTATTTAATGATTTTAAAAAGGGAAGGATATGCTTTTCGCTTTCACTATCTAAATTGTTCATCTGTGTAGGTTTTCCTATAATAAAGAGTTCAACAGATTCTTTTTTAGTGTAATCTTTAATAAAGGGCAACAAATTTTTAGTTGCTACAGTTGTTAGCCCAGAAGCAATAATTTGTAGTTCATCTGTAACTGCAATACCCGTTCTTTTTTCGCCAAAGTCAATTGCTAAAATTCTTGCCATTTTTGTTTGTTTTATGCAAAAATAATGATTTTAAACATGATAAAACTTTCTGTTTAAAAAATGTATCTTCGCAATAAAGAGGGTGATTGTATGTTATCTTTGTAGTCAGTTTTAACTGATAAATTTAATCTTATTTGAAATTATTAATTTAATGAAATTGTTACAGAAAATAATAGAAAATGCTTGGGAAGACCGGGCTTTTTTAAAAGAAGAAAATACTATCAAATCAATAATAAAAGTAATTGATTTACTAGATGAAGGAACGCTAAGAGTTGCAGAATTAAAAAATACTGAATGGTTTGTAAATGAATGGATTAAAAAAGCTGTTGTATTATATTTCCCTATCCAAAAAATGGAAACTTTAGAAGCAGGAATATTTGAATATCACGATAAAATTCCATTAAAAAGAAATTTTAAAGAAAAAGGAATAAGAGTCGTTCCTAATGCAGTTGCACGACATGGTGCTTATATAGCACCAGGAACTATTTTAATGCCAAGTTATGTAAATATAGGAGCTTATGTAGATGAAGGCACAATGGTAGATACCTGGGCAACAGTAGGAAGTTGTGCTCAGATAGGTAAAAATGTTCATTTGTCTGGCGGTGTTGGAATAGGTGGTGTTTTAGAACCTTTACAAGCTGCACCAGTAATTATTGAAGACGGAGCTTTTATCGGTTCTCGTTGTATTGTAGTTGAAGGAGTAAGAATTGGGAAAGAAGCTGTTTTGGGTGCAAACGTAGTACTAACAATGAGTACAAAAATCATTGATGTTACAGGTGAAACACCCATAGAGATGAAAGGTAAAGTTCCAGAAAGAAGTGTAGTTATTCCCGGAAGTTACACTAAAAAATTTCCAGCAGGAGACTACCAAGTGCCTTGTGCACTTATTATTGGAAAAAGAAAAGAAAGTACCAATAAAAAAACCTCTTTAAACGAGGTGCTACGTGAGTATAATGTAGCTGTATAGGAAAAATGAAAATTACTGCAATCATACCAACTCTTAATGAAGAAATTCATATCGAAGCTTCTATCAAATCTGTAGATTTTGCAGACGAAATAATTGTGATTGATTCTTTTAGTACAGATCAAACTGTTGAATTAGCAAAACATCATCATGTGAAAATTGTTCAACGTGTTTTTGATGATTTCTCCTCACAAAAGAATTTTGCGATTGATTTAGCCAAAAATGATTGGATTTATATTTTAGATGCAGATGAAAGAGTTACTCCAGATTTAAAAAATGAAATTTTAAATATTGATGAAAAAACTACAAAATTTGTTGGATTTTACGTTAATAGGAATTTTTACTTAGGTGATAAACATATTAAGTATACTGGTTGTCAGAGAGACAAAGTAATTCGTTTATTCCGTAAAAGTAAATGCAAATATAATGGAGTTAAAGTCCATGAAACAATTAAGGCTAATGGTCCACTTGGTTTTTTTAAACATAAATTAGATCACTTTTCATACAGAGATTTTGATCATTATATGTCTAAACAGAAACTTTATGCTAAAATACAAGCTCAAGAATTATACGAAAAGTGTCAAAAAGTAACCCTATATCATTTATTTGTAAAACCAGCAATTACTTTTATAATTCATTATGTTATAAGATTGGGGTTTTTGGATGGGTATTCAGGATTTTTGATTTCAAAAATAAGAGCATACAGAGTACTTGACAGGTATATGAATCTTTGGTACTTAAATAATAAAAGGAATCATAAAATATGAAAATTATAATATTAGCTGCTGGTATAGGTTCTCGTCTAGGAAATCCTTTCCCAAAGCCTTTAACTCTTCTAAAGGATGGGAAAAGTATAATGCAACGACAAATTGATAACATCACAGCTTATTTTGATGTGAATGATATTACAACAGTTGTAGGGTTTAAAAAAAATTTAATTATGGAACAATTTCCAGAAGTTAATTACGTGTATAATCCATTTTTTGATAGAACTAATACTTCAAAAAGTTTATTGAGTGCATTAAAAAAACATCGTGGAAATTCTATTTTATGGTTTAATGGAGATGTTGTTTTTGACGAGCAATTATTATCACTATTATTAGAAGATATTAATAATAACCAATCATTTATTTCTGTTAACACACAAAGTGTAGCGGATGAGGAAGTTAAGTATACACTTAAAGATGGATATGTTTTAAACCTGTCCAAAGAAGTGAAAAATGGATTGGGGGAGGCAGTTGGAATCAACTTTATTTCATCCAATGATTTGGATGTTTTTATCAATCAACTTGAAAAATGTGATGCTAATGATTATTTTGAAAAGGGTCTTGAAATGGCAATTTCTAGAGATCATTTAAAATTAAAGGTCATAGATATTTCAGCATATAATTGTATTGAGGTAGACTTTAAAGAAGATTTATTGAATGCGAATGAAATAGTATAATCGTTTATGAAGACAATTCTATTTTGTATGAACCCATATTCTTTTGGAATTCTACAACCTATCATGGAGGTTTTAAAAGAAAATAACTATGAATATATTTGGTTTGTTAGAGCAGCAATTATAAAAAAATTTCCTTTCAAAGAGGAAAATTTTACTACTAGTATTAAAGACGTAATCAACTTTAAAAGTGACGCAATTTTTGTTCCAGGGAATGAAGTGCCAAATTACCTAAGAGGAGTTAAAACTCAGGTTTTTCATGGTTTAGCTGGAGAAAAAAAAGGACACTTTAGAATTCGTAGTTATTTTGATTTGTATTTAACTCAGGGGCCTTATTTTACAAAATGGTTCTCTAAAGCCGCTCTAAAGCATAAAAATTTTAGTGTTGTAGAAACAGGTTGGCCAAAACTAGATATCTATGGAAAAGAACTTCATAAATATGATGAAGACAAACAAGTCTTATTAAATAGCTCTAACACAGAAAAAATTATTCTTTTTGCACCTACATTTTCACCATCATTATCAAGCGCTCCTTATTTGTTAGCACAAATAGAAGAGCTGGCAGCTCATAAAGAATATCTTATTATGATTAAATTTCATGATTTAATGGCTAATAATTTAATTGATTTATACAAAAAGGTAGCAGATAAATTTGAGAATGTACTATTTGTAGAAGAACGAAATATTATCAAATATTTATTGATAGCAGATCTTATGATTAGTGATACTTCTTCTGTTGTATATGAATTTTTACTATTAGACAAGCCAGTACTTACTTTTAAAAATAATGCTGCTGTTGCTAATTGGGATAATTCATTATCCTATAGTGGTTTGGTTCATAAAGTAGCTGTAAATTTAACAGAAGATCCTTTTAAAGAAAATCGCGCAAATATTTTAAAAGAATACCATCCATACACAGATGGTAATTCTGCAATACGTATGGTTAATGCAGTAGAAGCATATATTGAAAAGAACGGCGTACCAGAAAAAAGAGTAATTTCATGGTTCCGCAGCTATAAAATAACTGAACTATTCGGAAAAACTGATGTTTAATACCGCACTACTTGATGCATTAAAAGTCTTACAAAACAAGCAAATTCTTTTGTACCCAACAGATACCGTTTGGGGTCTTGGATGTGATGCTACTTGTGCTGAGGCGGTTGCTAAAATTTTTGAGCTAAAAAATAGAGAAGAAAGTAAAAGCTTGGTAATTTTAGTAAGTTCTATAGAAATGTTGAATTCTTATATTGAGACAATTCCAGAAAAAGCAATTCATATGATTACAGCTTCTGAGAAACCTACCACAATTATTTATAATAACCCCACTGGATTGTCCTCTAATACCGTTGCATCAGATAACACTATAGCCATTAGAATTCCGTCACATGACTATTGTTTGGATTTAATAAATTTATTTGGAAAACCAATCGTTTCAACGTCAGCAAATGTTAGTGGAGAACCTACTCCAAAATCATTTTCAGAAATAAGTCAACCAATTTTGGAGGGCGTAGATTATATAGTAAATTTGGAGCGAGATAAAATTACAGACAAATCTTCAACAATTTTAAAACTAATTGGAGAAGACATAGAAGTAATAAGAGGTTAATTCATGCAAAACCAAAATTACAAAGAAGCCATATCAGAAGATATTTTTTCAATCATAGCAAAAGCATCCGAAATTTTAGAGGTGAAAAGTTATGTCATTGGTGGGTTTGTGCGTGATTTTATTTTACAAAGAGGCACTGCTAAAGACATAGATGTTGTGACTATTGGAAGCGGTATTGCTCTGGCAAAAAAAGTAGCTTCTTTGCTGGCAAATAAACCCAAAGTTCAGGTCTTTAAAACTTACGGAACAGCAATGCTGCGCTACAAAGACATAGAGCTAGAGTTTGTTGGTGCTAGAAAAGAATCTTATGCAGAAGACAGTAGAAACCCAGAAGTTACAGAAGGAACCCTAGAAGACGATCAAAACAGAAGAGATTTTACAATCAATGCATTGGCAATAAGCTTACATAAAGACGATTACGGAAGTTTATTAGATCCATTTGATGGAATGTCAGATTTAGAAAAAGGAATCATTAAAACTCCTTTAAATCCAGATATCACTTATTCTGATGATCCATTACGAATGATGCGCGCCATTAGATTTGCTACTCAGTTGAATTTTGAAATTGAAGAATACTCCTTAAAAGCAATTGCAGAGAATGCATCACGTTTATCCATTATCACTAAAGAGCGTATTGTTGTAGAATTAAATAAAATAATTGATGCTACGAAGCCTTCAATTGGGTTTTTATTATTAGAAAAAACCAATTTATTGGAAATGATTCTGCCAGAATTAATTGCTTTAAAAGGTGTTGAAGAGGTAGAAGGTCAAAAGCACAAAGATAATTTCTATCATACATTAGAAGTCCTTGATAATATATCAAGAACTACCGAAGATACTTGGTTAAGATGGGCAGCTTTATTGCATGATATAGGCAAGGCACCTACAAAACGATTTAATAAAAAAGTTGGTTGGACTTTTCATGCGCATGAATTTGTGGGATCTAAAATGGTCTATACGTTATTCAAACGCTTAAAAATGCCATTAAATACAAAGATGAAGTTTGTGCAGAAATTGGTGATGTTAAGTTCTAGGCCTATTGTTTTAGCTACTGAAGTAACAGATTCTGCAGTAAGAAGATTGGTGTTTGACGCTGGTGATGACATTGATGCTTTGATGACATTGTGTGAGGCTGATATTACCACAAAGAATCCGAAAAAATTTGAACGCTATCATAAGAATTTCCAAGATGTTCGGGAAAAAATAAAAGAAGTAGAAGAACGAGATCATGTGCGAAATTTTCAACCACCTATTAGTGGAGAGGAGATTATGAAAACTTTTAATCTAAAGCCTTGCCGTGAAATTGGTCAGTTAAAAGAAGCTATTAAAGAAGCTATTTTAGAAGGTGAAATCCCTAACAATCATCAAGCATCTTTTGATTTTATGCTTCAAAAAGGGGCGGAGCTAGGCTTAAAAATTGACTAAGCTACCCCAGAAATAAATCATCAATTTTTTGAGAACAGTTTTTCCAAGAATGTTCTAATGCTGTTTGCCTCACATCTACTGTTTTTGAATCGGCTAGCTTAATTAGTTTCATTACTTCTGTATACGCTGCATCAATATCAAATAAAAACCCATTATCTCCGTCTGAAATTACATCTGGACAAAAACCGGTCTTAGAGGCAATTGGGAAACAATTAGACAGCATGGCTTCTAAAACAGGAACAGGCCCACCTTCTAATATAGACGGAGAAACAAATACATCTATTTTGTTATACACTTCAGGGTATTTACTGTAGTCTTCATTGCTATAGTAGGTGAGGTTTGGCATGTTTTTCATTTCATCATACTTCTCAAAATTTTCCCAATACCTACCCAAGAGATAAAAGGATCTTTCGGGCATGTTTTTTACCAACTGATATACCATTTCAGAGTTTTTTCGTTCTCCAAACGCACTACAAAAACCAACTGAACCTGTTTTTCGTTCATGCGGATAAAAGAAATTCGGATCAGAAGCAATATGAATTAATGAAGTTTTTTCAGCATCTAAACCCCCAGCAATTAGTTCTTGTTGAACCTTAGAGTTTAAGCAAATAACCTTATCTGCTTTATTTAAACACCAAATAACATGACTTTCCGAAAAAGAAAAGGTCCAGTTAGGGTGGGTAAACATCACAATATTTTTTTTGTTTAGGATTTTTGGATTGTGACGCATAGCCCTGTAGAAGTACTGATGGAACACAAAAAAATAACCATCGCTATCTGGTAAATCTCGTAAGCGATTATGAAAATAAGGAGTAGCATTGAGATCAGAAAATTTTGCAAGTCGTCTTACTTTTGCACCAAATATCCAATCTTTGTCTGCTTCTCTTGCAACATAGGTAATTGATTTGAAAGCACTGTTTTTATTTTTTTTGAGAAATTTAGCGTGCAATATCGCAATCAAATATTTCCATTTGAAGAAAAGTGTAAATATGATTTTTTCCAGAAGCATTATTACAAAGTTTGCATGGTTACCAACTTAAAGTATTCTCCTTTTTTATCCAATAATTCATCATGTTTTCCCTGTTCAATAATTGAACCTTTACGCATCACTACAATATTATCGGCATTTTGTATGGTAGACAATCTGTGAGCTATGACCAATGATGTTCTATTTTTCATCATTTTTTCTAGGGCTATTTGAACCAATTGTTCAGATTCTGTATCTAGTGCAGAGGTTGCTTCATCTAAAATCATAATTGGAGGATTTTTTAAGACTGCTCTGGCTATAGATAAGCGTTGTTTTTGTCCGCCAGATAATTTATTTCCACCATCACCAATATTGGTATCGTATTGCTCTGGTAGTTCTTTCACAAATTCATGTGCATTGGCTATCTCAGAAGCATTTCTAATTTCTTTTGCTGTAGCATCCTGTTTTCCAAGTTTAATATTTTCTGAAACAGAATCGTTAAATAAAATAGAATCTTGAGTCACAATACCCATTAGACCGAGCAATGATTTTTTAGAAATATCTTTTACATTGTTTCCGTCTACAGTAATACTTCCATTATTTACATCGTAAAAACGAGTCACTAAATTAGCTAAAGTAGATTTTCCACTTCCAGACTGTCCTACCAAGGCTACCGATGTTCCTTTAGGAACTTTCAGAGAAAAATCTTTTAACACATACTCTTCTTGGTATTTGAAAGACACATTTTTAAATTCAATTTCTGAATTAAAATCGGTTTTATCAATAGCATTTGGGCTGTCTTGTAAGGGATCTTCAGTTTCTAAGATATCTAATATTCTTTCTGCGGCAGCATTCCCTTTTTTAATGGTAAAGCTTGCTTTTGAAATAGATTTTGCAGGAGTAATGATGTTGTATGCAAGACCAAGAAATGGAATAAAAACAGCTGGAGGTATTGTTTTTTCTATTAAAACTAAATTACCACCATACCATATTAAAACACAGAAAACTATAATACCTAAAATTTCACTAACAGGTCCAGCTAGTTGTGTTCTTATCATTAATTTATTAGAAAATTGTTCAAACTTAGAGGTTGATTTTTCGAATTTTTTATGAAAAACTTTTTCAGCATTAAACCCTTTAATTACTCGTAAGCCAGATAAAGTTTCTTCTAATAAAGATAAGAATGTCCCTTGCTCTCTTTGTACTTTGTCTGATGTCTTTTTTAAATTTTTCCCAATAATATTAATAATGAAACCAGCAACAGGAACAAAAACAAAAATAAAAAATGTTAGTTTTACACTTGCAGATAACATAGAAATAATTGTGATCAAAATCATTATTGGATCTCTAAAAATCAGTTCTAAAATTGATAGAAATGAATAATGAACTTCAATAACATCTGGTCCAATTCTAGCCATAATATCTCCTTTCTTTTTTTCAGAAAAATAGGAGATTGGTAAAGAAATAGTTTTGTGATATAAATCGTTACGAATGTCTTTTAAAACACCATTTTTAAGAAATGTGATGTAGTAAAAAGCCAAATAGCTAAACAGGTTTTTTAATAGAAAAATCACAACAATTAAAAGAACTACAAATAGTAATGTTTTTTCTTGATTTTCACCTACCAACGTTGAAACGTAGTAATTGAAATAATCATTCAAATATTCCATGCCACTTGTGAAGCCTTTAAAAATAGGTTCCTCATATACTATTTTTTCCTCTGTCTTAAATATGACTTGAAATAATGGCATTAAAACTATAAATGACAATGCAGAGAAAATTGCATAAAAAATATTGAATATGATGTTTAAAACCGCATATAATTTATATGGTTTTGCATATTGTAATATTTTTTTAAAGTAGATCATTAAATAGCCATTTCAGTTATAATTCTATCAATTTTAGTATCCAATTCTTGTTCTTTTTCAATGGCATTTCCAACAGTATCTAAAGGAGATTGCACACTAAAATAGAATTTTATTTTTGGCTCTGTTCCGCTAGGTCTAGCTGCCACTTTAGTACCGTCTTCTGTATGATAAATTAATACATTAGATTTCGGTAGCTCCATAATTTTTTCTTCTCCTGTGATCATATTCTTTTCTGTAGAAGCATCATAATCATTTACAAAAGTTACTTTAGACCCGTCTATGTGTGTGAGTGGGTTTTTACGTAAATCTATCATAATTTGTTTGATTTGTTCTGCTCCATCCATCCCTTTCTTTGTAAAAGAAACCAATCGTTCTTTGTAGAAACTATGCTTTGTATAAAGCTCTAACAAGGTATTATAAAAAGAACTTCCACCTGCTTTGGCTGCAGCTGCAATTTCACAGGCTAATAATGCAGACGTTACCGCATCTTTATCTCTCACAAAATCTCCTACCATATACCCAAAACTTTCTTCTCCACCTCCAATAAAATCTTGATCAGGAAAATCTAGAATCATTTTAGCAATCCATTTAAAACCGGTTAAACCAATTTTAGTTTCTACACCATAGCTTGTGGCGATATCATTCACCATAGTAGTGGAAACGATAGTAGAGCCAACAAATTGTTTTCCGTTAAGTCTTCCTTGTTGTTTCCATTGCTTAATTAAGAAATCTGTCATGACAATCATGGCCTGATTTCCGTTCAATAATTTAATTTTTCCGCTGGTATCTCTAACAGCAATTCCAATTCTATCACTATCTGGGTCTGTTCCTAAAACAATGTCTGCTCCAATTTTTTCAGCAAGATTTATAGCCATTTCCAATGCTTCAGGCTCTTCTGGATTGGGCGATTTTACCGTTGGAAAATTACCATCTGGTTCTTCTTGTTCTTTAATGGTATGCACTTGAGAATATCCAGCCCTTTTTAGAACTTCAGGAATTAATTTTACAGAAGTACCGTGCAACGATGTAAAAACAATTTTTAAATCATCTCTTCCTTGTACATCAAAGGTTCCATTTTTGATAGATGCTTTCCAAAAAGCTTCATCTACTTCAGCACCAATTTCAGATATTAATGCAGGTTTTGCATTAAAATTAATATCAGAAAAATCTAAGGAATTTACCTCATCTATGATGCTTTTGTCTTGTGGTGGAACAATTTGACCACCATCTGTCCAATACACTTTATAACCATTGTATTCTGGCGGATTGTGGGAGGCAGTTAATACAATCCCAGCATGACAGTTTAACTCATTTACTGCAAAGGATAGCTCTGGAGTAGGACGTAAATCTTCAAAAACTACTACATGAATATCATTTGCGGAAAGCACTTCAGCAACTAATCTTGAAAAAGTATCACTGTTATGTCTACAATCGTATGCGATTGCAACTTTTATTTCTTCGTTAGGATACGATTCTTTTAAGTAATTGCTCAGGCCTTGAGTGGCTTTTCCTAAAGTATATTTATTAATACGGTTAGTTCCAGCGCCCATCATTCCTCGCATTCCACCAGTGCCAAATTCTAGATCTTTATAAAAACGATCTGTTAAATCCTGTGAATTAGTAGTAATTAACTGTTGTATTTCTTTTTGTGTTTCAGTATCAAATGTATCTGAAAGCCACATTGTTGCTTTGTCTAAAATATTTTTCATGGTTTATGTAAAGTCCACAAATTTATGGGGTTAGTAATTTATTTTTTGTTTAATTATATAATAGTTTTCCGTTTCTTTTATCTTCAAAATGAGTTCTCCTATGAAGCCAGCTAGAAATAATTGTGTACCTAGAATCATACTTACCAACGCAATATAAAACCAAGGGTTGTCTGTAATTAAAATGGCCTTCATTCCTTGTGACATTTTATAGAGTTTGGTAACTCCTAAGTATCCAGAAGAAAAGAGACCAAAAATAAACATTAACGTGCCCCAAAGTCCGAAGAAGTGCATAGGCCTTTTACCAAATTTTGATAAAAAAGAAATGGTAATAAGATCTAAAAAACCGTTGATAAATCTACTCATTCCAAATTTAGTCGCTCCGTATTTTCTTGCTTGGTGCTGTACTATCTTTTCGCCAATATTTAAAAACCCTTTATTTTTTGCTAATACAGGGATGTAGCGATGCATTTCACCTCTAACTTTTACTGTTTTAATGACTTCATTTTTATAAGCTTTTAATCCACAATTGAAATCATGTAATTGTAATCCTGATGTTTTTCTTGCTGCCCAGTTAAATAATTTTGAAGGGATATTTTTTGCAATAAGATTGTCATATCGTTTCTTTTTCCATCCAGAAACTAAATCAAAATTTTCTTCTGTAACTAATTTGTATAATCCTGGGATTTCGTCAGGACTGTCCTGTAAATCAGCATCCATAGTAATAACAACGTTTCCATCTGCAATTTGAAAGCCAGCATCTAAGGCTTGAGATTTACCATAGTTTTTTTGAAAACGAATGCCTTTTACAGTGCTTGTTGTTTGAGAGATTTCTTCAATAACTTCCCAGGAAGTATCCGTACTACCATCATCTATAAAGATCACCTCATATAAAAACTGATTGGACTGCATCATTGATGCAATCCAATCATATAATTCTTTTAAAGATTCTTCTTCGTTAAATAAGGGTATGACTACCGATATGTCCATAAGTGATTATTTAGTGTCTGGTCGTAAACACAGCAACATCAAATTTGCTTCTTTTTACGCCCTTTCCATTTATTTTTATTCGATTGATGCTAAGGCATCAACTCATAAAAAGTAACTAAAAATGACATCAAAAATAATTCAAATTATAAAAGTCGTCTGTTTACGATCAGCCACTATTTACAATGCAAAGTTACACATATTCTTTACACTAAAAATAATTTCTAGTATTGGTCTTCTTCAGTTCTTTTCATAATGGCACCTGCGATGGCAGAAATTACGAAACCAAAGAATGCAGCAGCTATAATTCCAATAGCAGATGTTATGCCTGGACTAGAAAAGATTTCCATCATTGATTTGGAAGCTTCAATTTGTTCTTCAGTCATGTTAGCTTCTTCCCACATAACTACTTGTTTTTCCATCATCTGGTTCATGAACTCAGGCTCAATAAAGTTCATAAAGATTAAATTATAAATAATCCCTAATAATGCGCTAACAATAGCAATTCCGACACCAATTTTTACAGACTGACCCCAAGTTATAAGATTGTTATTTACAGATTTAAAATTTATGATACCTAAAACTATGATAATAATCATAGCTAAAAAGCTTAAAGTACCTATTCTCCAGTCTTGGTCTAAGTGTATTCCTAGTGCATAAGCAATTAAATTGATAAATATAGATGATACTCCTAGAAGTAACCCGTAATTTAACATCGTACTCTTGCTCGAAACTTGATTTTCCATAAATTATTTTTAAATTTTAGTTAGTTTTCTACAAATATATAGAATTCATTTGGGTCTGTTTCTTATTGTTATAGGAACAAAATAATAGATTAGTAACCAATTGGTTACAAAAGTTACATAAAAAAGGAGAAAGTTTCATTTGCTAAGATAAAAATTGGTTGTAAATTTGCCTTGGCAAGTCCTACACAACTAGCTCCCTCGGAATCTCCCAGGGCGGGAACGCAGCAAGAGTACTTGGTTGTAGCAGTGTGATGTAGGTAGCTTGCCTTTTTTTGTGCCTAAAAATTTGACTATCCCAATACATTCCTTCATTATTTCACTCCTTATAAGTATTCATAAGTCTGTTAACATCTAGCAAACTATTTACCTCTAATTCACAGTTTTTTTTAGATATTTGTAACAACTTAATATTTTTGTTAAACTTTCATGTCTAAAATAGTTTTAATCACTGGTGCCTCCTCTGGAATAGGCAAATCTACAGCAGCTTTTTTAGCCTCAAAAAATTATACGGTTTATGGAACTGGCAGAACCCCCAAAAGTACTGCTGATGACCCTTATACACTATTGCCTTTAGATGTTACCAAAATAGATTCTATAGAAAAAGTAATCCAACATATTATAGCTAAAGAAGGACGAATAGATGTATTGGTAAACAATGCTGGTATGGGAATTACGGGGCCTATAGAAGATACTCCAACTGATGAAATGAGAAAAGTTTTTGAGACCAATTTCTTTGGTTCCATAGACATGATGAAAGCAGTATTACCTCAGATGCGCAAACAGCAATCAGGAACTATAATTAATGTAACATCTATTGCTGGATACATGGGTTTGCCGTATAGGGGTATTTATTCTGCAACAAAAGGAGCCTTAGATTTGGTATCTGAAGCCATTAGAATGGAAGTAAAAGAATTTGGCATTCAAATAGCAACTATAGCCCCAGGAGATGTTGCAACCAATATAGCGGCAGGAAGATATCATACACCGGTGTTTGAGAATTCTGCTTATAAAGAAAAGTATCAAGTTAATTTAGATTTAATGGATTCGCATGTAGATATTGGAATGAATCCAATTAAAATGGCAGAACAGATATATGATGTTATAAATTTAAAACAACCGAATGTACATTATAAAGTAGGTACATTTATGGAGAAATTTTCCATTGTGTTAAAAAAAATATTGCCCAGTAAACAATACGAAAAACTATTAATGAACCATTATAAATTATAATTTACAACTAAACAAATCATATGAAATTTTTTATTGACACCGCCAATTTAGAGCAGATTAAAGAAGCCCAAGCACTCGGTATTTTAGATGGAGTTACTACCAATCCGTCTTTAATGGCCAAAGAAGGAATTACAGGAGAGGCAAATATTATCAATCATTACAAAGCAATTTGTGAAGAAGTAGATGGAGATGTTTCTGCTGAAGTAATTTCTACAGATTTTGAAGGCATGGTAAGAGAAGGAGAAGCATTGGCTGCTTTAAACCCACAAATTGTGGTAAAATTACCAATGATAGCAGATGGGGTAAAAGCGTGTAAATATTTTTCAGACAAAGGAATTAAAACCAATGTAACCTTAGTTTTTTCAGCGGGTCAAGCTTTATTAGCTGCCAAAGCAGGAGCAACTTATGTCTCGCCTTTTATTGGTCGTTTAGATGATATTTCTACAGATGGGTTAAATCTTATTTCTGAAATACGCTTAATTTTTGATAATTATATGTATGAAACACAAATTCTAGCGGCATCAGTTAGACATACCATGCATATTATTGATTGTGCAAAATTAGGTGCAGATGTAATGACTGGTCCTTTAAGTGCTATTTATGGATTATTAAAACACCCATTAACTGATATAGGCTTGGCTAAGTTTTTAGCTGATTACCAAAAAGGAAATTAAAATTTACTAAAAAGCATTACCACTAAATCAGGAAGTTAAAAAAGTAGTTCGCTTTTGAAATTTTCTGATTTTTCTATTTTCATCATTAATTCCTAGATAAAGACAGTAACTTTGCAACTCGCAAATTGTTCAATTTTTTGTAACAAACAATGTATCCGAAGAAAGAATTAGCACAAATTATTATCGCTGCATGTCGCCAATTTGAAATACAAACTGTTGTCATTTCTCCAGGGTCTAGAAATGCACCCTTAACTATTGGTTTTTCTAATCATAAAGATTTTGAAACGCTGAGCATAGTAGATGAGCGTTGTGCAGCTTTTTTTGCCTTAGGAATTGCGCAGCAAACACTAAAACCAGTTGCATTAGTTTGCACCTCTGGTTCTGCCTTGTTAAATTACTATCCAGCTATTGCTGAAGCATATTACAGTCAGATTCCTTTAGTAGTTATTTCTGCAGACAGACCAGCACATTTAATTGACATTGGAGACGGACAAACTATTCGTCAAGAAAATGTGTTTAAAAATCATATTTTATATAGCGCAAACTTGAAAGAATTTGATGCTAAAAATTCTGTAAAAGTGCTGTCAAAAGCATTTTCATTGCTAAGACAAGTAAAAGGGCCTATACATATTAATGCACCCTTTGATGAGCCATTGTATGAAACTGTAGCTACAATGAATGATTTTTGTTTTATAGCAGAAGAATCAGATCTTCAAGATACCATTGATTACGAAAATTTAGCATCTCAATGGAATTCTGCCAAGAAGAAAATGATTTTAGTAGGAGTTCATTCGCCAAATGCAGCATTAGAAATTTTATTAGACAAAGTTGCCGATGATCCATCGGTATTAGTGTTTACAGAAACTACCTCTAATCTTTACAATAAAAGATTTGTAAATTCTATAGACAATCTTATTTTTAATTTAACAGAAGATGAGTTTACATCACTTCAACCAGATATTCTATTAACATTTGGTGGAATGATTGTTTCTAAAAAAATAAAAAAGTTTTTACGTGACTATTCACCAAAAGAGCATTGGCATGTGAATGAGTTAAGAGCTTTTGATACCTATCAAGTTTTAAGTAAGCACCTTAAAATAGACAGTCATTCATTTTTTAAACATTTTTGTGAGCTGGTAGATTATGATAATAAGAGTACTTATGAATCTACTTGGACATATTACAAGCAACGTATCAGAGAAAAACACAACCATTATATTAAAACAGCCCCTTATTCAGATCTAAAAGTATTTGAACAGGTTTTAAAAGTAATTCCAGATTTTTCAGAAGTACAGTTTAGTAATAGTGCTATTATTCGTTATTCTCAACTATTTGAAATGAATTCAACAATTACTGTTTTTTGTAATAGAGGAACTAGTGGAATAGATGGAAGTACTAGTACTGCCCTAGGAGCCGCTTATGCAACACAAAAACCTACAACATTAATTACAGGGGATTTGAGTTTCTTTTATGATAGCAACGCATTGTGGAATAATTATATTCCAACTGATGTTAGAATTGTAATTATTAACAATTCTGGTGGTGGAATTTTTAAAATTATTCCAGGTCCCAAAAAATCTACTGCTCTAAAATATTTTGAAACACCTCATTGTTTAACAGCAGAGCACTTATGTATAATGTTTGGATTTGAATATAGCATTGCACATAATTTAAAAAGCTTAAAAGAAGAGGTAGTAGGTTTTTATGACAAGTCAGAGAAACCCAAGTTACTTGAGGTTTTTACTCCTAGCGATCAAAATGATTTGGTACTAAAAGAATATATTAACAACTTAAAATAAGAAAGATGGAGTTAGAAATTGGACAAAAAGTTACAATCATCATAGGTAAAGAAACACCACTTGGTTTTGTTGTTTTAATTGAAGATTCTAAAGAAGGATTGCTTTATAAGAGTGAAGTTTTTTCAGACTTAGAAGAAGGAATTACAACAATCGGTTATATTAAAAACATTAGGGAAGACGAAAAAGTTGATGTTTCTCTCAGACCTTTAGGCTATAGAAATACTATAGAAGATGACAAGTCGAAAATTCTACATCAATTAACACAAAAAAATGGTGAGATATTACTTACAGATAAAAGTTCTCCAGAATCTATTAAGTTTCATTTACAAATGAGTAAGAAAGCATTTAAAAGAGCTCTTGGGGCCCTGTACAAAGAGAAAAAAGTAACATTACATCAAGATAAGATAGAAAAAGTTTAATTTCTTTGATTTAATAAACGTTCTACATTTTGATAAAACAAATTGGCATTAGGATCTCTAGGATTCATCTTTCCATACCCCAGACGATATTGTTCTAAGGCAGCTTTAAAATCTTTTCCACTTTCGTAATATTTACCTAAGTAATAATGACCCATTTCAGAACTAGGAAATAGTTTTAAAATCATTTCTCCAAAATCATCTAAAAAATCACCGTTTTCTTTATCTAAAATGATATCCTCTATGGCAAATATGTCTGTTTTTCTTATTCCTATATTAGAGCCAAACAAAAACTCTATATCTAAATATTTTATTTCTAAATAAGAGATTGCGTCTGGCGGACTTAAATTTTTGATTTTTGTTTCAAATTCATCTGCTGTAATTCTAGAATAAATTTCAAAAACTTTTGTAAAAGCTCTCGACATACCCTCACCAACTGTAGATAAAGAGCTTGGAGAATTTGAAAATTCATCAAAAACTACATTAAAATTATCTACTTCAATAGAGTTTATGAATTTTCCAAAATTTTTAATATTAGTTTTTTTCTCATCGTTAGTATGTGGGTTTCCAGAAAGATAGAAGTAAAATGTATTGTCTTCAGAACTTAAGTCTTCTATTCTATATGATTGCATTTGCGTGTTTATATCTTTAGAGAGTGTTGGATTTAAACAGATATAAGCATTAAAAATGGAATACTCCTCTTTTAAAAAGTGGGTAATAAAATTAGCAGTCAAACTCTCCCCAACAATAGTAAGAAAAGGAGAAGTTTTATAAGTTGCTTCAACGTAAGGAATTATTTCATCTCTAATAAAACGATAGAATAGTTCAGCATCATTAATCAGGTTTCCAGTCGTTATTTCATATCCAACATCTTTTCTTCTAGTATCTTTCATGTCAATACCCACAACAATCTGTTCTGGCGCACTGTCTTGAGAGGAATAATAATTTGATGTTCCTACATACAAATCAAATAACTTATGGCCATCTAACACAATGGCTAATGGAAAGTTTGAAATAGAGTCTTTACCGTAGCTTTTTGGTAGGTAAATAGAAATATCTCTAAAATCATTCAATACTTCAGAGTCGTAATTTTTATAAATTGTTTTTTGACCAAAAGTTGAAGAAAAAGAAAATAAGATGAGGAGTAAAACAGCTATTCTCATATATAAAGAGTTTTTTTGTTAAAGATATACGTTTTTAAAAAATAAGAACAGATTCTTTGAAACAATATTACTTTTGTCAATTAGGAATGTTTTATTTTTACAATCTTAAAAAGTATTACTTTTAGAACGATAAAAATCTGGAATTATGATAGAACCTAAGTGGATTACCACCAAGAAATATGAAGATATTACGTACCAGAAATCAAATGGCGTAGCAAGGATTGCATTCAATAGACCCAATGTCAGAAATGCGTTCCGTCCGAAGACTACAAGTGAGCTATATGATGCATTTTATGATGCAGGTGAGGACACTTCTATTGGTGTTGTGTTATTGTCTGGTGAGGGCCCTTCAACAAAAGATGGAGTTTATTCATTTTGTTCTGGAGGAGACCAAAAAGCTAGAGGTCATAAAGGATATGTTGGTGAAGATGGATATCATAGATTAAATATATTAGAAGTACAGCGCTTAATTAGATTTATGCCAAAAGCGGTAATAGCAGTTGTTCCTGGTTGGGCTGTTGGAGGCGGACATAGTTTACATGTAGTTTGTGATCTAACATTAGCTTCAAAAGAACATGCTATTTTTAAACAAACAGATGCAGACGTTACTTCTTTTGATGGAGGATATGGTTCTGCCTATTTGGCAAAAATGGTAGGACAAAAAAGAGCAAGAGAAATTTTCTTTTTGGGAAGAAATTATTCAGCACAAGAAGCCTATGATATGGGAATGGTAAATGCTGTAATTCCTCATGATGAATTAGAAAACACAGCCTATGAATGGGCACAAGAAATTTTAGAAAAAAGTCCAACTTCTATAAAAATGTTAAAGTTTGCCATGAATTTAACCGATGATGGTATGGTTGGTCAGCAAGTTTTTGCTGGTGAAGCTACTCGTTTAGCGTATATGACTGATGAAGCTAGAGAAGGAAGAGATGCGTTTTTGGAAAAAAGAAAACCAAACTTTCCAAAACAATGGATTCCTTAATCAATGTCTAATTTTAATATTTAATCATTTTATGAAAATAATTTGCATAGGTCGTAATTACGCCAAACATATAGAAGAACTTGCTAATGAACGTCCAGAGAACCCTGTAGTTTTTTTAAAACCAGATTCTGCTATTTTACCGAACAAAAATCCATTTTTCATTCCGTCTTTTTCAAACGATGTTCATTATGAAGTAGAGGTGTTGATTAAAATTAACAAGGTAGGAAAGCATATAGCCAGTAAATTTGCTCATAAATATTATGATGAAATTGGTTTGGGAATAGATTTTACTGCAAGAGATATTCAACAACATTGTAAAGAGAAAGGATTGCCATGGGAAAAAGCAAAAGCTTTTGATGGAAGTGCTGTTGTTGGAGAATTTTATGCGAAGTCTCAATTTGATTTAGAAAATATTTCTTTTCAATTAATTAAAAATGAAGAAGTTGTTCAGGATGGAAATACTAATACAATGCTCTGGAAAATAGATGAACTAATCAGTTATGTCTCTCAATATTTTACATTAAAGAAAGGAGATGTCATCTTTACTGGAACACCTGCTGGGGTAGGTAAGGTGTCAGAAAATGATGTTTTAGTTGGGAAGATTCAAGATGAAAAAGCTTTTGAAATTAGAGTAAAATAAAGAATTTAGAATTTTTGAGGAAGGAAAGTAACTAAACAATAAGCAAATTTTTTTATGAATGCAGAAATTATAACGATAGGGGATGAGATACTCATAGGACAAATAGTAGACACAAATTCTCAATGGATTGGAACAGAATTAAACAAAATTGGTGTTTCTGTATATCAAATTTCCTCTATTCAAGATGATGAGCAACATATCTTAAATGCATTTGAGGAAGCTCAGAGTAGAGCAGATATTGTTATTATTACTGGTGGTCTTGGACCAACTAAAGATGATATCACTAAAAAAACAATTGCAAAATACTTTAATGATGAAAAAGTTATTGAATTCCCACAAGTTATAGAACACATTCAAAGAATGTTTAAGAAATATAACATTCCTTATAATAAAGTACAGCAATATCAGGCACAATTACCATCAAAAGCCACCCTATTAATGAATAACATGGGAACTGCACCTGGAATGTGGTTTTATGAGAACAATACTGTATTTGTTTCTATGCCTGGTGTTCCTTATGAAATGAAGGGTTTAATGAAGCATGAAGTAATTCCAAGAATTCAACAGCAATTCAAGCTTCCTTTTATCATTCACAAAACAATCATGACCTACGGTCAGGGAGAAAGTGTAATTGCCGAACGAATTGAAGACTGGGCTAACAAGCTTCCTAATTTTATCAAATTAGCCTACTTACCTTCTTTTGGGAGAGTTCGTCTGCGTTTATCGGCTAAAGGACCTATCAAAGAAGTTCTAGAAAAAAGCTTAGATAACCTGCTGCAAGAATTATATATGTTGCTCTCAGATATCATTACAGGTCAAGAAAATGGTGTTAACATAGAAGAGCATGTTGGAAATTTATTAAAAGATGCAAGAAAAACTCTTTGTACTGCAGAAAGTGTTAGCGGTGGTAAAATTGCCGCAACAATTGTTTCAATTGCCGGGTCTTCAGCCTATTTTAATGGTAGTATCATAGCCTATACATCTAAGATGAAACAAGAGCTATTAGACGTCTCGGAAGAAACTATAAAAAATCATTCAGTGGTTAGCTCAGAAGTTGTAAAAGAAATGGCTATTTCAGCAAAAAAGAAAACAAAATCAGATTATGCTATTGCTGTTACTGGAAATGCAGGTCCTACAGCAGATAAGACTTCGTCAACTGTAGGAGTCGTTTTTATAGCCATCGCATCAGATAAAGGAGTTCATATAGAGGAGTTTAACTTTGGCCAGCCAAGAGAAAAAGTAATCAACAGAACTGTAAATAAATCACTACAAATGCTACAACAAGAAATTCTGAAAAAATAACCAAAATTGTTTTTGTAAGATTTTAAAAAAATTGTAGATTTGCACCTCGTTTAAAGAAAAGAAATTAAAACTGTAAGAA
>ENA-OQVM01000680-OQVM01000680.1-marine-metagenome-genome-assembly--contig:-NODE-680-length-51197-cov-6.831827_pt1 | contig 51197 bp, 53 predicted proteins | sample MGYA00237776_ERZ505498 | MGnify/ENA primary metagenome ERZ505498 (study PRJEB26159, sample SAMN06265151) | marine metagenome | isolation source: Helgoland LTER site | place: Germany:Helgoland, sampling...
GAGGCTGTGTATTTGCACGCGTTAACCGATGGTTTTGTGGCCGAACGTGTCATTCGCGAGTGGATCACATTCTACAACACCGACCGCCCACATACAGCCCTTGATAAACGAACGCCGGACGAGGCATACTTTGACGGCAAAGAACTCAAGAAAGCGGCATGATAACCAAACTCGATACACCTTAACTTAGACGTAAACCTGTTCGGAAAAGTAGGACAACTTCAAAATATCATTCCGAAAGATACGGCTCGAAATAGCGACTGAAGTACCGGAAGGGTCTTTTGCATTTACAAAGCGATAGCCTTCACCCTTGTAGAAACCACCAAAATCTAGACCATTCCGCTTTGCTTCAATCACGAATGCCTCAACGTCCGCACAGTCAAAAATCAGCTTGGTAAGGGTTTGCCCCTGTTTGCGACCTTTGCCAGCCGAGTGTAACACAATGTTTGGCCCTTTGCCGCCAGTTGATTCAAATTCAACGATCCTATCGCCCGCTTCCCGTGAAATCTGGAAACCGAAATGGCGCGTATAAAACGCTGTTACCGCTTCAACGTCTTGAGCATAAAGCAGGATGCGGCCAAGGCCTGCGAATGGTTGTATCGTTATTTCATTAAATGCCATTTATGGGCCTTTCCGCCAAACACCTATAAATGCAGGATAGCTTCACCTGCCAGCGCATTTTCAGCATCCGCTAAACGATTACAAAGCTCTTATCCAAGACACTGTACAAAATCATGCTCTGGGTGGCAAAATTTGATATTAAATTTTGATACAACGTCACGATCATCCAGCACGTTTGAGCGTAATTGCGTCAATGCAAGAGATGGATTTTCCAGATAACAAAACGGCATGTTCACCAGCGATAGCTTTATCAAAAGACCTTTCATGTTCGAATACAGCGAGTACCAGCTGCCACATTTATATCGGAACGGACAGCCTTGAAATCCCGCTGAGGTCATATCGATTTCTTTCAAGTCAAGTTCACCTACCGCGCTCTCAGCGGATCTTGTCTGACCTCAGCGCTTATTGCTCTAAATAGGACGATTTAATCAAAGAGTGTGTCTGACCCATCGTCACCACCAAGTGTGCATGCTCCGTTTCGCCTAAATAAATTTTGACGTAGTAAGCATACGATCGGCTGCGGTCATGTGTCAGGTCTCAATTGCGCGGCATTTACCATGCCACAGGCCAGCGTAGTAAGTCAGCGTATCAGATCCAGATCAAGCCCTTCAATCAATCACTTGTTCGTTGTTCTGAATTTATAATCTGGCGTCATCTGCAGGCAGGGATTGGCACGCAAACATGGTCTTGCGATCCGTCCAGCCCCTCTCGGCAAATTGTTTTGCAATCACCTGCCGAGCAGCGCGTGGCAGAGAGACGGTCAAAAATACCAATCACCTTGCGCGACGCTGGCCGCCCAGAAAAAGTAATGCCAAGTCAATGACACACTCAGAAAATTCTTAGAGCGGAGAACACCAGCTGAGGTATTCCGTGAAAAGATATCGGAGAAAATGCGATGAGCACCGTACCTTGACCTCAACAAGGGTCGCAGTTCGGATATCGCACGCACACATAGTTCTGGGGATGGAGGTCACCGAAGGTAGTGCAAAGATTCGCTCAGCAGGTCCAAGCGATGTGGAAGAAGATTATGCCTTGCCGATCAGGGCTGGCGTGATCCCAATTCAAACGCAAGTTGGCCCACTCATACCAGATCGGCGCAATCTCGATAGTGTTGAGATCTCAGAGCATATCGCAAACTTTCAGCGAAACAGAGGAACAGGCTGACAGTGTGTATTGGTCTGTATGATAGTATCAATAAAATTTCATTACTGGCGTTCTGTGCGCCCTAATCTGATAGATTACCACGCCACAACATCAAAAATGATAACGACGGTTAAAGGGCAAAACGCTGATACGCCTCACACAGGTCAATCACCGATACACTACGAAACGCCCCCCCCCCAGACCATTGATGTTGTTTTCTAAAGCTGGTGCCCGCCACCGTTTGTTGCAAAGCTGCCAATTAAAAGGCAAAATGATATCAGCCGACGGTAGGCCATTGGCAAGACGGTTTAAAACACTGTACCATCCGCAGGCTACCTCACCAAACTTTGCACTCAACACAGGGCAAAATAGGGAAAAATAAGGCAAAACAGATGGACTGGCGTACCAAACTTCTCAATCCCACACCTCTGGCACGAAGCGATTACCGCTCTTTGGCCACCCCGACCTATCGCGGATCAACGGTTGTGTTTGAAACGCAATCCAGCGTGACAGACGATTGGGAACAGTCAAAGAATGGCTACTCATATGGCCTTTACGGCACCCCGACCACGCTAGAGCTCGCGGGCCGGATTGCGGCGCTGGAAGAGGCCTATTCCACCTTTATTGTTCCGGGTGGACAGGCGGCCATCGCACTAGTTTATTTGGCGTGTTGCACATCCGGCGGCCACGCTTTGGTGCCCCATTCTGCCTATGGTCCAAACCGAGAGATGGCCGATGGTTTATTGCGCCGTCTCGGCATCAAGGTCGAGCCCTATGACCCAATGATCGGGGCCGGCATTGGTGAGTTGATCACGGACACCACGCAGTTGATCTGGTGCGAAAGCCCCGGATCGGTCACGATGGAAGTTCAAGATGTGCCAGCCATTGTCGCTGCGGCCCATGCGCGCGGTGTGTTGGTGGCACTCGACAACACCTATGCCGCCGGCGTTTTGTTCGATGCCTTTGCTCACGACGTTGATATCAGCATCCAGGCTTTGACAAAATACGTCGGGGGCCACAGCGATCTGCTGCTTGGATCTGTCTCGGTGCGCGATGACGGCAGCTATGCAACGATCGGACCGGTCTACAAGCAGTTGGGGTTGGCGGTTTCACCGGATGACTGCAGTCTGGCGCTGCGCGGGTTACAGACCCTTGCCGTACGTCTTGAGCAACTGCAATCATCAACCTTGATCGTGGCAAAGTGGTTGGCCCAGCAGCCCTGTATCGAAACAGTGTTCCACCCCGCCTTCCCGTCCTGTCCGGGCCATCTTTATTGGAAACGTGACTTTACCGGCTCAGCCAGTGTGTTTTCATTTTTGTTCAAAGACAATATCTCGGCGCAGCAGGTCACCGGGTTTCTCGAGGCACTCGTGGTGTTCAAACTTGGTCTGAGTTGGGGGGGCGTGACCAGCTTGGCCGTAGTCTATCCAGCTCTGGATCGTCCAGGCCAAGATTTTGGCGGCCGGTTAGTACGGTTGAATATTGGTCTCGAGGCCCCCGACGATCTGGTGGATGATTTGCAAAATGCAATTTTAACGGGCCTGAAATAGCGGCATCAGCATGCAGCACAGCTGGACCACCTTTTGCAAAAAAAAGGCGCGCTCACAGATAACGCAGGCCTGACCCATTGGATTTTAGAATCTGCAGATTTCTTTTGGAAAACACATTATCGAGGGCGCTTCTGACGGATATTGCTTCCCCTAAACTCGGGCCAAAGCCTCAGCCCAAAGCCTCAGCCCAAAGCCTCAGGCCAGAACCTGAAGCGCGGCCCCTACAATGGACATAAGGCACACGCCCTTGCAATTAATCCAGCGGAACGCCGCCTGCAGTGTGGGAGCAATTCACATTAGATCGCAAGGGCATCCTGCAAAAAGCCAACCAGCAACTATCAAGTTTGTAAAATATTACTTGCAATCCAAGTAAATTAATAATTCGCTATAACCATATGATCATGAATACATACGAAACATATCTGTATCATTAAAGCAGTTGTCATGCGCCTTTCTCGTCACGCCCAAAATCGCAGCATTCAACGCAGTTTACCTCTTGATGTATTAAAGGTGATCCACGCCTATGGCTCTCCTTGCCACTCAAGGGGAGCACTCAGCCTTCAGCTCGATAAAGAAACAATTCATCTTGCCGCGGAGAACAACCGCAGGAAGCGTGCCAAGCTTGAGCGCTATCGCGGCACTTATATAATCATTGGCACTGACGATATTGTCGTCACCGCAGTGCGCAGAACCCGGCATTACCGCCGTCATTAACAGCCCTTGGAGCAAAACATTTTGGAACAAAACCATTCAATTGCAAAAAAATCCTACCCCTCATCACATCACAAAGCGCAAAAAATCCTTTGGGCGCAAATGAACTGAAACTGAAAAACGATGGTGATCTGCAAGTTTACTATGCACCGTTTGATTATATTGAAACCAAGGCACGCCTTGTGTTTGTGGGCATAACACCGGGCCTGACACAGGCCACAAATGCGCTGCAAGCCGCATACGCAGCTTTACAAGCTGGTAAAACTATTCCGGATACTTTGGCTATAGCAAAGCGAACGGCCAGTTTTAGTGGCGGCGCAATCCGGCGCAATCTTGTCGCAATGCTTGACGTAATCGGAGCAGCAAAATACTTGGGCGTTCAGAGCACCGCGCAGATGTTTGATCCAAGCGCCCGCGATGTCCATTTTACATCGGCGCTGCGCTATCCGGTTTTCAAAAATGGTAAAAATTACAACGGCACGCCGAATATCGCGAAAACACCTATCTTGAAAAATATGGTCAAAACCCATTTGGCAGAAGAGGCGGCTATTTTATCGACGGCTTTATGGTTGCCACTTGGCAATCATGCAGCACAAGCGGTATTGCACCTAACCAACGAAGGCATTCTGGACAAAAGACGGGTCTTTACAGGTATGCCGCACCCAAGTGGCGCCAACGCTGAAAGGGTTGCAGTATTTCTTGGGCGCAAAGATCCATCGAAGGTGTCAAACAAAACCAACCCTCAAAAACTATTGGCCGCGCGCCAGAGGCTTGCGTCACAAATCACCAAACTCGAAGGAATGGCCAGATGAATAAAGCTAAGAACATTCCGTATAGCTGGGCAGAAATTGAAGATGACATCCAGATGGCAATCATAGCACAAGCTGACATTCTGGGAACTTATGGTCCCAACTCGCTCGAGGTTGTAGAAGCTTATTTAGGCGTTTCTGGCATCACTATAGGTTTTCAAGAAACGCAAGAAGAGATGGATTCAATTCCGCTTGAAAGGCATCTCATCTATGGGCTGTGCCAACGCGCTTATAAATATGCTTACCAACTAGACGGTTGGGAATAATTTTCAGAAGAATGTTGGTATGAGATTCCCGGCTTACTAAACGGCTTTCCAAGAACTGATATGCACGGTGAATTGTCACCATTTGACCCCCAATTGAGATCTCCTATACGTACGATGCTGAAAACATGTTTTGCTCGTGCTATGTTGTATGGAGAATTATGTTCTGGGCCATGTGATCTCAGTATAAAGGACCTGTCCCTTTTAGCCAATATGACAATTCCTGCCGTGCGTACATCCTTGAGTAAAGAAGGATTCAGGCTTGACGGGCGAGATATTGGCCAACGTCCCGATCACGGTGACAGCGCTACGTTGGCGAGCGATGATGCGCATATTTGGCTTTCACGGCGTCGTGGGTTTATCCCAAATCGCAAAATCCCCGAAGCCGACCACCAAAGTTTACAGGTACAGGAAGTCCTGACCAATACCGACCTTGCATTTGATAAAGTTATGCTCAGGCTGATGCAGATCACAGGCGTTAAACAAACTACCCTTGTTGACGTCACTGGCATGTCGATCGAGTGGGTTTCGGCGCTTGTTAAAGGCGACTATGTAGCGTGCGACGCAGAAGCACTTTGTGCGATTGCACGAGTATTTGATGCAAAGGAGGCAAATTTCACGCCCCTCGCACTTCGACATCTTTTGTCCCACTCTGACCGCTTCGGATTTTTACTCAAAAAAACCAGGGAAAATAAATCAAAGCCGCGAATTCAGTGAAAGCGCTTCGAAAAGCACGTGCAAAAATCAGCTAAATCAGAGTGACGGAAAGATCACTCCGCCAAACGTGAGCGTTAAAGGTCGCACGACAATGGAAACAAACATGACAAATTCGATGGAATTCATACCAATAATTGCAATTACGATTTTAATCCTCAGTTGGTCCACTGCATCGGGCTGGCGCTCCAGCATCGCGTTGCACAGGTTTAGTTATGGTTCAGCCGCTTGATCGCTTTCAACCGCCTGCAGGTCATAATCGACGCCTGCGGCCTTTGCACCTTCGCACACACCCAGTTCCCTCACCCCAGACTGGGTTCAAAAGCATTTTGAAGAGCACTCCATAGGTCTCAGCCTGTGCTGACACAGCCATGAGCACCACGATAGCCGTCGCAGTTAGTGCCTTCAGTATTGTGTGTTCTCCATGATAAAGCATGCACGATTAAGCGCGCCTGATAACGCGTTGAGATCAGTGGGATGGGGTCACGCGACCACCTCGCCCAGTTTTGGTGACATTTTTCGGCGGTAAAGCCCATTTGCACAGTTGCGCGGCCAATCCCATTATCGAGAGGACGCTTGCCACATTCGACGGTGGACATACCCAGCCCAGCTGCTTTGCGGAAAACACCTGCAGGGATCGTTCGCCATATCCTCTAAGCCGTGCTTGCGTACCCATAAAAATCCAAAGAAAATAAATAAAATCACTATCAGGCCAATAATGCCTCTCGGTCATTCAATTTCGATAAACTCTGGGCTCCATGGTATACGCAAAATTTCAACCCAAAGAGTAAAGGCCTGCATTTCTGTGGAAAAATATTAACTTTAGCTCAGCGCAATGCATCTGACTTAAATTGAGAGTTTTGCAATTTATACCCAAAACTAACTAACAATATGTCTTTATAATTGTCACGTAAAACCTTGAGACCTTGGGTCTCATCCCCTAAATACGATCTATAAGAGTGAAGGATCGACACAATCGTGCAAGCCATCGAAGACGGCTTGGTACTCGTTGTAGAAATAGGTCGTCAAAGTATTGTGATGGGTTATACCGCTTTGATGTGAAGGCGGCGGCGCTACAAGAGACATTTGGAAATCAGATGTAAAACCCTAAGGTTACAGTCGCCCAAGATCAGCGCGCAAAGTCTCGGTTGGATAATTTCAAGCAAGGGGCAACCTTCTTAATGGGCCGCACAGCACATGTTGCGTTTCTTGACGGGCGCACAATTTTTGCCCCCACACGTCACCCAAGACGTGACTACCGTCAAAAAAACCGGCGCCTCTTGATCCTCGCAAGGTTCATATGACTTTACAAACTTAGACTATTTTCACCAAAAATTATAAGTTCATTGGCCAGCCGATCGATCAACTTGCAGCCAATCGTGCCAGACATCATAGTAGGTATGCGCCAATCGATCCGCACAATTGTAGCACCGCCAGTACCATATCGCACTTTTCTTATAAGCATGCCGCGCATCCGCAGCGTCTTTATGCATCCAAATCAGATTGCCTTCGGCATCGGCATCGGCATTGTCTTGTTCCACGGAAAGCTGGTTCCAGTTGAACACTGTCTCATAATCGCGCAACACACCGTCTCCGTTTCGAAATATCACGCCCAGATTATATTGAGCATCATAATTGCCCCGCTTGGCAAGGGGTGCACATAATTGCAGCGCGGTTGCGTAATCCCGTTCTGTGGCCCCCTTAGCGCAACTTTAAAATCATCAGCCGCCGCAGGCGAAATACTAGCAACAAAACCTGAAACAACAGAAAAATAAGCGCTCGCACAAAGTTACTTTAAAAAATAAAATAATAATTGCGGTGTATAGCAACGACCGAATATAACAAACCATGAAAGGCAAGTCCCGTCAGCATACAAACGCCGATTGCAAAAGCCCATAGCACTGGCAGCTTGCGCCCTAAACCTCACGCAAGCAAATAGCGCTCCAAAGTTCTAGACCGACCTGTAATGCGCAACTCTCGGCCCAGCGGATAACCAGCCTTCACGGCTGTGAGTGGAACCGCGTTGGAGACCACAAGCACAAATCCAGTTGCAAGCGCTGCATCGACTGCCGCTGCCGATGGCTTTATCAATTGCGCCATCAGTTGCACGGAAAAAATAGCCTTAGCCAACAGCAAAACGCTGAAAAGCATTACATTTCAAAGTGAGATCAGAATCGCAACGTCAGCCTTGGACGGCACTGTTAATGGTCTGAACGAACAATTTTCATAAAATCAGAAAATATCAAGCGTTACCATGCGCCAAGATACTGTGAGCGCAATGACAATATCTGCGTGGCCGGCGTCAATACACTTTTGTGGCCTCCAACCCGCCCCGAACAAACAAATGCACGACTGTCTTGTTTAAGCCAAAACAAGGCTCTGACCACGACAGCAAAAAAACCTCTCACCGCCATCTATCCCAAAAAAGGCCACACACTGGCTTGGATGCAGCCACTTTAAATGGGCCCAGCACCCCATTAAAAAGTATAAATAATTTAGCAAAAAGGTATTGAATACCTATTTGGAATGTGATTAAATACTTAATACTATAATTTATATACCCCACTAAATAGTACGTCGACATTCTACGCGCACAGTCCATGAAAAAAACCGTTTACTTTTTATGCAGCACCATAAGCAACAATGCCTGAGGTCGATGAAAACCAACAAAGCATACAACTAACATATTGAAAATATTATTAAAAAATTAATAAACGATAGATTTATTTACCAAATTGACCCGTAGACCAGTCCATATTTTAAACCAAGGCCCTTTATAAATGACCCCTCCCAAAACCGTCTTCCGCCCCGATAGTGTTACAAAATTGGCCAATACGCTCTGCGTCTCTATTTTGACGATCTTGCTCAGTTCCACCACTCTTGCAAGTCAGGAATTGCCTCAAAATGGTCAGATCATCAACGGCACAGGATCCATCGCGCACAACGGCACCGACATGTCGATCACGCAAAATTCCTTAGATTTAGATATCGACTGGAACAGCTTTTCCATCGGGGCCCAAAACACCGTCACCTTCAAACAGCCCTCGGCCACATCCACCGCGCTCAACCGGGTCACCGGCACGCAAACTTCGGCGATCCACGGCAAGATGACCGCCAACGGCCGGGTGGTTTTGATCAATCCCAACGGGGTTATGTTTGGCGCCGGCGCGCAGGTCAATGTCGGCAGCCTTGTCACCTCGACACTGGGCTTGTCCAAATCCGGCTCGACATACCGGTTTGAGGGCGACAGTGCTGCGGCAATCGCCAACGCCGGCCAGATCACCACACAAGACGGCGGCACCATCGCATTGATCGCGGCCAAGATCACAAACACCGGCAGTCTCACCGCCCCGGGCGGCACGGTTGCTTTGGGTGCGGGGCGTCGGGTGCGCTTGGATCTTGGCGGGCCTGTGGCGCTTGAGGTTGATGAGGCTGCGGTTGACGCGCTGATCAGCCAAGGCGGGGCGATTCGGGCCGATGGCGGGTTGATCTATCTGGGTGCCAAGGCGGCGGGCGATCTGGCGCAGACGGTGATCAACCACAGCGGCACCAGTCAGGCGCAGACACTGGCCACCGGCAAAGATGGCCGCATCTTTTTGATGGGCGACATGCGCAACGACCAGATTGATGTCAGCGGCACGCTGGATGCCAGCGCCCCCAACGGCGGTGATGGCGGCTTTGTTGAAACCTCGGCGGCGCAGTTGATGCTGCGCGACGGGCTGCGCGTGACCACCAAGGCGCATTTGGGCAAGACCGGCACCTGGCTGATTGGTCCAACCGATATTGAGATTATCGCAGGTGACGATGACAGAACCCTTGACTGGTCTGCCAATCAGATCAAAGCCGGCACAATTAATGCGGCTTTGGCCAAAAATAATATAGTGATTACAACGGCTGCGGCCGATCCGGCATCAGGAGCTGAGACCGGCAATATCACGGTCAATGCGGGCCTGACGTGGCGCGATACCACCCTGACGCTGAAAGCGCATGACAATATCATTATCAACGCAACGATTGACGCGACCGGCGGTACCGGCACCGGCACCGGCGGGTTGGTGCTGCATTATGGACAGAACGGCTCGGACACCTCAATCTATCGTGTCAACGCACCGATCGATCTGGCAAGCACGGGCAGTTTTAAGACCCAGAATGGCACTGAGGCGGAAATCACCCACACCATTATCACTGCATTGGGGAATGCCGGCAGTAAGACAGGCACCGACCTTCAGGGCATGAACGGCGCGCTTGGCGGAAACTATGTGTTGGGGGCGGATATCGACGCCAGCGCTACGCCGGGTTGGAACGACGGCAAGGGCTTTGATCCGATCGGAGACTATATCCTTGAATTCACGGGCACATTCGACGGGTTGGGGCATGTGATCAAAAACCTTACCATTAACGAACCACTTGATGAAAATTATCCGGAGCCTGCAGGCCTATTTGGCGCTGCCGTCGGCGCAACCATTCAAAATGTTGGGTTAACGAACGTCAACATTTCTGGCGGCATTTCGAATGACGAGAGTACAGACGTAGCCACAGGCGGTCTCGCAGGCTACATTTTTAACACCTACATCAAGTCTTCCTTCGTCACAGGTAAGGTGAGCGGTGAAAATTTTGTCGGCGGCTTGGTGGGCTTGGCTGAGACCAGCGTCATCAAAAATTCTTATTCGAAAGCAGATGTTTCTGGCGACCTCTTTGTTGGTGGATTAATTGGGTATTTAGAAGGCAACTCTGGAAACTTAAATAATGACTTAACCGGTGCCTTCAACTCTTATTACGCCGGCAATGTCGACACGAAACAGAGTGATCCTTTTGATTTAGCAATAGGCGTTGCGGCGGGGAGAAACAAATTTGAAACCGTCTTTTCCTGGACGAAGTCGGACGCACATAAACAAGATATGACCAAAATCCAAAAATACACAAATCCAGAGAACCTGCCGGTGGCGGCATGGGACAACATCTCTGCCGACGGGAATGATGACAGTGTCTGGCGGATCTATGAAGGTCAGTCAGCGCCGCTATTGCGCGTCTTTATGAAAAAAGTAAACGTCACCGGACAGGCAGTCACGCGTGAATATGACGGCACAACAGACGCGACAATTTCAGATTTAAAATTTGCGGACGCAGATGATGTTAAAGGTGTAACCTTTGCAAGCACTGGCAAAGGTCACTACGCCGATGCAAACGCTAGCGAAGATAAAACTGTCACTTTCAATATCAAATACGAATTGGCAGATGGCGAGACAGATCTGCATACCATCTTGCAACGCTATGATTTTGTAGAGCCCGAGCTGAAAGGAACGATCAACAAAAAGGCCCTGACCGCCACGGCGTCCGCCAACGACAAGACCTATGACGGCAATACCGCCGCCACTGGCACAACACTGGCTCTCAGCGGCTTTATCTCAGGCGAAACGATCACCGCAACCGTCACTGATAGCACCTTCAACAGCAAGGATGCGGGGGAGAACAAAACCGTCACGGTCAATACCCTGACCCTGAACGATGGCACCGACGGAAATGGCGGAAAGGCCAGCAACTACAGCCTCGCCAACGGCCAGAGCGCCGATGCTCAAATCAACAAAAAGGCCCTGACCATCACCGCAAACAACGCCTCAAAAATCTTCGGCGATACGCAAACTTTCGACGGTACAGAGTTCAAAGCAGATGACCTGCAAAATAATGAGACCATCGGCAGTGTCACCCTGACCAGCACTGGCACGGATGCGACAGCCGATGCGGGTTCTTATAAGATCACGGCGAAGGATGCGACAGACGGCACGTTTGACGCCGGTAACTATGCCATTACCTACAGAGACGGGACCCTGACAGTCATTAAGCAGATAGTAACTTCAAGCGGAACCGTGGAGAAACCTGAAAATAATTCTAGTGTCAGCACCACTCCACATGCTGCCACTCACATCAGACCTGAGACCTGTGTAGAAACCTTTGGGCTGGCGCCGTTACTGCTTAATTTGCCTGATCTGACCGAGTACTGCGTTGATACATCAGGCGGCAGACCCACGCAGTTCACTTTGGTCGAAAATTCGGGCATCGCGCTGCCGCCTGCCAGCGCTCTGCTGACACTGGCGGTATTGCGCCAATGAGCCCGGATATCACAGCAACCCAAATCCAGTTCCTTCCTCACCCAGCAGCGCTTGATTTAACACAGGACCCCAGATCAATGACCCAGCAATCAACATCAATCCGGCCGATTGCGTCAAGGTTCAAGAAGCTGGCCGTCAGCGCGGTGCTCTGTGCCACCGCGCTTGGAGTGGTACCAGCCGTAATACTGGGCTTGAGCGTCCAGAGCGCGCAGGCGCAAACACGGCCTTCAGCCGGCAGCCTGATCCGCGAGACCGCGCAAACGGCCGCGTCGCACCCGCAAAAAGCCAATCAAATGGCATTATCAGGACGTACCGATGACCCGAGCGCAGGGCGCCGCGTTAGCCCGGGCGGTGCAACGGTTGCGATCAAGACCCTGCGCATTCAGGGTACCAGCGTGTTCTCCGAAGCTGCCCTGCTGACGGTTCTGGGCCATAAGCCCGGTGCGCGCTATGACATGGCGGGGCTCTTGGCCCTCGCCGACCGGATCACTGCGCATTACCGTCACGAGGGCTATAGCTTTGCGCGGGCCTATCTGCCCAAGCAGGAGGTCACCGGTGGCCGGCTGACAATCACCGTGTTGGAAGGACGTTACGGAACAGTCAGAACCTCTGGCGAGGAAACTCTGGCCAGACCTGCAGCCGCATTTCTCAAAACGCTGAAGTCATACGACGTGATTGCGCAAAGCCCTTTAGAGCGCGCAACACTTTTGTTGGGTGATCTGCCCGGCATCACGGCCTTCCCGGTGCTCCGGCCGGGATCGGCGCGTGGGACTGGCGATCTTGATGTTGCGGTGTCCCGCAGCAAACGCTGGGACGGCACATTTTCGTTGGACAATCACGGCAATCGGTATGCTGGCAGCAACCGCGGACGGATCAATCTGGCATTGAACGGCTTTGTCGCATTTGGCGACCGGCTGTCGATGGCACTGCTGCGCTCGGACAAGGGGATGACGCTGGGCGAGATCGGCTATGGGTTTGCTTTGACCAGCAGCGGCCTGCGCGCCGAAACCAAGTTATCGCACAATTTCTATGCGCTTGAGAGCAGCTTTGAGGGCTTTGAAGGCACTGCTGAGACGGCGTCTGTGGCGCTGCACTATCCGCTCAAACGGTCAGTGCAAACCAACCTGACCGTATCGATCGAGGGTAAACACGATCGGTTGACCGACACTTTAAACGGGGCCAGCGTTGACAACAAAACCTCAAAGGCGGGCACGGCGCGTTTGCAGTTTGACCACCGTGACGCCTGGCTTGGCGCAGGACAGACCTTTGGCTCTATCGGGTTGCATTTGGGGGATATAAGCTCAACCGCCGCCAATGCAGTGCAAGGGTCTTTCCGCAAGCTTGACGTAAGCGTGGCGCGCCTACAAGCTTTGCCAAGCGGCTTCGAGGCCTTGGCGAGCGCAAATTTGCAACACAGCCCCAACCCTTTGAACAGCGCTCAGCAAATATCTTTGGGGGGGGGGTAACCAAAGTGCGGGCCTATCCTGCAGGCGAGGCCAGCGCCACCTCTGGCGCTATACTGCAGGCCGAACTGCGCTATACCCGCGGCCCGTATAACCCGTTTGTGTTCTATGATGCTGGCAAGATCAAAGCCGACGGACAGGAACCAGCGCGCAGCCTGTCGGGCTATGGCGTCGGTCTGCGGATCACGCAAGGCCCTTTTAAAGGCGCCATATCGGTTGCGTGGAAGGGCGCTGGTGGGGCCGCGCAGTCTGATACGCGTCAAAGCGACCCAACGATCTGGGCCAATATTAGCTATGCGTTTTAACCCGTATTATTCCCCCTTTAGGGACACCGTCTTGAGCAGTCTTGAAAGGACTACCATGCATAAAATTGTAACAAATGCTCTAATGACCCTGTTGCTATTTCTGGGCCATCCGGCGGTCGCGGAAACTGGCAACGACCCATCCGGTCCCACGATCACTGCGCCTTCGATGACGCGCAGCACCTATCAGGACTGGCAGAGCCTGTGCGTGCAGCAGAACGCGGAACCACTTTGTGATATCAGCCAGACCCTGCAGGTCGAACGCGATGATGGCCAGACGGTCACGGCCCTGCGCGCCACAGTTACAAAGCGCGACGGGGCCCTGGTCATGGAGCTGGCGCTGCCGCTGGGGTTGGACCTTGTTAGCGGTGTGGTCGTGCAGCTTGATGACGGCAAAGACATCAAGCTTCCCTTCGCCACTTGCATCGATCGAGGCTGCGCGGCTTTGGCAGATATCGATACCGCACTGCTAACCCAATTGCGCCGCGGTCGGGTGATGAAAGTGGCCTTCCGCCCGTTTGGCCAAGAGCAAGCAGTGGTGATAGAGGTGTCACTGCTTGGCTTTACCAGCGCCATGGCCGAACTTGACAGCTGAGACATGGTGCAAGTTTAACCTCAGAGAGAACTGAGCGGCGCGGCCCAGTATTTCCCTGTGACATCGCGGTTTGGGCACACGGTTCAACAAGCCATAATCCCACCCGTGCTTACAGATTAAATTCACTCAGGCTTTTCGTTTAACCACGTGTGTTTATGCGCGATACGCATAGCCCTCTGCGGACCGCACAACTTTCAAAGCATAGTCACCTTCTCGTATTATTGTTGTTCTCAAATTGAATGGCCTGGTCGAAGACCTCAGTCCGCGCATCGCGACACCCCCCTAGTGCTGTCTGTGGCACCTGAATTAGAAATCCCACCAAACCCTGATTGGTAAAATGGACCAATAGTGCCACCTGCTATCCGGGCATCACCACAGCAATCGACCCTTATATTTTATCGTCGTGTCGTGAGACAATAAGCTTGAGCCGTTAAAAGATCCTTTTAAAAAGCTCGTCCACCCAATGGTGAAAGTCATAGACGCAAGCGTGATCGGTCGATAACGTAACAGACTATTCCGTATCCAGACAGAGACTTAAAATGAAATTTGGCGTGTCATTATTCCTTTGCTTTGCCACGCTCATGCTTGCACACGACGCTGTAGCACATGTCTCAGAGCGTGCGTTGGTGTTAATTTTACCGACGAATATTTATATTGCCTTTGGCGTCGCGGCGGTTGCAGTGACGGTGTGTTTGACAGTTTTAATGCCCCCATGGATATTCAAACGATTAAGCGATGATAGACCTTTGCCCTCTCTGGCCCCACCGGGTGCAAAACCACAAACCATACCCAGTCTGATATCCTTCTTAGTCTTTTTTTACCTGATCTACATAGGCGTGTCCGGCCCGCGCGATCCTTTGCAAAATCTTCTTCCACTGACCCTGTTTACCGTTTGGTGGATTTGTTTTCCGGTGCTCCAAGCTCTTTTGGGCGATCTGTGGTGCTGGATCAACCCGTGGGACGGTCCGGTACAAATCGTGTTCAAAGGCAGGTCATATAAAAAATTGCCGCATCAGGTCGGCGTCTGGCCGGCAATTATAAGCTTTTCTCTCGCCGCTGTTTACACGCTGACCGATCTGGCACCCGATGATCCTGACCGGCTGGCGTGGGTGGCAAGCGGTTACTGGCTTTTTACCTTCGCATTGTGCGGTGTTTTTGGCAAAGACTGGCTGCACAGAGGCGAAGGATTTACGGTTTTTTTCGATCTGCTCGCACAACTGTCCCCGCTTCGCACATCCCCGTTTGGTATGCGATTGCCAGGGCAGGCCATAATTGCGCAGGCCCCTCATGGGCTGTCAGTGGCGCTTTTTGCCGTGGTCATGCTGGCACTGGGCTCTTTTGACGGGCTTAACGAAACCTTCTGGTGGATGAGCCAACTGGGTATTAACCCACTGGAATTCCCGGGGCGCTCAGCGATTGCATGGCAAAATCGCTTCGGAATGGGTGGCGCAATCACGCTTTTGACGACAGGGTTTGCCGCTTGTGTTTGGCTTGGGCTGGCCATAATTAATCAGACGTCGTGTTTCCCAGTCTTGTTTTGCCGCTTGGCGTTGAGCCTTTTACCAATTGCTTTAGGCTATCATTTTGCCCATTTTTTAACTACAGCGATGGTCAATCTGCAGTATTTTCTTGCCGCACTCAATGATCCCTTTGAGACCGGCGCTGCGCTTCTTGGCTGGGATAGCTTTTATGTGACAACCAGTTTTTTCAATCAACATCACACAGTTGAGGCCATTTGGCTGACCCAAGCCGGCGCAATAGTGCTGGCACATATTATCGCAGTTATTTTATCACATATGATTGCTTTAAATACGTTTGGGGACCACCGTATGGCAGTTCTGTCACAATTACCGGTAGCTGCTTTTATGTTGGTTTATACTGTATTTGGTTTATGGCTCTTGGCATCACCGGTCGCACTTTGATAAAAAACGAATAAAGAGCTGGACTTTTAATGTGTACACACACAAACTTTCTAGACAGTAAGATCTAAACAAAGGACTTAAACTTCGTCAACTTGGAGAATTATAATGGCCATTAAGAAACACCTCGATGTACAGCCCACTCGCCGGAATGTTCTGACAGGCCTCGCCGCTGCTGGCGCTGCCACTACGCTTCCGGGTTTTGCACCATACGTTCAAGCCCAGAGCTCGGCCCCGATCCGGATTGGATTTCAGGTCCATAGAACCGGCATTGGCGCTGCTTATGGGCGCTGGTATGATCGCACCACCACCGCAGCCGCCAAAGTCATTAATGATGCTGGGGGCATAAACGGACGCCCGGTTGAGATCATCGCCGAAGATGACGGTACGGATCCGAAGCGCGGTGCCGAGGTGATCGAAAAATTTGCCACCTATCACAAGGCAGATATCGCTTTTGGAACGTTGTTCAGCCATGTCGTGATCGGCTCTGCCCCACGGGCGGGCGAACTTAAAATGCCATATTTTGTTGTGTCCGAGGGTCACCATGTGGCCAGTGGCATGCTCAACCGCTATACGCTGCAGCCCGGCATTACCGATGTGAAAAGTCAGGTTCAGGCGATGGCGCCGTTTGTCGCGGATAATCTTGGCAAAAAGGTTACAATGATTTTCCCCGACTTTGCGTTTGGACACGACCACAGAGATTATTTTTCCGCCGCCGTTGAGGCACAGGGTGGAGAGGTTGTCGCCAAAATCGCCATTCCGCCAACTGAAACCTCCTTTACCAAATATTTCCCCAAAATTCCCCGCAACACCGATGTGATTTACCATGTGATGGTTGGTCCAGCCGTGCTGACTTTTGTGAAGGAAATGGGCGAATTCTTTGGCTCATCCCGGCCCGAGATATTTGGATTTATTGATTCTCTGGAAGCCGTCGACCTCAAAACCCAGGGGCTCGAGTTTCTTGAAGGCACCTATTTCTGGGAAGGCAATCCGCGCTACGCACAGGCAAACCAGTCTGAGCATGATAAATTTTACCGCGCAGCAGTCGGTGTTGACCAGAACGGGGCATCGATCAGTGATGGCAAAGATGTGTCAACTTATGCGCATATGTTCGGCTGTTGGGAAACCCTGCATGTCATAAAGGCTGGGATGGAGGCCTCTGGCTATCAAGGTCCCTCAGATCGTGCCAAGCTGATCGAAGCCGTTGAGTCGATGACCAATATGCCGCTCAGCCAAGCACACCCTCAGGGGGCCAAAATGTTCAATGGCAAAACCCATCAGGTGTTTGGACATCAGTATATCACACAAGTAAAGGGGGGGCGTCTGGAACTGGCGCATACCACATCGATCGAGGATACGATGTATCCCGATGAGGTCGACTATACCAGCCAGTCGTTTTAACCCAACGATCCCTCGAGATATGTGACGGTGGCCCGGCTTGCGCGCCGGGCCATCTGATCCATTAAGTACAGGCCAAGACATCTTATGGAATTTGGACCCCACCTTATCCTTGCAATGCTGGAAGGGCTGGTACAGGCCTCTGTACTGACCTTGACGGCGCTTGGGCTGTCTTTGGTCTTTGGTGTGATGCGGGTGGTAAATGTGGCGCATGGCGAGTTTTTCATGCTCGGGGCGGTGTCTGCCTATGCAATCACCGACTGGTTGGCTGGCAGTGCCGCTGTTGGCTTTCTTGTGGCGCTGATCATCGCGCCATTGCTGGTTGCGGTGCTGGCTGTGGTCTGTGATCGGATGATTTTGCGGCGGCTCGATTATGACCCCGAGCGCACCATCGTTGCCACAATCGGCATTTTGTATGTTCTGCAACAGGTGACTTTAATGACCTATGGGCCCGACGCCCATCCGGTCGCCCCACCGTTCAATCAGCGCCTCGCCATTCCATGGTTTGAATTCACCGACACTGGACTTGAATTTTATTTCCCTTGGGGCCTGTCGACCACATCTTACAAGTTGTTCGTGATTGCCGCCGCTTGCGTCGCCGGTCTGGGTATCTGGGTTTTGATGGCCCGCAGCAAACTGGGACTGATCTTGCGCGCAACCCAACTGGACCGTGAAACGGCTCAGGCCTTTGGCATCCCCGTAGAGCAGGTTTATGCGTTTGTCTTTGGGCTGGGGGCGGCAATTGCGGCGCTTGGGGCAGTGTTGGTTGTGCCAATTCAACAGGCGCATTACCTGATGGGCAGCGATCCGCTATTACTGTCCTTTATCGTGGTGATTATTGGCGGCCTGGGTTCGCTGCGGGGCACGGTAGTTGCCGCAATTTTAATTGGCATGAGCAACGGTGTGATCTCAGTGTTTTTCACCCCGACTTTGGCCAAAATTCTGGCGACACTGCTGGTGGCTTTTGTGCTGGTCTACCGCCCAGCCGGTCTGTTCGGGACAAAAGTCGCGTGAGCCGGGAAATGTCGCTGCATCTGGCGCTTATCGCCCTGCTGTTTGCCCTGCACTTTATTTTGCCGGATTACCATCACGGCAATCTGGCGCGGGTGATGGTGCTTGCGGTCTATGCGATGGCTTATAACGTGATGTTTGGCTACACAGGGTTGCTGTCTTTAGGGCACGCAATGTTCTTTTGTGCCGGCATGTATGGCATGGGCTTGTCGATGCGCTTGTATGAGATTTCGGCCGGCCCCGCCTTTTTAATAGGCCTTGGTGTGTCGATCATATTTTCCTTGCTGATCGGTCTTTTAGCGCTCAGGACAATCGGGGTGGCTTTTATGATTGTCACCTTGATGTTCAGTCAGGCAATTTTCCTGACAATCTTATATTTCAACCCGATCACCCGCGGAGACGAAGGCTTTGTGATCCCGCAAGCCGCGCGCCAGATTGCAGGCATTGACCTATCCGATTCCGGCAATCGCTATTTTGCCGCCTTGATTTTGTTTTCAATCTGCCTGTTGGCGGTGTTGAAGCTGATCCGTGCACCCACCGGCCGTGTGTTGATCGCCATTCGCGAAAATGAAGAGCGCGCCAAAATGCTAGGGTATGATATCTGGGCGCATAAGCTGGGGGCGGTGGTGATGTCAGGCACGATGGCGGGCGCAGCGGGCGCTGCTTATGGGTTGTTATTTGGGACTGTTGGGGCCAGTTTTGCCGAGGTGCCTTTTTCTATTTTACCCCTGCTGTATGTTCTACTGGGTGGGCCCGGCACGGTTATTGGCCCGTTTGTCGGCACGTTGTTTATGTTTTACCTGCGCGACCTGTCCAGCGCCCTTACCGACGCACATATGCTGGTGGCAGGTGTGGTTTTGATCCTGCTGACAATTTATGCGCGGCGGGGCATTATGGGGCTTATCCGGGAGAAATGGCTCAAATGGTTGCCGTAAGTCTGCTATCCACAAATTCTGTCAGCCGTCATTTTGGCGGATTGATTGCGGTGCAAGATGTAGATTTCGATCTACCCAAAGGCGAAATCCGAGCATTAATTGGCCCCAATGGCGCTGGCAAAACCACATTTGTTTCAATGCTGTGCGGGCGTATTCCGGTCAGCAGCGGCCGGATCACGTTTCAAGGTAAAGACGTTACCCAATTGCCAGCCCATAAGCGCATCCAGCAGGGAATGGCCTATACCTTTCAGATCACCTCGATTTTCGCAGAACTGAGCGTCTATGAGAATGTGGCACTAGCCGTGCAGCCGCGCCTGTCAAACGCAATCAACACGCTGGCGCAAGAGGTCGAAACCGCCCTCAGGCGCGTCGGGTTGCAAGAGCACTCTCACCGCACCGCCGGCGACATGGCCTATGGTCACCAACGATTGTTAGAGATTGCAATGGGATTGGGTCAATCGCCACAATTGCTGATTTTAGACGAGCCGACTCAGGGATTGTCAGACGCAGAGGTAGACGATTTCATCACGCTGATCAAAGAGGTGGCCCAAACCACCACAGTGTTGCTGATAGAGCATAATATAAACGTGGTCATGGCCTTGGCAGATCGCATTACAGTAATGAATTTTGGTCAGATCATTGCCGAGGGCAGCCCCGACGAAATTCGCCAAAACGACGCGGTTCAAACCGCGTATCTGGGGGGCTGATGCTCGACGTGCAAGGGATAGATTCCGGCTATGGCAATGTGCAGGTCCTCAAAGACCTGTCATTGCGCGTGCAAGCGGGTGAAATTCTGTGCCTGCTCGGGCGCAACGGTGCTGGCAAAACGACGATCTTGAAGACCATCATGGGGTTGGTACGCGCCCAAAAGGGCAACATCCGGCTTGAGGGCAAAGACCTGCACCTATTGCCCGCATATGAGGTGCCGCGCCGCGGAATCGGATACATACCGCAAGGGCGGCGATTGTTCACAGAAATGACCGTGGCGGAAAACCTTCAGATCGGGCTGATGACCCGCAACCAAGGTCCAGAGGTGCTAGAGGAAGTTCTCGACATGTTCCCCCGCCTGCGCGAGCGGCTGGATCAGCGGGCCGAAACGCTGTCGGGAGGAGAGCAACAGATGCTGGCAACCGCCCGGGCACTTTGCCTCAAACCCAAGCTGCTGTTACTGGATGAGCCAACAGAGGGGTTGCAACCTTCGATGATCTCGCTGATCCGTAATGCCGTGTTGGCCTTGAAACAACAAAATGTTGCAATTATTCTGGTCGAGCAGCGCGTCGAGGCGGTACTAGAGATTGCAGACCGGGTGGTGTTTGTCGAAAATGGTCGCAGCGCTCTGGAAACCAAACCCGAGGCTTTACAGACAGACAAAGAATTGTTGCACCGCTATATCGGTGTCTAGCCCTGTGTTAGGCGGACTTGTCACTACTAAAAACTCCAGACCCGACGGCATCTATCACCTTACTCGAAAATTTTTGTGTGTTCGTCTGTATTGTCTCTCTGCGTTTGAGCGGCATGCATCTTACCAAAATATCCAATTTTTCAGTACCACTTCAGGTGCAAAACAGATTTTCCTTGCAATGGCTTTCAAAGTCATCACATCCGGGGCTTTGGCCCAAATTCCGATTTCGCGTGCTGTAGAACATCCTAAAAAAGGACCTAACCGTCGCGCGCTTTCCGGTCACATCAGCGCGGCTCTGCCGGGGCGCCAAACACTCCGTCTGAATTAGTATTGAGCAAAAACAGCGCATAAATCGGTCCACTGGCGGCACCGATAGCCCGCGCATTGTCACCGATTGTTCCCTGTACAATTTGTGGCAGGATCAGGCCTCTGGCATCCTGCTTTGCCAGCATAGCCCTAACCTGTGCAACAAGCTTGGCTTTGACATCTTCAGGAAAGGAGCCGTCAATGACCACCGCCTCGAAATCGATCACTGCGCAGGCCGATAGACTGGCCTTTGCCACCTCTGCTGCGGTCTCGACAATCCAAGGATCAACATAGGCGGTGAACGCGCTCCAATCGCGCGGCAAATGCCATAATTTACGCGCATCAAGACCGGTTTGCGTTAACCGCGCCGCCAACACATGGATTGAAGCTACGTCCACCAGTTGACAACTGTCGCCGTGTTGGTTGCGCGCGCGTAGCGACCCCAACGCCCCGGCATTCCCACGATAGCCCTCGAACACCGAATGGTTCAACACCACCCCACCACCGATAAACGCCGAAATAAAGAAATACGCGTAATCGCGAAACTCTTTGCCACGGCCATAGACATGCTCGGCCCAGCACGCACCGGTAGCGTCGTTCACCACAAAGACTGGCAGAGAGCTGAACTTGGCCACTTCGACATCAAAGCGAACATCTTTCCACGACAGAAAACTCTGGGCTTCGCCCCCAGTAACCTCGCTCCATTTCCAGATCTCAAAAGGCGCTGCAATGCCAAGACCACACAGCCGGTCACGCAGCTCGGGCGGCAGATGTTCTTTCACTGTCTCCAGTCCTGTTTTCAAAAACCCAAAGATCATATCCGGTAGGGGATAATCGTATTCTTTGCGTATTTGCGCCCGAATACCACCACAAAAATCCATCAAAACCAGTTCGGCACTGCGCCGGCCGACCTTAAACCCGGCTGAGAATACCGCATCGGGATTAAGCCGCATCGGCACCGAAGGCTTGCCAACCTTGCCTTTGGTTGTATTGCCACGCAGCAGAAGATTATCCTGTTCCAATTTGCGCAAAATTACTGAGATCGTTTGTGCTGACAAAGCCGTTTTGCGGGCGATCTCCTGCCCGGACATAGCACCATGACGCTGTAAGACCGATAGGATCAAACGCTCGTTATGTGCCCGTATTCCGCGCTGGTTCACCCCGCTACCGACCGACCTTATGTGGGATTTTTCGCTCATCAAATCTCTTCTACAGACCTACCCAAACAATGTCATAGGTTGCGTCAGAACCTCTAAATGAACAGTTTTACCAAAATGGACCCATTCAACAAAATAAATCAAGTTAATTTATTAATTGACAGAAAACACAGAATCACGCTTTGATCTGTGCTGTGCTTGACGCTGAAGCAAGCAATTAGGAGGGACTAATGTCCTTCCACTTAAAGCGTTCTGGGAGGACAATATGAAAAAACTTTTAGTAAGTACCGCTATTACGATGGCTCTGATGTCGACGGCTGCGGTGGCAGATGTCGCGGCCTGTTTGATCACTAAAACCGACACCAATCCATTTTTTGTGAAAATGAAAGAGGGTGCAACCGCCAGAGCGGCCGAGATAGGGGTAAGCCTGAAAACCTATGCCGGCAAAATTGACGGTGACCATCAAAGTCAGGTCGCCGCGATCGAGACTTGTATTGCCGATGGCGCAAAGGGCATTCTGATCGCCGCCTCCGACACAAAAGCGATTGTAGGATCGGTCACCCAAGCCCGTGATGCCGGTCTGGTTGTGATTGCGCTCGACACCCCGCTTGAGCCAATGGATGCCGCCGACGCCACGTTTGCAACTGATAATTTCCTCGCTGGAGAACTGATCGGAAAATGGGCCGCTGCCGCATTGGGTGCCGATGCTGCCAATGCAAGAATCGGTATGCTCGATCTGGCCGTGAGCCAACCATCCGTGGGCGTTCTGCGCGACCAAGGCTTCCTGCAAGGGTTTGGTATTGACCTAGGCAATCCTAACAAATGGGGCGACGAGACCGACCCGCGCATCGTTGGCAATGACGTCACCGCCGGCAACGAAGAAGGCGGCCGTCGCGCGATGGAAAACCTTCTGGCCAAAGACCCGATGATCAATGTGGTGTATACCATCAACGAACCCGCCGCCTCGGGTGCCTATGAAGCCCTCAAAGCCATTGGTCGGGAAAACGATGTCTTGATCGTGTCTGTTGATGGCGGCTGCCCTGGTGTTGCAGATGTCAAAGACGGCGTTATCGGCGCAACCTCGCAGCAATATCCGCTGCTGATGGCGGCACTTGGCATTGAGGCGATCAAAACCTGGGCGGACAGCGGTGTGAAGCCGGCGCCAACGCCTGGCAAAGCATTCTTTGACACAGGCGTATCTTTGGTAACCGACAAGCCCGCCCCCGGCGTGCCGTCAATCGACACCAAAGAGGGCACCGACCGCTGCTGGGGTTAAACTTGACCACTAACTAGGTTTATACCTTGCGGGGCGGTTGATAGGCCGCCCCGATATCTTATGGAGTAGAAGAATGACCCCTGGCGACCAAGACAGCCTCGCGGCAGAACATCCTGACGATACTGTGGCTTCTTTCGAAGAAGAGGGAAATCACTTTTCCAATCAGGTCCGCAACTGGCTACATCAGACACCTGCTGCTGTGCCACTGATCGTTTTGGTTATTTCGACAATTGTTTTCGGTCTTGTGCTCGGCAGTAAATTTTTCTCGCCCTTTGCGCTGACGCTGATCCTGCAACAGGTGGCCATCGTCGGTATCGTCGCACTGGCGCAATCACTGGTCATACTCACCGCAGGGATCGATCTGTCGGTTGGCGCGATTATGGTTTTTTCGTCAGTCATCATGGGACAGTTCACCTTTCGGTACGGCCTGCCCGTCGAGGTTTCAGTGTTCTGCGGCCTGTTTGCCGGCACTCTTATGGGTGCCATCAACGGGGTCTTGGTGGCCGTTGTGCGACTGCCACCATTTATTGTAACACTGGGCACATGGCAGATTTTTCTCGCAGCAAATTTTTTATATTCTGAAAATGAAACTATTCGCGGCTCTGACATCGCCGATCAAGCCCCCCTTCTGCAGTTTTTCGGCGAAAAGTTCAAAATAGGCGGCGCCATTTTCACTTATGGCGTGGTGCTCATGTTGGTGCTGGCCGTGGTGCTGGCCTATATGCTGCGCTATACCGCATGGGGTCGCCATGTCTATGCTGTCGGTGACGATCCAGACGCCGCAGAACTGTCAGGTGTGCGCACCAAAAGGGTGCTGATTTCGGTCTATGCGCTGTCGGGTCTGATCTGCGCTATCGCCGGTTGGGTGTTGATTGGCCGCATTGGGTCGGTTTCACCAACTTCGGGGCAATTGGCTAATATCGAGGCGATTACCGCGGTTGTAATTGGGGGTATTTCACTGTTTGGCGGTCGCGGCTCCATTTTGGGATCGCTTTGTGGTGCACTGATCGTTGGCGTGTTTTCGCTGGGATTACGCATGGTCGGCACCGACCCACAATGGACATATTTACTGATCGGACTGCTGATTATTCTTGCCGTCGGCATTGATCAATGGATCAGAAAGGTGGCTGTATGATGACCCCGATTTTATCCGCCCGTCAAATCACCAAAAAGTTTGGCCGCGTGGTCGCCCTCGACAATTGTGATTTTGATCTCATGCCCGGGGAAGTGCTGGGTGTCATCGGCGATAACGGCGCCGGAAAATCAACTTTAATCAAAGCCCTTTCCGGCGCCCTGCGCCCCGATCATGGTGAAGTGCGCCTGGAGGGGGATTTGGTGCAATTTCATGAACCGCTCGAGGCACGCCGCGCTGGGATTGAAACCGTTTATCAAAACCTCGCCCTGTCTCCGGCCCTGTCAATCGCAGATAATATGTTTCTGGGCCGCGAAATTCGCAAACCCGGTCTGCTGGGATCGGTATTCCGATTTCTAGATCGCACAGAGATGGAGTCGCAATCGCGCGCGCTGTTGACCGAGCTGGGTCTGCTGACCATCCAGAACATCGGCCAGACGGTTGAAACCCTGTCTGGTGGCCAACGTCAGGGGATCGCCGTGGCGCGCGCCGCCGCGTTTGGATCTAAGGTAATCATTATGGATGAACCCACAGCGGCGTTGGGGGTCAAGGAATCGCGCCGGGTTTTGGAATTGATCCGCGATGTGCAATCCAAGGGCATATCGATTGTCCTGATTTCGCACAACATGCCGCATGTCTTTGAAGTAGCGAGCAGAATTCACATTCACAGACTAGGCAAACGGCTGTGCGTTATCGATCCAAAAAAATATGAGATGTCGGATGCCGTTGCCTTTATGACCGGCGCAAAAGTACCCGAGGGCCCGGACTTCGCCTAGGCAGAGAAGTCAGACATTTAAAATGATACGCGATACTTAAAGGCATTTTTGCTGCATTTTGAAAGGCTATCGCAATGACAGAGATAGACTATGAGACGCTGCGCCAAGTGATCCTAGACCGCGGTCAGTCAAAACGCAGTCTAACCGCCCTTGCCGGACCGCCAGCATCCGGAAAATCACATATTGCCAATGCATTATGCAGAGATCTTAACAATTACAGCCCAGATAGCGCGGTCGTTTTGCCCATGGACGGGTATCATCTTGACGATGCCTTGCTTGAAAAGCAAGGTATACGTGACCGCAAAGGTGCACCGCATACATTTGATATTGCAGGATTTATCCATATATTACAGCGTATTTCATTGGGGGATGAAATCGACATAGCCGTGCCAGTATTCGACCGCAGTTTGGAACTTTCGCGCGCCGCTGGCCGGCTGATCCCCCACACCGCGCGTCATATTCTGGTCGAGGGCAATTACCTACTGCTCGACCAGCCAGAATGGCGCGATCTGGCCAGTTTTTTTACGACGACGGTAATGATCACCGCCCCAAGATCGCTGTTGGAACGTCGGCTTATGCAAAGATGGCAAAACTTAAGCCCGACACAGGCACGGGAAAAATGCGAAAGCAACGACCTGCCCAATGCTGACTTAGTTATGAACAGCTCAATGTCCACTGAATTTAATCTCATAACAGGCGATCTTTAAGAATTAAAACCTCGCCTAAAAAATCACGCCTTTACGCAAGATATAACAGCCAAACGGTTGATCTTCGGTGGTGTGAACAATCCCAAAAACACCTTTTGCATGCTGATAAAATGCATGCCGCCCAATATGACCCAGGACCGCATCCACGGGGGCCACTTCCGCCAGATGCTCAAAGACGGCTCTGTGGCTGGCGTTCATTTCATTTGGGGCATCGTCAACCTCCATCCGCAGCGCGCCGTAGGCATGAAAATTATCAATTGGCATCAGTTCAGTGATCATTTTGATTGCCGCCAGCGCGTCAAAACTCGGCAGCGCAATCGGGCGCGGGACAGCCGCCTCGGCGGCATGTGCATGTGCCGGATAATTGCGGTCGGCGATCATCAACTCATCGCCATGTCCCATACAGGCCAGACAATATAAAAGATCAGGTGGGCAGTTCGGGTTCACACCATATAGCATCGATCATCTCCTCAGTTTACCGTTACCGGTTTCGAGCGCATCCGCGCAACGGTTTCGCGCTCGGCCCTTTTACAACTCATCGGCGGCAGATCTTTATCCAATAGCGCCAGATCTTCCAGCACCATCTCTCCCATTTGGGTAAACGCAACATCCAGCGCCCCTGCCCGATGTGCCGAGCGGACAAATCCCTTCAAGCCGCGCACCGGGTGGTTTGGTGCCAGCGGCTCTTGGGGAAACACATCACTAGCCGCCTGAATATGTCCCGACTTCACAGCCGCAATCAAATCATCGAAATTCACCACCTCGGCGCGACTTAGCAAAATGAAATGGGCGCCTTTTTGCATCCGCGCAAACCATGTTTTATCAAGAAAATGCAGGTTTTCAGAGGTGACAGAGGCCACCACAAATATCACGTCACTCTGTGAAAAAACATCTTCCAACGAGGCTGGTGTCGCCCCGTATTTTGTAATCGCCGAGGGCGGTAACCAAGGATCAAATACCTGTATTTCAGCCCGAAACCCGCTAAGAACACCAACCAGCTCTTTTCCCAAATCGCCAAAACCGACCATTCCAACCGACGCCCCCGACAACAGGCGTGCAGATTGATTGCCCGCGCCACCCCAAGCCTCGGATCCCTCACGAAAATCGAGATCAGCATCAACAATATTACGCGCAAGGCACAGCGCCAACCCCAAGCCAAGTTCAGCCACCGGTTTGGCAAACACCGCCCCCGTGGTGACAACATGAATGCCGCGTTCAAACAAAACGTCATAGGGCATATTATTCAGAAGGTTGCTTTCTACATTAAAAATGCACCGCAGATTTATCAGCGCCGCAAGCGTTGCCCGTGACAGCGCCGGCTGGCCGATAATATACGACACCTGCGCCAGAACATCGGCTGAAAGGCCTGCAATATCGCCCTGCTCAACCTCGATAAGATGATATGTCACCCGAAGCAGTGTCAGGTTTGCAGGCGTAAAAATAAGCGCAAGACTGCGCGGCTCGGGCGCACATAATATCACAGGTTTTTCCACAAAACACCCTTTCATCACGCGGTTAGTTTACAATCTTAAATTCGATCAGGTAAATTAACAAGTTGTCGTTCTCGGTTGCAAAGACATGCAAAAATCACTATTCAGATCAAATACCAGATGCCTGCAAAACTCAGGTAGGAGCGGCCCGGTTCCAATAAAAAAATTACGGGTTTACACGTGAGATATTGTCGCCGCATGCTTATCCCAGTATGCCACAAGAAAGTCAGCGTTATGTCCTATGTCGCCGCAGAAAACCGATATGAAACCATGCCCTACCGCCGATGTGGGACTTCAGGATTGAAACTACCAGCGATCTCGCTTGGTCTGTGGCATAATTTTGGCGAAGACACCCCCCATGAGACCAAACGCAGCCTGTGCCGCACGGCTTTTGATCTGGGCATCACGCATTTTGATTTGGCCAACAACTACGGCCCGCCAGCCGGCTCGGCCGAGGCTGCCTTTGGGAACATTCTGCGCGATGATTTTCGCGACTACCGTGACGAATTAATCATTTCATCCAAGGCCGGATATAATATGTGGCCCGGTCCCTATGGCGAGTGGGGCAGCCGCAAATACCTTATTGCGTCCTGCGATGCCTCACTTAAACGCATGGGGCTTGAGTATGTCGACATTTTCTATTCGCACCGGTTCGACCCCGAAACCCCACTTGAGGAAACCATGGGCGCATTGGATCAGATCGTGCGCTCGGGCAAGGCGCTCTATGCTGGAATCTCGTCTTATAATTCCGAACGCACCCGCGCTGCCGTGGCGATTTTGAATGATCTCGGCACGCCATGCGTGATCCATCAACCCTCTTACAGTATGCTCAACCGCTGGGTCGAACGTGACGGGTTGAAAGACACACTGCAGGAATTGGGCGTTGGATCAATCGCCTTTTCACCGCTGGCCCAAGGCATGCTGTCCACCAAATACCTGTCCGGTGTCCCTGAAAGCAGCCGCGCGGCCCAAAACAAATCTCTCAACCCCAATATGCTGTCAGACCAAGCCTTGAGCAATATTAGCGAGCTCAACGAAATTGCCAAGGCGCGCGGACAAACTCTGGTGCAAATGGCGATTGCTTGGGTCTTGCGCGGTGGTGGCATCACCACTGCCTTGATTGGCGCGTCAAAACCTGCGCAAATCACCGACTGCGCGGGGGCCGTAAATAACTTAGATTTCACCGCCCAAGAACTTGAAAAAATTGATGAATATGCTCTTGAAGAAGATATAAATCTCTGGGCATTATCATCTGAAACCCCACAGAATGGCGCATAGCGCTAGGGCCGGCGCCCATATACGCGGTGCAAAGGAAACATCATGACCAATCTGGAAACTTTCTCTGACCTCGCCAATCAACCTGTCGAAGGTTTTAAGCCGAAACCAACCCGTTTGACCGATGAGCAAGTTGAGGCATTAAACCCGCTTTGGACCTCTGCAGACGCCGGGGTCAAAATTGGCCTGTGGGAATGCACCCCCGGACCGTTCACCGCCGACCGCAGTGAAATGGCAGAATATTGTCACATTATATCCGGATCAGCCACCGTTACCAACCTAAGCGACGGCACAAGCCGAGATATAAAGGCAGGCGACCTTCTGGTCTTGCCAAAGGGCTGGTTGGGCGAATGGGTTATTCACACACATATGCGCAAACTGTATTTTCTCAGTAATTCCTAGGTGTGGTAGCTATCCTAGCCACTTGGCAATCACATCTTTGCCCCCACCTCAGGCGACAAAGACCAAACGCTTATTGCTCTGGGCGGTGGAAATCCAAAAGCACTTTTATTCAAGTGGTAATGCTGCGTGCTTAGAACCAGATCAGGGTCGCAAAAGCGAGAAAGATATAACGCCCAGCCTTTGCAAGCGAAACGATAAGAATAAATGGGAGAAAACGCTCGCCCAAAGCGCCTGCGACAACCGTGATAGGGTCACCAATTACTGGCAACCAGCTGAGCAAAAGCGACCACCGACCATATTGACCATAGTGGGCTTTTGCCTTGGTGATTTTTGCAGGCGAAACCGGAAACCAACGACGACCTTGAAAGCCAATGAAAGCCCTGCCTAAAACCCAATTGATCGCAGACCCTGCTACATTTCCAACCGTTGCGACACCAACAAGTGCCGCAGCGGGGTGATCGCCAGACAATAACAATGCCACGAGAACGGCCTCAGATTGCATGGGCAGGACTGTTGCCGCCATCAAAGCCGAAAAGAACAAAATGGCATATGCCATGGACAGACCACTTCATCTTTGATCGCTTAACATCCGCAGTCTGGCCCAGCATCTGAATTGGGCCGGACGCCAGATACAAGATCCAAGCGATCCGGCCGAGTCGGGGTGTTAGACATCGCGGCCAAGCGCAACCCCAAACCCGTGTTGCATAGACGCAGCTGTCCAGGCATCGCCAAAAAGCATCCATTCACGCCATACAGCCATATGACCACCCGAACAGTCCTGCAGAAATTTAGCCCTGCGAAAATGCCCCAAACATTTGGCGGCATAATAGGCTTCATCATACTCCACCTTGCGCAGTGGCCGTTTGCGTGAGGCTGAGATGAGAAAATCCAGCGGGCTCAAATCTGGTAGCTTTAAGATAGGCACATCGCTGGGCCAGAAATCTTCGCCACTGTCCGTCCATCCAATGGGCAAGCGTTGCGACAGTGTGGCCCGACAAAATCGCACACGGAAATCGATCTCGAACAGGGTCTGGAAATCAGAATATTGCGTAAAACCATCAGTTTTAGAGGCCATTTCTTCCAGATGCACCATATTCCAAGAGGCCTGCTCTGCGTCGTCACCAACCCCTGCAAGTTCTTTCGAGTATTTAAATTTATCGGGTTTTTGCTGTTTTTGATGCCCCAAAAGCCCGCGCTCTTCCTCAGAGTTCTTTTCAAAGATCCCAGGAAAATTACTGATCAAATATGCCACGAGGGCGGCTTTATCTTGCATAGAAACGTCCAGTTTCTATTGTATTTTTCACACAAAGCATAATGCTTCGTCCGGCCAGACAAGCGTCGTCCATCTGCTTGTATTCAACTATTCCGACCATATTCTTGACCACATTCTCGACCGCGCCTGATGTCCTACTAGCAAATAACATACCATCACGCGCAACACTCCGAAAGACGTACGCGTGATTGCCAGTGCGCAGGCGATAATCCACCCGAAGTGTCGGCGCAAGATATATCGCCACAACATCCCCAAAGCAATTATCGCAGAGACACCCTTGCCCACCAAAAACTTCACGCAGTGCCCTGCTTTGAACGCTGACGCCTGCAGCAATGCCTGCACCACGCGGTGCGGTTCTCAATCTGGAAATTGAGAATGAGCAACCCGTTCTTTCGCAAGTATATCTTGGGCAAAACATCACAAATTGCGGCTATAAAATAATATTTTGTGCCAATTCACCCCCCCAAGTCCCACCGGAGGCACCGTTTCCAACCGAGGCATCAGCACAAGGTGATTCTAGAATTTAGGCGCACGACAAAACTTTTGAATCGTTCAGCGTAATGAACATGCGTTTTAATTACCATCCCAACAATCTTGGTACGTAATTTGCAAATTAGTACCTGCTACTTTTATCACCAAGGAACCGGCCAGAATGTATGACAATTCAGAAGAGTTTATGACGGAAATTACAGCCCTTGTGGCAAAATATGGTGATTATGAAGCGCCAATTTTGAAATCGGACGGCGACTTACTAATCCCGCTGCGCGCTGATCTCAAACGCAGCGCCGCCGCAGCCGATGCATTGGCAAAAGCCATGGCGGATATGATGAGAAAAGACAAAAGCCTTCAGAAAGCAAAAGCCGAACGGGCTGGCTGGATCGTCTAAAACTGCCTGATGCGCCGTGCGAGACAAATCCTTTAGTGCAAAGCCTCGCAGGCCCACTGAACTTTCATCAAACGGTATTGCGTCAAATCGCAATACCGGCACAGCACCGCTTATTCAATTTTGCTGTTTTGCGCCGTCGCGTCCTCAAACCCTACAAAGCGCACAATGGCAACCGGCGGGCGCCAGTTTAAAGCTTTCAGTCAGGCGCTTGCAATGACCATTATCCGGACGCCGCTCTTGAATAGTTTTCACCAGCTCTGGGCCACTTTGTTCGACACGTTCAAAATCAGGCTTTTTGCGAAAATCCGATACCGAAAATAACCTGCTGCCATTGCACACACCCTACTGCGAGCGAGCATGACGATTTATTTGTCGGACCATGCTGAACAGACAATAGTCGTATTATTGTTGGCCGCAACGCAAAATCGGACCGCGCCAGTAGTTTGATTAACAATCCAGACTGCAGGCGGCACATCGCCATTTGCGTCATGGTCAACCACAGCGCTATAGGGTCCCTCAGCCATGACCGAGGTTGCAGTTACGCTCAAAGCAGCGGCCAAAAGCAGTGCTAACTTTCCCATGACATTCCCTTTTCAACTGTTACTTATACATCCCATGATATGGTACGTGCACAGGTCATGCCAGACCTACGGTTTCATTACGGCAGTCGCTGCGGCATCCGACAAACAGGTTTGCGAATGCGGACACGTTACGATCAGGGTTGCGACACCACACCGGCAAGGGTCAATTCCCGACGCCTAGGAAACCACATATCGGTATTTTCAGCCCGCAATGTCTTGATCGCAAATTCTGGATCAACTCCGCGTTCAAGTAGATACTCCATCTCACTCAAGACATCTTTTTGGGCCTCCTCATAGGACCAAGAGGCAAATTCATACAGGCTGCCCCAACCAATGTCAGTCTTGGCATCTTTGTAATATTGCTCCATCGAAGCCGCATCCCAAGAACTCCTGTGAAACCCCAATCGGCCACCCCGATCCAGTTGGCGGCTTTGTCCAGCCAGAAACAATGTTACGCAAGCGCTGGCACATTCATCTGTGACCCGGGTATCCAATTGGAAATCAATAATAATGTCCGCCATTTCACGCGCGGCCTCGATTAATCCGCCTGCACTGTTTAAATGCAAGGTCTCTACCTGCTGGTGCTGTCTCAGCATCAACACAAGAGTCTCCACATCCTGCCAAGTAATCTCGTCCTGTCCCTGCGGCGCGCTATCGGTGTCGTAAAATAAAACATCACCACCAAGTTTGAACTTATCTGCCAAAACTGCCGAGCCAAACCCGGCACCCTGCAATACTGCAAGCATTACAACCATACATAACTTCACAAGTATCCTCCACGAAAGAAACCCAACCACCAGATGGGGTATTTTAGAGCAAACTGTTTCATTTGGTCAAATTACTCCGCGCTATTACTCCAGAGCACTCTATGAGCGGAGCGCGTCTGCCTCACCATAAAAAGCTCAGAAGAAGTTACAGCGCTCGCACCTCGTGCAGAATAGACGCATTGCCAAACAGACATTAATATCCTGTCAATGCCGCCTAAAGATCGCATAGATATGGCGCATAGTTGCATCATGTCACAGACCTTCTTGTATAAAGTTTTTCTCTCTCCTGCATGGTTGACGCAGGTCTCACGGTCCGATTTTTTTTATGAGATGCAGACGCTGATCATGCCATTCCAAACCGAGATAAGATATCAGGTTGCGGGTCTCATTTTTTAATTGAGGGTCAAATCTTCCTATTGGATATCATACAAGCAGCCGAGATATCTGGCATGCCAGAAAGCTATGAGGTCAGGTTGATTTCGATGCCAGGCATTAAATCAAAGCACAAATTAGATTGAATCAAGGGAACGTCCCCTTGGTCCGAGGCTTTCAAAGAACCGGACCAAGTAAACCGCCTTCTCTCATTAGCTTAGGTCGACAATCCTTCAAGCGGCTCACCAATGCGTTCTTCACGCAGCCGTTGCTTGACGCCAGCCAGCGGGCTTTGTGCGGTCCATCGAAACGGGTCGTCACCCAGCGATTGAGAGCCATCAATTACAATATCTCTGGCATTAAGCGCTTGTTTCCAAGGGCTCCATCCCATTTTGATTTCGACCAACGGGCAGAGGTTCGTCTCCACCCAGACAGTTTCCTCAAGCCCGGGATCAACAAAACAAAGATCCGTGTCATCCGTTTCGATGACCAACCAGTGTTCCATGTTCGCCCTTTTCAGGTCCAGGGAACTGGAACTTGGCCACGCAACGTGGCCCTATCTCCACGAACCACTTTAAGCTCTTTTTGATGTTCCACATCAAATAGCCGCCATCGGTTTCATCAAGCCGTCAAAGTCGTAAGCCACTCTTGCCCCCACATGCCAACGGCAAAAACGACCTTGCTGAGGGCAACACCAGCTTCGGTCAGATGGTAATCGCCCTTGTAGATCTTTCGACCCGCTTGTTGTCTTCTCACATCTTCAATCGCTGCGACAGCAGGGATCGTGACATCAACGGGACACCGCGGTGGGTGTCATTGAACCGAGAAGATCCATCCCAAAGCTCCCGCACGGCCAAGATCGTCCAGCGGTTACCGATAAATTCGAGTGAAATAGCAATTGGACAATATTGCCCGTAAAGCGTGTTGATCATGGCGCACCTCCTGCAACTGCCCATTGCGAACTGGCACGCACCCCGTCCCGTACAAATTTTGTACCTTGTGGTGCAATCGGTGAACTGAAACCGAAGCAAATGGACGCAGACGATCTTTATGACAAAATCAGGAGGACGTTATGAACAAATCAATGGAACACGGCGGAACCACAATCGGTGACTTATGGGGCCGAAAGGCTGCGGATTGGGCGGCATACCAAGAGGGCATAATAGCCAGGATTCTCGACGAGGTCCTTGCGCGCTGGGGTCCAACAAAGAACCCAATATCTTGATCTCGGGTGTGGCGCTGGTCTCGCCGCTGAGAAGGCCAGCACGAACGGTGCGGATGTCTGGGGCTTGGGTGCCTTTGAGGCGCTCTTGGACCTTGCGCGATCGCGACGACCTGACGTCAATTTCCACCTTGACGAGCTTGAGGATCTTCCTATTGGGTCCAACCAGTTCGACGTTGTGAGCGGCTTCAACGCTGTGCAATACGCCACAAGCCGGATCAAAGCACTTCTTGAGGCCGCGCGCGTGACGACACCAGACGGAATGGTTTATGTTGCCACATGGGGTGAACCCAATGGCACAGAGGCCACCAACATTATCGCCGCCCTCAGGCCGCTGTTGCCCCCGCCCAGCGCTCCTGGTCCATTTGCGCCTTCTAACAGGGATGTTTTGCGGCCGTGTGCCAAGGATTGTGGAGCAGACACAACCGATATCATTGATGTGGAATACTCGTGGTTCCATCCCGACATTCAGACCCTTTAAAAGGGTTATCGTCCTCTGGTATCGCCGCCACAGCGATCACCACAGTCGGGCAAACGGCTGTGGACGAGGCGCATGTCAACGCAATTTACCCACACAAGCGGGCCGATGGCAGCTTTCGCAAAGGGGCAAGGTTCAAGGTGCTTCTCGCGTGGCCGTCCCGACACCTGAGCGGGGCATACGACATCTCGAGCTCGAAAAGGCTATCAAACAAATATACGCGGCAATCCGATCTTTTTGGTTGTTCAATTTCGGTTCGGCAGACCACACACCAATTGCGGCGTTGCCATCAACGGCAATGTTGAAAATTTTGGCGTGACGAATGGTAACCATGTCAGAATTCGATACTTGGAGTGCGGGGCAAAGTTATCAGAATTATATGGGGCGCTGGAACCGTATTATTGCGATAAAATAAGTAAACTGCTGACTGTGCCTGACGCTTTGGTCTGGGCCTGTGCGACGCTATTGTATGAACTAATTCGAAGACCACCGCGCGTCTGATCGGAAACAATTGGCAAAGGAGGTTGGCGAAAACGACCAGATTGAAATGATTGCCCGCGTTTTGGCGGTGAAAGCAAAATTGATGTGGGTAGTTTGTAGAACGACAATCACCACAACATCGCCTTTTTCGTCCAAAACAGGAAACAGGGAGTAATGACAAGTAATCGGACATTGATATCAAACGGCAATCCAATTGAGGAAATAGTTGGATTCAGCAAGGCGGTGCGCGTTGGATCATTCATCGCTGTTGGTGGAACCGCACCCGTTGACAAAAAAGGAAAAACAGTTGGCATTGGGGACGTTCATGCACAAACGAACCAAAGCTTTGAAGTCATCAAAGTGGCGCTCGAGCAGGCCGAGGCTGGGCGTAAGGATATCGTTCGCACACGCGTCATCTTAACCGATATAGAAACTGAAAAGAGGCGATTGAAGCGCGTAAAAAATATCAAATTGATGCGCAGCCCGTCGATACTATTGCGACCATTATCTGGTCTGTGAACCCAGAGTGGCTTGTTGAGATCGAAGTTGATGCCATAATTCCTGACAGCGTTGGCGTTTAGGTTAGCCTTCTTAAAGCTGCCATTCACCGAACGTAAAAGTCATATACCGCTGCTATGCATTTCGGCTAAAACGTCTCCGCAGTATGCACTAAGGATTAACCAACGGTCGATGCTGCGCGCGATAGATGCCCGTCTCAACAGGTTAATCCGGCTCCCTTTGATTTCACTGCTCATGGTAGAATGCCCAAAATAGATCGATATCATTCCCGCCGGCTCGGCGCTGATGAACATTCAGCGCGCCTGTGAGACAGCTCGCAAATACTACAAGCTGAGCGAGGGTCACTCGGGCCTATTTTGATAAATTACCCCATAAAACCAAAGCGCACAGGCACAAACCGAACTGAGCAGCACAACTCAACGACTTATTCAAATTGCACATCTAAAATTATCATTTTGAATTAATTTATTGAGGTAATGAGTATCTGTGTTATGATCATCCTAAGATATATGGCTTTACTTGAAACTCTTACATAATTAGTGGTCACTATGTCGAAAACTCTTGTGGTTTTTTTGCTGTTCAACCTTACCTTTTTCACAATTCACCCTGATCTTAACCGACAGTATGGTGACTTTTCTCAGCATGTCAAAAATGCTATTTTTGCTTTCAAGGCTCCATATCAGGTCAAAAAAATCGACAGTGCAAGAGACCGCAACCACCCGCTTCATATCAATGGCTTGGAAGTGTCTTCACGTGACGGTTACAATTTAAAGTGGTACATGCAGGCAGCAAAGCAAGGTTATGCATCAGCTCAAAACAATCTTGGGTGGCTCCATTCCAAAACCACAACCCAGTTTCACAACGAAACCAAAGCCTATATGTGGTAGTTCATCGCAGCACAAAATGGCAGCAAAAATGCTTTAGAGAATATGGTTCGAATGGAGACACTTTTGGCGCCAGATAACATTTCAAATGCGCAAAAAATGGCTGAAAAATGTCTCCAAAGCAACTATCGGACTTGTGATTAATTTGACCGGGCACCTGCGGTGATCCAAACCGCTACACCTTTGCCACAGCCAACAAAAACCTGCGTTAGTCACCTGCAGCCTGCACACCACGCAGGCCTGTACATTGCCCACACCGCGCCCAATCCCTGCACATCCGCGTTCTCTACCCTGATAAACAGCGCCTTCATGCGTCTGAGGCTTTCAATCTTGGGTATCTGCCCTAACTGCAATTGGAATTATACTTGTCACACAGTTAAGATTTCCCGACAGTTATGATTGCCAGACGATCAGGAGGCACCGCATCGTGAGTTTCAACAATATTTCGGACAAGACAGTACCAGTTCCGGCAAGCCGTGTGTCGCGGTTTGCCAGAGTGGGCGGTCTGGCCGCAGACATTGCTGGCAATATGGCGGTGAACGGCGTCCGCCAACTGGTACAGGGCCAGCGGCCAAACTGGAACGGCCTGTTACTCAGCCCAGCCAATGCCCGCAAACTCGCTGATCAACTGGCGCAGATGCGCGGTGCGGCGATGAAGGTTGGGCAATTGATGTCGATGGACAGCGGCACAATGCTGCCGCCCGAATTTGCCCAAATTTTGGCGCGCCTGCGCTCTGAGGCAGAACCCATGCCACCCTCACAGCTTAAAAAAGTTCTTACCCAATATTGGGGCCCCCAGTGGTTGCAGCAATTTGCATCCTTCGATGTACGACCCATCGCCGCGGCCTCAATTGGACAAGTTCATCGCGCTAAAACCAAAGACGGTCGGGAACTGGCGTTGAAAATACAATATCCCGGGATCCGAAAAAGCATCGACAGCGACGTCGATAACATCGCCATGCTGATCAAAATGTCGGGCCTGCTGCCTAAAGGCCTTGATATCGCGTCATTGCTCGACCAAGCAAAGCAGCAACTTCACGATGAGGCACAATACCAACGCGAGGGCCAGTATCTACAGCACTTTGGAAGATTACTCGCGGACAACAACCACTTTCAAGTGCCCGTACTGTATGGGGATTTAACCACCCCAGATATTCTTGCGATGTCCTATGTTTCAGGGCATCCTATCGAGGCACTTGCGAGCGCGCCACAAGCAGAGCGGGACCGGGTAGTCGGCTTGCTGATCCAGCTATTACTGTTTGAGTTATTTGACTTTCAGCTGATGCAGACCGATCCAAATTTTGCAAATTACAAGTATAACCCCGAAACAAAGCAGGTTGTCTTGTTGGACTTTGGCGCAACCAGAGCGCTCTGCCCGACCTTGGTAAAACAGTTTCGCCGCTTGCTAAACTCTGGTTTGGAAAATGATAAAGACGCCATCTTGGATAGTATGCACGAAATTGGCTACTGCGACGACACAATTTTGCCCCACCATCAAACTGCACTGCTGAATTTGTTCGATCTCATCCTATCACCTTTTCGCCACGATGCCGCGTTTGATTTTTCCGATGGGATGTTCGCCGCACAGGTCAGAGACGCAGCGATGGCGTTAGGGAAAGACGGCGATTTCTGGCATATCCCACCAGTGGAAACATTGTTTTTGCACCGCAAATTCGGCGGTATCTATCTGCTTGCAAACAAATTGGGCGCTCGTGTCAATGTTCGACAGTTAGTAACGCCTTACGGCGAGTGAACTGACCCTCTAAGACAGCCATTTCAGACACTATAAAAAACCTCACGCCGGCGCCACTCTGCATCAGCCTGACGTCAATGCTCGTCACTTAAGCGATTTATAAATCTGCAGTTCTGTCCAAAGGTCTTCTGTGCGCTTGTTGGTTTCATTAAGTCGCAGTGCAAGCCCCCGCAAAATTGCCAATATAGCAGGATCAGTGGCATCAATTTTTTGCATAAGCAGATCGTCTTCGATAACTCTGATGATGCAGTTTGTTTTGGCAATGACCGTAACGGTTCGCCGCTCTCTTAAAATCTGGCCAATTTCACCGAACATTTCACCTTCTTTTAAAGTCGCCAGATGAAAGTTTTTGTGCGAGAAAATATCAACCTCTCCGGTGTGAATAAGAAAGACGCTATTTGCATCATCTTTCGCTTGGTAAATCACATCTCCAGCGGCCACAGATTTATATACTGGCTTCATAACATATCCTCCAAAATCCGAAAAATTAAGGCTGTTCGGAAACTCTAAAAATCACCTATTTGAATACGTACGGAACTCAAAAGGTTTTTTATTTAGATACACCGACAGCGACCGGTTGCCAAGTCGCCCGATACTGTCGAAATCAAATTTGTAAAAACCACGAACCGCCTTGAAACGTAAAACGCACAGGCCTATGTTTAGACCTTAGAAAGCTTATAATCACCCCAGTTGGATCTCGTGCGCCGAAAAGCCCAAATTATTTGGTTTCTGCTTGTCGGCACACCCTGAACTCAATCATCTTGGAGAAGAAAATGAAAACAGCCAAAGACTATATGACCGCCGCAGACGCCGTTGTTGAGCGTATTTCACTGGAAGATGCATTGACAAAACACGGCGCTGAAAACACCGTATTTGTTGATGTCCGCGACAGCGGTGATATCGCAAAGACCGGTACCGTGGCCGGAGCTGTGCGCATCAACCGGGGTTTTTTGGAATTTGCGGCTGATGATAACACCCAATACCACAACGCCAATCTCACCAAAGATGCGCATCTATATCTGCTGTGCGCCGCGGGTGGTCAGGCGGCGCTGGCCGGTAAAACCTTGAAAGATATGGGGTATCAAAACGTCTATAATATTGGTGGCTTTGGCGCGTGGAAAGACGCGGGTGGGCCGGTCGAAAACGGGTAATGGATCGGCCGTGCAAACCGATCAACACTGCTGCGTTGCGCTCGGTTTGCACGGTCTTTTCTTCGATGGTGTCCACATAATGGCCCTTGGCTGTGCGAGAAAATTGTATAACAGACATATCCCGGCACGATCAAAAGGAGCGGAATTTACTCACTGTTCAGCCGGCCACCAAATCGGTTGGCCATTAAAAGGAACGCCGCAGTCAGCGGGTTGAGGCCAGTGGTCCCTTAATCAGCCGTCCACCCACCATCGATCAAAAGGGATGTTCCTGTCACAAGAGCCGAAGCATCTGACGCCAGAAACTGAACCGCGCCCATAATATCTTCGATCTGTCCCACCCTGTTAAGTTTGATCTTGGACTTGATCCAGGCAAGTTTTTCTGGGTCGCTGAATGTGGGTTCAGTCAGCGGGGTGCGGATAAAGGTCGGACAGATCGAATTGACCCGAATAGCATACGCGCCAAACTCAATAGCCATGGATTTGTTGATCCCTTCGATAGCATGCTTACTGCCGCAATACACCGCGCGCTCTGGGCCGCCAACGTGGCCCATCTGACTTGAAATCTGAATAATCGACCCACTCCGAGCTTGGTGCTTCATGCTACGCGCGGCCTGTTGCGCCAGAAAATACGCCGCACGGACATTGAGATCCATCACAGCGTCAAAATCTTCAGGTCGTGTCTCTAACACGGTCGAATGCCGGGCAAGGCCTGCGGAATTTACCAGCACATCAAACGCGGCCTCAGACGCAAAGAATGCCACCACCGCCTCTAGGTTGGTCACGTCAAGAGCCTGCGCTTGCGCCAACATGCCTTCTGCTCTGATCTGGGCCGCCGCCGCCTCAAGCGTCTCAGAACTGCGCGCCACCATGACTACATCAGCGCCCATTTCAGCCAGCGCAACCGCACAGCCAAGGCCAATGCCGCGCGAGGCCCCTGTCACCAGAGCGCGTTTGCCGTCCAAGCGAAATGAAGGGGTGCGGGGAAGTTTCATTTGTGCCTCATAAAGATCGTTTTAGAACACTCTAATCGTGGGCTGTCAGACTGTCCATACAGAGCAACAATTGATCACAAATCCTGTATTATGCTATGCATTATATGTTGATTTTTAATTTCTTGATATATTTTCCGTAGTGTTTCACCGGTCGCTTGTTCGTATTGTGACTGTGTTTGGTCAGGGATGACTGGCCGGTGGTGTTTGGCCGGTGGTATATACTCCGCAATGATTACACAGACGCCAGTCAAGGTATCAAGACGCCGCCAAAAGCGCCACCTCAGCCACAGCACGCTCTATCAATGCCAGACAAACATCATCCGAAAACCGATGGTCTGCACCATCGACCAGGGTCAGATGCATATCGGGGCCCATCGCGTGTTCAAGCAGCCGCAGTGCTACCGACATTTCAACAGCCTTATCTGCGGTACCTTGCAAAAACCGCACCGCAAACGGCAGTGCCAGCGGTGCCCGCAGCACGAGGTTCTGTCGCCCGTCTTCGATCAACCGGCGGGTAATCACATAGGGTTCGTCGTAATCCGAGGGCAGCACAACCTGACCAAAACGCTGCAGATCAGAGCGCTCTGCGTCGTCAAAGCCCGCCCACATACTGTCTTCGGTAAAATCCGGCGCCGCAGCGACCGTCACCATCCCGGCCACCTTGGTTTGTTCCAATCTCTGCGCCAGCAGCAGCGCTATCCAGCCCCCCATTGAAGAGCCAACCAAAATCACCGGCCCGTCGATTAAATGGGTCACTGCCGCCACCGCATCCTCAGACCAGTCGCTGATACACCCATCGGTAAACGCGCCCGAAGACTGGCCGTGACCAGAATAATCAAACCGCAGAAATGCCCGCCCGCTGCGTCTGGCCCAGGCTTCCAGATGCACCGCCTTGGTGCCTTGCATATCGGATTTAAACCCACTCAGGAAAACGATTGCCGGGCCAGTTCCCTCGCTGTGATGATAGGCGAGCTCACGACCCTGAGCGGTCTTAAAATAACGGTGTGTTGCCATGTCACCCTCCTGCTTGGCGACCAAAAACAACACCAAGCTGTATTTTACAAGCGCTTGTTGCCGCGTTCACTGTTTAATCGTGTGTTTTTTTAGACTGATTTTTCGGCCATAAGACATGACCAGCCTTAGAGAACTGACCTGCCTCAGGGGTCTTGATTTTTTTGGCAAACCATTTTTTTTTTGCATATTATAAAGGTAGTTACGCCTTGCTACGCAAGGCCAAACGTTTTACGCTAAATTTAAGTATCATACCCGCAACCGGGCGCTTGGTAGGCGCCAAAACGACGAGGAGGACAACCATGTCCCAGATCACACTTACGCTTCCAGATGGCAATCAACGTCTTTATGACGCCGGCATTACTGCGGGCGAGGTCGCGACAGACATCGCCACTTCGCTGGGCAAAAAAGCCATAAGTGCCACGGTTAACGATGCCCATTGGGATCTGCAGTGGCCGATCAACTGTGACAGCAGCATCGCGATCAACACCATGAGAGACAGCGCACCGGCGCTGGAGTTGGTGCGCCATGATCTGGCCCATATCATGGCCCGCGCCGTGCAAGAGATCTGGACCGATGTGAAAGTGACCATTGGACCGGTTATTAAGGACGGTTGGTATTATGATTTCGACCGCGCCGAGCCGTTTACCCCAGAGGATCTTGGGGTGATCGAGAAAAAAATGAAAGAAATCATTAATCTGCGCGATCCAATTTGTACCGAAATATGGAGCAGATCAGCGGCGACCCAACATTACCAAGAGACGAACGAACCGTATAAGGTCGAACTGATCGAGGCGATCCCGGGCGACGAGCCGCTGCGGATGTACTGGCATGGCGATTGGCAGGATCTGTGCCGCGGCCCGCATCTGCAACACACCGGTCAGGTGCCGGCCGATGGGTTCAAGCTGATGTCGATTGCCGGGGCCTATTGGCGCGGCGATAGCAACCGAGCGATGCTGCAACGGATTTATGGCGTGGCGTTTCTTAACAAAGAAAGCCTCAAAGCCCATATGCTGATGCTCGAAGAGGCCGCCAAACGCGACCACCGCAAGCTGGGGCGTGAAATGGGCCTGTTCCACATGCAAGAAGAGGCCCCCGGTCAAGTCTTTTGGCATCCTAACGGCTGGCGCATTTATACCACGCTGCAAGATTATATGCGCCGCCAGCAAACCCGCGACGGCTATGTCGAGGTCAACACACCGCAGGTGGTCGACCGAAAACTCTGGGAGGCCTCAGGCCACTGGGATAAATACCAAGAAAACATGTTCATTGTCGAAGTTGACGAAGAGCACGCCCGCGAAAAAGCAATTAATGCCCTGAAGCCAATGAACTGTCCTTGTCATGTACAGATTTTCAATCAAGGCCTGAAGTCCTATCGCGATTTGCCGCTGCGCATGGCCGAATTTGGCAGTTGCAACCGCTATGAACCCTCTGGCGCGCTGCACGGGATTATGCGGGTGCGTGGCTTTACGCAAGATGACGGACATATCTTTTGCCGTGAAGACCAGATCGAATATGAAACCAAAAAATTCATCAACTTTCTGTCTACTGTCTATCGCGATCTCGGGTTTGAAAGCTTTTCAGTGAAATTTTCCGACCGGCCCGAACAGCGTTCTGGGGATGACAGCGTATGGGACAAAGCAGAGGCCTCTTTGAAAGCTGCAACTGAAGCGGCGGGCTGTGCGTACGAGCTCAACCCCGGCGAAGGCGCATTTTACGGACCAAAACTTGAATTCGTCTTGACCGATGCGATCGGGCGCGATTGGCAATGTGGCACATTGCAGGTTGATTTTGTGCTACCAGAGCGACTGGATGCAACCTACATCGCCGAAGATGGTGCCAAACATCGTCCCGTAATGCTGCACCGCGCTTGTGTGGGATCTTTTGAACGTTTCATTGGAATTCTGATAGAAAACTCTGCCGGAAGATTGCCTTTCTGGCTGGCGCCAAGACAAGTTGTCGTCACCTCGATTGTGACAGACGCCAATGAATATTGCCAACAGGTCGTCGACGCCCTGATCGCGCGCGGCATTCGGGCCGAGGCTGATCTGCGCAATGAAAAGATCAACTACAAGGTTCGCGAACATTCGCTTGGCAAAGTGCCGGTGATCTTGGCCTGTGGCATGAAAGAAGTCGCAGACCACACCGTCAGCATCCGAAGGCTGGGCGAAAAACAGACCCGTATGGCCGGGTTGGACGAGACCGCCATCACACTGGCTTTAGAGGCAACGCCACCCGATCAGGTATAATTACACGTTTGGAAATTCTTGCATAACATTGACTATTTGGCGGGCTAGGCTCTTCAAAGACTCTATATTATCCCGGCGTGTCACCGTCGCATTAAAGCGACCTTAAGGCATGGTGACTAAATGGCGTCGGCTTTAGGTGACGCATACTGTCTAACGCCAACCTCACGGGGAGTTTATTTCGCTTTACGGGATTGTGATTCGCAGGATTGACACCATCCATACTAAAGGATAATAATTCGTTAAATTTTTATAGCGAATATATTTAACTAAACTTTAGTATATGAAAGTGAAGATATGTCACACACCCTAAAAACAGTCGCTATTGCAAGCGCAGTGGCGACAGCACTTGCAACCATAGCAACAATGGCAGTTTCTGGCGAACAAGAAAAATGCTTTGGTGTTTCCCTAGCTGGAGAAAACGATTGTGCCGCTGGCCCGGGAACAACTTGTGCCGGAACCTCATCGGTCGATTATCAAGGCAACGCATGGGCGCTGGTAAAAGACGGAACCTGCATGGAAATTGAGCTTCCCGCCAAGGCCGACGGCACGGCACGCAACGGTGCTCTATCGGCTCTACCACGCGATCTGCCCGCGTAAGTAGACCTGCTTATCCTCCTGTGCCTCACAAGCGAGGAGGGCAAGCAACTCCCATACAAGGACATGCGCATGTTTGATCATTCCCCTCACTTTACAGCCCTGCCCTGCGCTCCTGGCGTGGGATATAAACCTCAGCATTTCAATGATATTATGAAAAATCCAGCACCAGTGGAATGGTTGGAAATTCATGCCGAGAATTATATGGGCGCCGGTGGCAGACCTCTGGCGCAATTGCACCACCTTGCAGAACGGTTTGCAATTTCGGTACATGGCGTTGGGTTGTCCATTGGTGGCGAAGGGCCCTTGGATACGGCACATCTGCTGCGCCTAAAAGGCTTGTGTGACTGGCTGCAACCCGCAAGTTTTTCAGAACACCTCGCCTGGTCCAGCCATGACAATCAGTTCCTCAATGATCTTTTGCCGCTGCCCTACACAGAGTCCAGTCTGACCCGCATCGTCGATCACATTGATCAAGTCCAGAACGCACTGGGCTACCAAATGCTATTAGAAAACCCTTCCAGCTATCTTGCTTTTGAGGATAGCACATTGAGCGAACCAGAGTTTTTGACCCAAATCACGAAGCAAAGTGGCTGCGGGCTGCTGCTGGATATCAATAATGTTTTCATTTCAGCCACCAATTTGAGCTTTAATCCCCAGACCTATATCAATCAGCTGACTTTGGCTCACGTGGCAGAAATTCACATCGGCGGCCATGACGAACAAGCCGACGAAGATGGCGAGCCTCTGTTGATTGACAGCCATGGGTGCCCCGTCGCGGATCCGGTGTGGGCTCTGTTAGATTATGTGTTGGCATCCGCAGGTCCACGACCGGTGCTGGTTGAATGGGATACCGATGTCCCTGATTGGTCGTTGCTGGCTGCCGAAGCCAACCGGGCGGCGAATGCATTGAGCCCTGTTTTGGTATGAGCCAAGATCAACAGATCTTTTCCACAGCCATATTGTCGCTACAAAGCCCGGTGCCTGCCGGTTTGACCAATGGCTGCGGCAAAGTGGCCAATCGGCGGTTTTCAGTCTATCGCAACAATGTCATGGACAGTTTAATCAACGCATTACAAACTGGATTTCCAGTCATTTCCAAACTTTTGGGTGAGCAGAACTTCAAAAATATCGCCGGTCTGTTCGTGCGCCAACATCCGCCAGCAAGCCCTGTCATCAATCAATATGGTGACAATTTTCCAGCCTTTTTAAAAGATTTTAAGCCGCTAGAGCACCTGCCCTATCTTGCCGATACCGCACGCCTTGAGTTTGCGTTACGCCGCTCGTATCACGCAGCCGACGCCAAGTCGGTGCATCCGTCTGAGATTGATGCTCTGTCACCGGAGCAATTGAATGCCGCCGAGCTTAAAATGTCGCCTTGTGCGTTCTTGATTAGCTCGGCCTGGCCGATCTATGGCATCTGGAACTATAATACCGCGCCTAATGCGCCCAAACCACCGGTGCAGGCACAGGATGTGTTGGTGGTGCGCCCCAACTTTGACCCCTACCCAGTTTTATTACCGCCAGGTGGGGCCGTTTTTTTCGAAAGCCTAAGGCAAAAAATGAATTTTTTTGATACGGTCAGCGCTGCGCAAGACGACCATACAGATTTTGATCTGGCCGCCGTATTGACCATATTTCTGACCCAAAATGTGCTGATAGAAATAAGATCGAATAGCCGCGAAAGAAGACAGCAGGAAAATGTTTAAACATGTACATAACACAATTTTTTCTACGACTGAGGCACTGTTGCCGCTGTTACCCCTGCTGGCGCGCGGTGTGTTTGCATCCAGTCTTTTGATCTATTTCTGGACCGCAGGTGTGACAAAACTCGGGCCGGGAGTGTTCGGCTTTTTATCCCCTGCGGCCGGTGCATATATCCAGATTCTGCCCAGAGCTATGGAACTGGTCAATTATGATCCGGACCAATTGAACACATGGCACCACATTGTGGTGCTGGTCGGGACATGGGCAGAATTCATCTTGCCCGCGCTGATCGTTTTGGGGTTGGTTACGCGCTTCGCCGCCTTAGGCATGATCGGATTTATCACACTCCAAAGCCTGACTGATCTTTATGGTCATGGCGGGATCACACAGCCAGCCACACTGGGTGCATGGTTCGACAAGCTGCCGGATGGTCTCATCCTTGATCAACGGGCTTTTTGGATTTTCACCTTACTGGTTCTGGTTCTCAAAGGCGGGGGCATCTTGTCACTGGACCGAATATTTGGGTATAAATAGCCTGCGCCATGCCAACAAGCAAACATCGCGCCGCCCACACAGCCCAAGGCATCGTCTCGAATCAGCTCAATGTATACCGCTAGATTATGCGCTTGGCGCCATCTTGCCCACATTGACACGCCGGTTTAGTTTTTCTGCCAAGACCCTACGGGTTTTCTACAACAAATTTTGCAGAAAATACTTGTATAACGCGAATATGTTACAAAATATTTCATCTATAAGTAAATCAGTTGGAGTTTTACTTGATTTTTACAAGAGCCGTGCAATCATCGCCACATTACGAGGGGCAAGAATAAAGCGATCAATATTTTTGATCTCATTGCACCCTTACAAAAGCTGCAGCGTTTCAGCAGCAGCGCAACAAAAGGGAGACACGGACACATGCCCACTGGCACCGTGAAATGGTTTAACACGACTAAAGGCTTTGGTTTCATCGCACCAGAAACTGGTGGCAGCGATGTATTTGTTCATATTTCTGCTGTGGAGCGCTCTGGCCTGACCGGATTGGCTGATAATCAAAAGGTCAGCTATGAACTGCAAGACGGCCGTGATGGCCGACAAATGGCGGGTGATTTGAGAGCGCTATAGGGTCCGTATCTGACAAATTTAATGGATGGATTTCAAGCCAGTTGAAGGTTTTTCGCTTCTTCACCTGCCAGATGGATGAGGTCTTTGATGTATTTTTTCGTGAGGTCTTGACGGCGGGTCGCTGCATAAAGCGTGCGCGTTATGCCTGTCTGTGTCAGAGGGCGAGTGGTGTAATCCGAACTATATTTTACCTCGCGCACCACCCAGTCCGGCAAGACAGCAACCCCACGGTTGGAGGCGACCAACATCAAGATCACTGCCGTTAATTCGACCTGTCGCAATCCGGCGGGTTCGACTTTGGCAGGGGTCAGTAACTGGCTGAAAACATCCAAACGCGCCCGTTCGACGGGATAGGTGATCAATGTCTCACCGCGAAAGTCTTGCGCCTCTATAACGTCTTTCAAGGCCAGAGGATGTTTGCTTGAGGCCACAAAAACTGGCGCATAGTCAAACAACGGGATAAATTCTACGTCCGCCAGATTTTCTGGATCTGACGAGATAACCACATCGACCTCTTCCTTTTGCAGCGCTGGCAGAGCGTCAAAAGCCAGCCCCGGACGGATATCGACATCAACCTCGGGCCAGAGCTTGCGAAACGTCTCAAGCACAGGCAACAGCCATTCGAAACAAGCGTGGCATTCGATCGCGATATGCAAACGTCCGGCACGGCCCTCGCGCAGGCCTGAAAACTCGGTCTGCACCGCATCGATCTCAGGCAATATTTTTTCAGCCAGCCGCAAAAGCCTTAAACCGGCTGGCGTTAAACGCATAGGCTTGATGCGCCGCAAGAATAAAGCAACACCAGCCTGGGCCTCCAGACCTTTGATTTGATGGCTTAATGCTGACTGGGTAATATTTAATATATCCGCAGCCTTGGCCAATCCCCCAGCTTCATGGATGGTCTTAATTGTGCGCAAATGTCGAAACTCGAGATGCATCTTCATATCAAATTCATAACCTTGTTGAAATTTATGAGTTTGTCTCATATAACCATCTGTGGCACAAGTGGCAGACCGTTTACAATTGGATCTACCAATGACCCCGCTAGAGATTTCGTTTGAATTTTTCCCACCCAAAAACCTGGAGGCTTCGTTCCGGCTTTGGGATACAGTACAAGTACTGGCGCCTTTAGAGCCGCGGTTCATCTCGGTGACATATGGGGCTGGTGGCACCACCCGAGACCTTACCCGCGATGCGGTCAGCGCTTTACACAAATCCTCCGGTTTGCGGGTTGCGGCCCACTTGACGTGTGTCAATTCCAGCCGGCAAGAGACATTGGCGGTTGCCCAATCGTTTGCGGCGGCGGGGATTTCAGACATTGTTGCGTTGCGCGGTGACCCACCAAAAGGCGAAGGCAGCTTTACGCCTCACCCTGAGGGGTTTCAAAGTTCGCTTGAGTTAATTTCAGCTTTGGCACAAAGTGGTGACTTCACCCTGCGCGTTGCAGCCTATCCCGAAGGCCATCCAGAAGCCGAAAACACAATCACAGATATTGATTTTCTGAAACGCAAGATCGATGCCGGCGCAAGCGAAGCACTGACACAATTCTTTTTTGAGGCCGAAACCTTTTTACGGTTTCGCGATGCCTGCGACAAAGCCGGGATAAAGGTCCCGATCACCCCGGGCATTTTGCCGATCGAAAACTGGCAGGGTACACGGCGTTTTGCCAAAGCCTGTAACGCCAAGGTTCCAAATTGGCTGACCGACGCTTTCTCAAAGGCCGAGCGTGACGACCGCGAAGATCTCTTGGCCACTGCAGTCTGTACCGAATTGTGCTCGCAATTGATTGATGAAGGCGTTGATGCATTGCATTTCTACACGCTGAACCGCCCCGACTTGACCCGCGACATATGCCATGCGTTGGGTATTACAGCTGCGGTCAAACTGGAAAAAATCGCCTGATTAATACGCCTTTACGGGTATCTGTTTCGCTGCATTGCGGGCCCGGCGTCAAGCGTCAGGTTTGGCACTGCCCGCTATCCTCGCCGCATCTACATTGAAAAGCACGTGTGGTTCTGGCACAGGCAACAAAAATCTAGCGTAAAATCCGTTGGGGCTTTTCTATTTGGCGCAAATCTTTAAGTTATTTAAACAAGACAACAACTTGAGGACTGTCATGCCAACGAGAACCGCTATCGTCACCGGCGCCGCCCGGGGAATAGGACACGCCACCGCCCGTATTCTGCAGGCTCAGGGCCTCAGGGTGGCATTAATCGACCGCGACGCGGACGCCCTTGCCGAGGCAGCTGACGCCTTGCCCGGGTCCCTGCCCTGTCTGTGCGATGTGTCGCAACCCGATCAGGTCGATCAGATGGCCGCAGAGATGACCGCAAAACTGGGGCGGGTTGATGTTTTGATCAACAACGCCGGTGTGGCAGATTTTGGCCCCCTTGAGGACACAGATTTTCAACGCTGGCGGCGGGTGATGGAAACCAACCTCGATGGGGTTTTTCTGTGTTCGCAAGCCCTACTGCCAGCGTTAAAGTCCAGCCGCGGCGCCATCGTTAATATTGCCTCGATCTCGGGACTGCGCGCCTCGACGCTGCGCGTGGCTTACGGCACCTCGAAGGCGGCCGTTATCCACCTGACCCAACAACAGGCGGTAGAATTGGGCGAGTTTGGAATTCGTGCCAATTGTGTTGCCCCTGGCCCAGTCCGCACCAAGCTTGCAATGGCAGTGCACAGCGACGAGATTATCGCCGCCTATCACGATGCCATTCCGCTAAACCGCTATGGAAGCGAAGACGAGATTGCCGAGGTGATCAGCTTTCTGGCGTCCGAAAAAGCCAGTTTTGTCACCGGCCAGCTGATTGCCTGTGATGGCGGGTTTGAGGCCACAGGGATCGGCCTGCCCGCCCTGCGCCGGCAGGCCGAATAACCCACGGAGTTTTCCACGTAAGAGATATTTCAATATCCCACGCAAAAGACATACTTCAATATGCGCGTCACGTGCTGGTTGTTGGCTGTTCACGGGGGGGGAGACCACATTGGCCCTGACTTTAGCTAAGCGATACAATTTGCCCGATCAATCGCTCGACGGACGCGCAAGGTGGAACTCAGGATGGCAACGACGCGACAAGGCGGAACATAAGAAAATTGTTAAGGAAATGGTCAGTCAGGACCGATAGATTCAATATGGTACGGGTTCATCAACCGCCGATATAAGGTTTCCAAAAGCGGACCTGATCATATAGGTTCGAATGCCCAGATGGCGATGTTTTTGGGGTCTGGGAAAGAGGCTTTTGTTTACCTGTGGACGCACGCGCACCGGCATGCCTGACCATTGTCCAGAAAAACTACCTGACCGAGAGTTTTATCCTACATCTGGAATTTTGAAAAACAAACTGCACCATTTTTGAAACAGAGAATAATAAACCTAAGCCCAAACATTCCAGTTGTTACGATCCCAAATGGAAAGGCAGCGATTGACTTGCAATCTTAATACTTTGGAAATCATACATACGCACGGCTATCAGGACAGGCTTTATAGACGGCTTCTCTGGCCTTTTTGATTTTCTGACCGACCAATTGAACCTTTGTAGTCGGCTTCGTTTAAATTTCGGATTCACCTGCATTTGGAAATAAGCCTACATGGTGCGACATAAATCATAAAGCCGTTACCACAACGACCCTGATAGGTTTCATCGCTTCTTTTTCTTGTCAGCTCGCGCAATTAAAGCTTGGGTAATATC
>ENA-OQVM01000687-OQVM01000687.1-marine-metagenome-genome-assembly--contig:-NODE-687-length-50749-cov-19.130920_pt1 | contig 50749 bp, 45 predicted proteins | sample MGYA00237776_ERZ505498 | MGnify/ENA primary metagenome ERZ505498 (study PRJEB26159, sample SAMN06265151) | marine metagenome | isolation source: Helgoland LTER site | place: Germany:Helgoland, sampling...
ATCAGAATGATATTGGCTGGAGGCGAGCTCAGATATTGACGAACAATTAAGTCGAGTGAAAAACGTTTTCGTAGGCGTTGCTAAGGTGTACTGAATAAGAATACCCCAAAGCGAATAGGTTATATCGGGATCAATCTTCGTCAGATTGTGTGCTTTCTTTTGGTTACTTTTCTTTACACAAGTAAAGAAAAGTGACTGGCTGTCGGGCCACCCCCGACGACCTTGACCTTAAAACTCAAAAAAAATAAACTAAAAATCCAGAATATAAAAACACTATCAAATAAAGCTTAAAGATCTAGACTCTAGCATGTCGGGCCACCCCCGACGACCTTGACCTTAAAACTCAAAAAAAAACAAACACTAAAAAACCAATGAATAAAACTTTACACCAGATTTTTTGACCTTGACCTTGACCTTAAAAAAAGTTCGAAAGAAAAAACTTTTCTATCACCCAATAAAAAACCCGATGACTTCCGCCACCGGGTTTAAAAACAAACCAAAACAGCTCGTCTTAGTCTTCTTTAACAACCAACGTAATAGCAATACCTTCTTTCGCTTGCTGAGCCGCATCAGCAACCGCCGCATAAGTATTTGCCTTCGCTTCAGAATGCGCACTAATAATAACCGAACCCTTAGGGTTCTCAGCTAATTTGCGTTGAATCACCGAACGTACCGAGCGGATATCGACGCGACGGTTATCAACCAATATTTCACTCGACGCATTAATATTAATTAAAACGTTTTGGTTCTCAGTAGGAATATCCACTTCAGGTGCATCATCAGGACGATTGATCTCAAGACCATACTCTTTAATAAACGAGGCGGTAACAATAAAGAAAATCAGCATGATAAAAACAACATCGAGCATCGGTGTTAAATCGATTTCGGATTCGTCTTCATTTGCGGCAGCGTGACGTGTGCGTGACATGTATTACTCCAACTCATAACTATCGAAAAAAGAGGTCGTCTTGCTTGGCGTTACTGGAAAATCCGCCCCTATGACCCTTGTTTAGGCGGCGTATGGTATAGATTTACCAGCATAAATAAAAGGGCTTTTAGCTAAAGTCTTGGCCTCAGATGTTAAAATGCCGCCCCATTATTAGACAGTGATTTTACTTCGCGTTCTTGTATATCATTCAAAATCAGGAATAAACACGGGATTAGCAGTAGCGTGATCACCGTGGCAAAGACAATGCCAAAGGCCAGTGAAATAGCCATAGGCTGGATAACCTGCGCCTGTAAACTGGTTTCTAGTAGCATCGGGAATAAGCCAAAAAATGTTGTTAAAGAGGTGAGTAGAATGGCTCTAAAGCGGCGTTTACAAGAGGCTAGCACGGCATCCGTTATCGATTGCCCTTCGGCGCGTTGTTGGTTAACCGCATCGGTAAGAATTAGGCTGTCATTAACGGCGACGCCAATAAGAGCAATCACGCCAAAGAATGACATCATTGAAAAGGCTGTATCCATAATCAAATGCCCGGCAATGGCGCCAATTAGGCTAAAGGGGATAATAGCCATAATAATTAATGGCTGAGTATAAGATTTAAGCGGAATGGCTAGTAGCGCATACACCGCGATAATCGCTAGTATAAAGCCTTGGGTTAAACCATTAACAATATCGGCCGAATCTTTAGCTTCGCCTTCCATTTCAAAACGCAGGCTGGGGTATTTGGCTATTAGTTGAGGAAAGTCATGGGTAATGATTTGGCGGCTAATGGCATCGGGGTTAAAGCTCAGCTTATCAACTTTGGCTGAAATATTAACCGCGCGGCGGCCGTTAATTTTTTCTATCGAGGCGTAGCTAGGCTGGCTGGTAATGTCGGCGACAGAATAAAAAGGTACGGTGTCGCCACTCATGGTGCGAATAAACATGGTATCTAAATCGGCTAATGCTTTTCTATCTTCGCGAGGATAGCGCACCATCACTTTGACTTCGTCAGTGCCGCGCTGGATACGCTGTGCTTCTATGCCATAAAAGGCATCGCGTACCTGGCCACCTAAATCGCTTAGGCTAAGTCCAAGCGCTTCGGCTGAGGGTTTAATATTCAGTTTTAACTCGTCGACTTGGTTGTTGAGCGAGCTTTTGCTGTCATAAACACCTTCATAACTGGCAATAATTTGTTCTAATTCAGTGCTCGCTGCCACCAACTCTTCTCGCGTATCGGCAGAAATATTAAAAGAAATGGGGTCGCCAAGCATTTCTTCTGCTGCTCGAAAAACTAGACTTTTGGTGCCAGTAATATCACCGGCATTTTTTCGCCAGCGTTGGATAATTTCATAGCTATCAATACTGCGATGTTCAACCTTGGTTAGCTCCAGCATAAACTCGGCATAGTCGCCGGGTGTACCCCAAGTATAAAAATGTTTGATAAAGCCATTGGTATCACCCGAGTCTTGAATATAGTCTTGGTTGGCTTGGTAGAGTGCCTCAGTAATTTGGTCGACGGCGTTTTCTGTTTGGCTATTGGGCGTGCCTTCGATCATTTCGACTTTTGCGCCGAGAATTTCAGACGGCACATTGGGCATCACTACTAGCAAGACAATGCCGCTGGCAAGAATGCCACCGGTAATAATTAAGGCGCCAATAAACGATGCTAAGGTGGTGTAGCGATTCACCAGACAGCGTTTTAAAAATGGCAGGTACAGTTGGTCGATAAATTGATTGAGCTTAACGTTAGTGCGCGCAGAAAAACGATTAGTCCGCTGGCTAATGGCAGTAAGCAAAGGTATTTGTGTGAGGCGTGAGTGAGCAATATGCGCAGGTAGTATGAGTTTTGATTCGAGCAGTGAAAACAATAAGCAAAAAATCACTACCCATCCCATTGCGGCCGGAAATGGTGCAAAGACACTGTCCAGTGTGACTGTCGGCAAAAATGACACGACGGTAGTTAGTACGCCAAATGTTGCGGGTATAGCAACACGCTTTACGCCTTTTATGACGGCGTTAAGATTATGGCCATCTTTGTTTGTGGTTGAATCAATGCTTTCACCAATAATAATAGCGTCATCTACCATAATACCTAACACAGTAATAAAGCCGAATAAGCTAATCATATTGAGTGAGACATTAACGCCGCTCATTTGCATTAATGCGACAGTGCCAAGAAAGCACACCGGTAAGCCAGCCATGACCCAAAACGCTAAATTAAAGTTGAGAAAGACAAGTAGAATAAGAAAAACCAGTAAGGCGCCAATGGTAAGATTCTTACCCATTAAGTCCATGCGCTCTTCAATATAGTGGCTAAAATCTTGCCAGTAACTGAGTTCAATATTGTCTGCTAGGGTCAGTTGTTTTTTTTCAACGTAGCGTTTAATAATGTTGGTTGTGTCGATAACATCTTGATCACCAATGGCATAAACCATTAATCCAGCGCCGTATTTACCATCGAATGATGTGAGCCCTGAACGCTGAGTAAAAGCATCTCTGACATAGGCTACATCGGATAAATACAATCGGCTACCATCGGCAAAGCTACGTAATACAATGCGGTTAAATTCATTTTGATTAAAGGCTTGGCCTTGGGTGCGTAGCAAAATATCGCCGGTATTAGATTGGATGGCGCCGCCAGCCATATCGATAGAGGAGCGATTAATCGCGTTAGCTACATCCCGTAATGTCAGTTGGTATTTTTTTAAATCAACCTCACTGACTTCAATGGATATTTCATAGTCGCGCAGGCCAAACAGTTCTACCGAAGAAATTTCTGGCAAGGCAAGAACATCTTGCTCAATGCCGCGTAAAATTTTGTTGAGCTGTTTTTCAGTAAGATCGCCGCTAACTTGTAATTGGATGGCAGGAAATTCCATTTCTAGCTGTTCAATCACAGCCGCTTCTGTCAGGTCGGGTAGATTACTGATGCCATCAATTCGATTTTTTATTTGATCAAGCAACGTCGATACTTCAAAGCCTTGCATAACATTGATTTGAAGCCTTGCTAAGCCCTCATTGCTATAAGAGCTCATTTTTTCAATGCCGGCAATATCTTTAATGGCTTTTTCGACTTTACTGGTAACACCTTGCTCAACCTCTTCAGGTGCTGCGCCAGGGTAAGCTATGAGCACTTGAATGATTTCAATGTTCAGATCCGGTTGGAATTCTCGTTGTATCTTTGAGAGTGAAATCAGACCAATAACAATAATAAATATCATCAATAAATTGGCGGCGACATGGTTGCGAGCAAACCATGAAACAATATCGTTTTGATTGTCGTAATCGGTAGGTGATGCTGACATGAATGAACGTCCTTATATTTCGCGTACAGCTTTATCGTTATTATTAGCCGTTGAGGTTTTTGCAGCGACGGCTGTATCTCCATCGTCTTCAGGCAGCGTGATTAATTTGGCGATGCTAACGGTGCTGCCAATATTGCCACTGTCGATATACCCAATAGCAATTTTGTCACCATCGCCCAAGCCGTTATCGATATACGCGTAGCGCGAGTCGCTGGTAATAATATTGACTGCGCGTTGTTGTAGTTTGCCGTTGTTGTCTATTAACCAAACGGTGCTATCCGTTTGTAATACATCGTGAGGGATGCGCACAATATTATCCAAGGACTTGCCGGTAATGCGTGCATTAACAAAGGTGCCAACGCGAAGCAGGGGTTGATCGGCTTGTGCCATTAATTGATAAGGATCGTTAACACTGGCAACTAAGTAGAGCATACGACTGCGCTCATCCAATACGCTTTCGACGCGGGCTAACGATGCCTGCCAGTGAAAGTCGATACCATTTAAGCTAAGCGTCAATTGAATTGGCGCAGCTTGTGTTTGCAGAGTGCTGGGCGAGGGAAGCGCTAATAATGCGAGTTTATGTTCGGCCACAGGCAGGCGCACTTCAACTTGATTGCTAGCAAAACAAACACCCAGTGCTGTCCCTACTGATACATGCTGGCCTAAATCGACACTGCGATGCCTTACTAATCCATCGTAGGGGGCGGTAACGGTGGTGCGCGCTAAATTCTCTTTTGCTTGGGCAAGGTCAGCTTTAGCGGCGGTTAAATTAGCGGCGGCTTCGGCAATCTGCGGTTCGCGTAAGGCCAGCGATTTTGCCGCAGCAGAGCGTTTACCTTCTTTGTTGTAGCGGAGCCAATCTAGGTAGGCGACATCGGCACGGCCACGCTGTTCGGCAAGGCGGGTGTTGGCCGCTGCAACTGAAGCCTGCGCGCGCGCTACCGCGGTACGGTATTCTAAATCGTCAATGCGTAATAGCAGGTCGCCCTGTTTAACAGAGCCTCCAGCGACAAAATGATCGGCAACTTCAATAATACGGCCTTGAACTTCTGAGGATAGTGCGGTTTCTGTGCTGGGCAAAACCGTGCCTTGCGAGTGGATAATCATTTGCTGGGTTTTACTCGAAACCTGAATCGCATCTATAAAAAGACGGTTTTTTTCTTGGGCTTGCTGAACCGGTTCAGGTTTACTTAAATACAATAAATAAGCGACGACGGTAGCAGCGGTAACAATAATGATGGGCCGCAGTGCTCGGCGTTTTGACAGGGTAAGTAGTGGCATTGGCTTCCTAAGTGTTTTTTTTAATTTTTCAATCTTTGAACCTGCTTATATTGGCTAGATTAAATGAAATTGGTGTTATCGGTTAATTAAGTAATAGTAAGGCTCATTCAGCGAAATTTAGTTCGTGTCTTTTGTTGTTAATAATTGAGTGTTGTTAATAATCGAGGCCTTAAACATGTTTAGGGGCCATTGGTGGATTTATAAATGTAAAATTTATTAAGCGATAGTTTACAGTTTATAACAATAAGCGTACTAATTAATCTGCTCAAAAAAGAAAATAATATCTATAAATGAGTATTTTTATCTGAAATAAATGCGATTATTTTCTTTTTAAGACTGTTAGTTTTTATGCGATTTCTTATGGATTGAAGCTACTAGTAAAATTAAAATGTATAAAATTGTGGTTAATCGTTGCAGGGAAAGGTGGGCATAATGCTGTCGGTGGAATGTAGTGTTGGATTTCTGCTCAAAAACATTGAGCAATTACAAGGACTTGGTAAGTTGGAAACAATCTTGCCGATATTTGATGCGATGAAAGTACTTATGACTCAGACACAATTTGATGTGTCTATGATTGACCTGACAATGTCAGCCGAAAACCGCAAAGTGGCTCAGCACTTTTTAGTGGATGGTCTGACGACAACGGAAATGAAAAAAATGGGTGTTAGCCCTTCACGATTATCCAAAGTTGTCGCTCGGGTGATTGAAAACTTTAACAAACAGTTAACGTTATTAGGTCTTGTGGGTGGGCATTATATTTTGGATGAAAAAACGGCCCAACTGGTCGGCGAGATGGAGTCAGCTAAAGTCGCTGAAGCGCAATATAAATTATTGCTTGATGAGGCAGAAGCCAAGTCGCGCGCCAAGCTGACTAGAAAAGGGAAGAGTGGCAATGGCCGTAATAAAAGCGATTAATAAAAACGTCTAGCTGCTGCTTTATAGGCAGAAATTTTCTTTTCGGCTTGTTGGTAAAGGGCGGCAATATCGACTTCTAGGCCGACCTCTGCACGTCGCGATATCATCGTGATAGGAAATAACACGTTTTCAGTCAGTTTAAGTTGTAGCCCGCGCGAGGGGCCATATTTATCCACGTAAATTACCCAGCGAAGATCAAATTCTAGGATCAATAAATCACCCAATATAATGCCCATATCTTGCAGGAGCCGGCTATCTTGAGTGCTTACTAGCTGCTCGTCGAGTAAGCGTTGCAGCAATGCGACATCATGTTCTTGCTGCTGCTGAAAGCGACTACCCAAATGACGACGCGTCAGTTCATTAATGCGGTCTCGGCCCTGTTGCAGGTAACGCTCGTCGGACTCGCTAAATTGACGAATTATTGCTCGATCGGCGGTCTTATCCTCAAAGGCTTGGGTGTTCAGCGATAGCGTTAGAGTACTCACTACCATTAAGCAGAGCGTTATTAATTTGCAGCTCATCATAAGAGGCTTTATTGATGATTTCATGGCATGTCTTCCCATTGTGTCTCCCCGTTGTGTCTTCGCATTGTGTCTTCGCCTTGTATCTTCCCATCGTAATAGCAATGGTGGTGGCAATAATCGTGGGCCGAGTAGTCGCTCTGGTGTCGTTTCGATATAGCGGTCCATACTTTTATGATACTCGCAGCCTATTTTTAGTTCGAGGCTTTTGTTGGTCTAAATAGCAGTTGGTGTAAAGAGCGCTTTATTATTGGCTTTGACGGCGGAATTTTGTCTGTTTCGCCGCGCTAAGCCTTGTGCTGGCTGGCCCGCCTAAGTACCATGACTCCCCTATATCGCGAGGTTATACGCAGTCTATAAAGCTGTTATTTAAACGAATATTTAAATGGCTATTTAAATGTGTATTTAAATGTGTATTTAGATATTTATTTAGATAAATAGATCATGCATTTTTTTATAACTCGCGATTCAGTAATTTTGGGGACAGAAGCAATGATTTCAGGCAGTATCGTGGCACTTGTCACACCTATGTTAGACGATGGCAGTATTGATTATGCAGGCTTGCAGCGCTTGGTTGACTGGCATGTAAGTGCGGGTACCAGTGCGATTGTGGCTGTGGGTACAACCGGTGAGTCGGCGACATTAAGTGTTGAAGAGCATCACACCGTGATTAAAGCCATTGTCGATCAAGCGGCAGGGCGCATTCCTATTATTGCCGGTACTGGCGCTAACTCTACTTCTGAAGCGATTGAAATGACCCATGCGGCACATCGTGTTGGTGCAGATGCTTGCTTGACCGTAACGCCTTATTACAATAAGCCGACCCAGGAAGGTCTGTATTTACATCATAAGGCTATTGCCGAAGCCGTCGACATTCCCAATATTTTATACAATGTACCGGGTCGAACAGCGGTTGATATGTTGCCTTCGACAACGGCACGCTTGGCAGAGTTACCGAATATTGTTGGTATTAAAGACGCTACCGGTGATCTTGCGCGCGGTGCAGCGTTATTGGCGGGCTGTGGTGATAAAATTTCTATTTACTCAGGTGATGATGCCACGGCCGTAGAATTTATGCTGATGGGCGGTGCGGGCAATGTTTCGGTGACGGCTAATGTTGCGCCACAGCAAATGGCTGAATTGTGTCGTTTAGCGATGGCGGCGAGCTCGGGTAGCGAGCAAGATAAGCAGGCAGCGCGTGATTTAAACCAGAGTTTAGCGGCGCTGAATAATGATTTATTTGTTGAGGCAAATCCCATTCCTGTGAAATGGGCGCTGCACAAAATGGGCTTAATGGGTCAGGGGATTCGTTTACCTTTGACGATTTTAGATTCACAGTACCATGCAAAAATTGAAACGGCTTTGGCGTTAGCCAGCATTACAACTGAGCCAGCTAAGCAAACTACGCAAACTACGGCGAATTAAATTGAGCGTGTCTAGTCATACTTCTACCGATAACGTCGTATATGGAAACTGTTGCATGAATATTTCAAAAAATCTCTCTTCTCTGCGTTTGCTGTTAAACCTAAAGTTGGCACTAAAGTCACTGATACTGGTTAGTATTGTGACTCTTTCAGGTTGTAGTTGGTTGTTTGGTGAGGAGGGTTATTTTCCAGGTCAGGCCAATGATTACTTGGATGCGAAAGAATCTGCAGAAATTGTTTTACCTGAAGGAATAAGCGCAGAAAATATTCGTGATGATTATCCCATTCCTGAGTTGACCTTGTCGCAAGTGCTTCCGGTTAAGTTTGAAGTGCCAAGAGTTGAGCCTTTAGATATGCTCGACAATAAAGGCAGTGTCCGAGTGCAGCGCTTTGAGCAGCAGCAATGGATTCTTATTAATGCCTCGCCCAGCGAAGTTTGGCCGTTAGTCTCAAATTTTTTATTAAGTAATAATATTGTCCTCATAACTGCGGATGGTACCTTGGGTTTAATTGAAACAGATTGGCTGTCGTCATCGTTAATAGATACTTCGGTATTGGCTGACATTGATTTAGCCAACTTAGCCTTCTCTGAGCCTAGTGAGCGTAGACCGGTTAAGCAGGCTATTAAGGAACAGTTTCGCTTTAAACTAAAAGCTGGGGTGCAAAAGAACACGACAGAAATTTTAGTAACTCAGCGATCCATTGCCTTGAATGATTCGGTAGACACTGCACCGAATTGGCAGCAAGCATCGACCTCGCAAATGCGTGAAGATAATATGGTGAAATTGCTTTCAGAACATTTAGCGAGCGCACCCACCCAACCTTCTCATTCCTTATTAGCACAAGGCATTGGTTCGGCAAGCCGAGTCATATTTAATTATGATGCCGAGGGTCGTCCTTATTTAGCCTTATATTTACCTTACGATCGTGCTTGGGCATCGCTAGGCTTAGCGCTGAAAAAATCTTACTTTAAAGTGACGGATTTAAATCGCAGTACTGGCGTTTATTATGTTCACTCGATTCCAAAAGCAAAAAAAGAAAAGAAGAGAGGGTTCTTTAAACGCTTGTTGGGTATAGGTAAGGTTGATGAATCTCTACCTGCCGATGAAATTGATCCTTTATCATTGAACGCTCAGCAAGATGGCACTGCCTTAATTATTTATGTACAACGCGAAACAGGGCCGGCACTGCGCATTAACGAACAAGCCTTTTTACTGCGCCGCATTCAAGGCAAATTATCCTAGTGCATCCGCATTTTTTTGGATCTTTATGAGATTTTCTTCACTGGGTAGTGGTAGTCGTGGTAATGCATTAATTGTTGAATCTGCCGGGATATATATACTGATTGACTGTGGTATTACCCTGCGTAATTTAACGGCAGGTTTAGCGCGACTCGATTTAGTGCCCGGTGATTTGCAGGCGGTTTTTATTACGCATGAGCACGGCGATCATATTAAGGGCGTTAAAGCCTTGGCGCGTAAACATTTGCTGCCGGTTTATATGACGCACGGTACAGCGGTTAAAAGCGGCTGTGATGAGTTGCCTCAAGTCACGCTAATCGATAGCTCTTCGGCGGTCAATATAGGCAGCCTATCGATTCAGCCGGTAGTCGTGCCACACGACGCTCGTGAACCCTGTCAATTTGTTATAACGGCTACGGTTAGCGGTGATAAAGTCGATCATCCTCCGCGTGAAAAGCGATTGGGTGTGTTGACAGATTTAGGCAGTTATACGCCGCATGTTATTGATGCTTATAATAGCTGTGATGCAATGGTCCTAGAGTGTAATCATGATGTAAGTATGTTGGAGGCGGGCTCTTATCCCTATAGTCTCAAACAGCGCGTCTTGGGTGACTGGGGGCATTTAAGTAATCATCAAGCTGGTAACTTATTGTCTCATTTTGATCATGAAAAAATACAGTGGTTAGTGGTAGCGCATATTAGTCAGCAGAATAATACTGAAGCGCTGGCGCTGGACGCATTGCAAAATGTTTTTCCTTACCACGAGCGCATTTTAGTCGCTGACCAAGATACTGGTTTTGATTGGCTGCAAATCAGTTAACACCACATTGACCTAAAAGGTTTTATGGATATTAATAAAAAAAGACGGTATCCACGTGTAGCGAGTGATGCGCAGTTAGAGATACAACATCCGGCACTCGGCGTGATTTCTTTAAAAGCGAAAAACGCTTCTAAAGGCGGTTTTTTTGCTTTGCGTGGAGTGCACACATTACCACCTGTTGACACTGAAGTTCGCGTGATAATTAAGCGGCATACTGGCACGCTTAATTCTGAGCCAGTACAAATGCGAGTTGCCCATGTCTCGACTGAGGGCATAGGTTTAGAGTTTATCTAATGAATTGGATAGCAATTAATGCTCAAAGCAAAGGACAGTATTTCTTCTAGCACGGTCATCTCTGATCGGCAACTAGGTTCGCAGCTTACCTTATTGGTAGCCTTAGGCATGTTTTTTATGGTGCTAAGTGTATCGATAGGGACCTCTATCATTATTAATAAATCACTCACCAATAATTTTATTCAGAATGGTAAGAATATTACCGGTGTCTTGGCGAAGCAAAGTTCGCTGCCTGTTTTGTTGGGCAGTCCTGCTTTTGCTCGACAGGCGATAGACGTCGTTCATGCCTTTCCTAGCGTTACTCAAGTGGCTATTTATGAGCTCGAAAATGTTTTACTTGCAGAGTCGGGCGATGCTATTCCGTGGGTTGAAGTATTATCTAAAAAATTACAGTTGCAGACCGGTGAAAGTGCTGTGTCGGTGCTGGAATATGATGGGAAAGATTACTGGCAGTTTTCCAGCCCAGTACAATCCGATAATGCGGAGCCCGAATTAGAGGATCTTGAGGCGACACGAAAGCAAGAAAGCACCATTGGTCGTGTGCGAGTACTTGTTTCTAAAGATCAGTTATATAGCGCGCGTTATAATATTATTATCGGCAATATTGTCGTGTTGTTGATAGGTGCAACGGTATTAGTGTTAGCGCTGAATGGATTAAGCGGTGCATTAACAAAGCCTCTTGAAGAATTTGTTGAGACTATGGCATCGGGTGCCAGAGGTGAGCGTAATAACCTGCGGGTTGATTTATCGGGTTCAAAAGAAACGCAGCAGTTAAGTAATGCCTTTAACCAAATGATGGAAGTGCTAGAGGATAGAGAGCTGCAGCTAGCCACGGCTCGAGACCATGCATTAGCGGCAGCTAAATTAAAAGTGGAGTTCGCAGCTAATGTGAGTCATGAAATTCGTACGCCACTCAATGGTATTCTCGGCACGCTCAACTTGCTCGGCGACACGGCGCTTAATCGAGATCAAAAAGAATTGATTACATTAGCAGAGTCATCAAGCGAGGCTTTGATGATATTGATTAACGATATATTGGATTTTTCGCGACTCTCACTCGATCAGGCTGAGCTGAGTAATATTGAATTTGACTTGCATCAACTGTTAGAAGAATTAATGTTTCTGCATGGGCAGTCGGCGGACGCAGCAAGTCTGGATATTTTAACTGATTACGACAGTGCTTTGCCTTTAGTTGTTGAATCAGACCCTAATAAGTTACGGCAGTTATTGAATAATTTAATTAATAACGCCGTTAAGTTTACTGATCATGGGTCAGTATTGATTAGCGCAGTTAAAGAAGTTGATGCGCAAGGTAAGCTTTGGATTCGTTTAGCTGTTCGTGATACCGGTATAGGTATCTCTGAAAAAGATTTGCATAGAATATTTTTACCGTATTCACAAAGTGATGGCTCAATGACCCGAAAATACAGCGGCACGGGGTTAGGTCTTTCTATTTGTGAGAAGTTAGCTGAGTTGCTGCATGGCGATATCGGTGTGCACAGTGATATTAATGAGGGGAGTGAATTTTATGTGCGCATTCCATTTTCTTATCGTCCAGAGTTAGCAAGTGATCTTGTAGAAGAGCAGGCGTATCCTTTACTTGATCGCCCCATTATTATTTATGGAAGCACTGTCGAAATTCGCAAGGCATGTCAAAGCCTAAGTGATCTTTATAAAATGGAAGCGGAGATTTGTCTTGATATTGCTAGCTTAAAATCCGCATTAGAAAAACTCTCGACATTGGCGAATACTGATGAACATGCTATGCCGACGTTAATGTTATATTGCTCTGTCGATGAGCGTTTTGAGAGTGTATGGAATGAGGTTGAAGCCTTAGTGACGCGCCATCGTCTTAATACCATTGTTGTTTCAAGAACGGTTAATAGTGATGTCATCATCACAGACAATATATTACTGACACGACCGCCTTTACGAGCCAGTGCGTTTTCAGCCGCTATGCTTAGTCTTTTGAAATTAGATCAAACTCAACATCCAATAGATGATGTTTCTCGTATTGCTGATTTTTCTAATTATTCCGTTTTGTTGGTTGAAGATAATATAGTTAATAAGCGAGTAGCCAATGTCATGCTTGACAAATTGGGTTGCCATGTTGTGGTTGCTGAAACCGGTTTAGAGGCATTAGATGCGGTGGATAAACAACATTTTGATTTGATTTACATGGATTGCCAAATGCCAAAAATGAATGGCTATGATGCTTCACGCGCCATTCGACAAATGAGCGGCGAGAAATCACGCATACCGATTATTGCGATGACAGCCAATATCGATCCGCAAGATAGAATTCACTGTTTTGATGCGGGAATGAATGATTTTTTGAGTAAACCTTTTAAATTGGAAGAGCTATCAGCGATGACCAAAAAATGGGTAGGTGTTGCTGGCTTATGAGTAATGGTGCTGAGTCTTTAGCTTATTTTGTATTCGATACCGAACATAATCATGATTTATTAGCGGTCGAGGAATTAGCACAGCGCTGTGGCTATGCGGTTATTTCTTTAGACGAAGTGGCGAATTATTCTGATGCAATAAAAATCATCTTTGATAATGGCCAATGGCGTATTCATTTAGATAATAGCTCCGCCATCGTGAGTGTTGATTTTTCTGACCCTCGCTTTTATACGCGAGTGAATAGCTCGGCCTTGCAAGGTGAGTATGTTGTTAGAGCGGTGTTAGGGCGAAAAAAAACAACGCAGCCATTAACGGTTTTGGATGCAACGGCAGGTTTTGGTCATGATGCTTTTCTTTTGGCGGCGGCAGGCTGCCAGGTGACCTTAGTTGAACAAATGCCATTGCTGGCTTATCTGCTGGAGCAGGCTGTTCAGCGCGCTCGAAACAGTACAAACAATTTGCTTTTATCTGCGGCTCAGCGAATGATTGTTGAATCGGCGAATAGTGTCATGCTTATGCAGCAGTGGTCGGCCAATCGCCCCGACGTAGTTTATCTTGATCCTATGTACGCTCATGCTGAGAATGAGACTAAGCGAGGTTTAAAGAAAAGCGCTGCTGTTAAAAAGAATATGGCTTTTTTACAGCGTTTGACCAGCCATAAAGCAATCGACTTATCCCGCGCTCAAGCTGGGCATAATCAAAACTGTCATGACGAGCTTAACAGTGAGGGCGAGGGTATGATTGAAGCGGCTCTCGCGCTCGCAAAACGTAAAGTTGTGGTTAAGCGGGCTCCCGGCGCCGAATGGTTAGGCGGGCTCAAGCCTGCGTCATCATTGACGGGCAAGGCCACTCGATTTGATATCTATCCTCTGAGTTGAAATCGCCCTGTGAATTGATATCTTCCTCTAGCGATCAACTAACGGCTGATTTATACTGTGCTGCTTTTGATGCCCAAGAGTAGAATATTAATGAAAACCGCCAGTTCTCCTGCCAGCCGTGTGTTGGCCGTTAGTAACAATTTACCTATTCGTACTGCCCAGCCTATTCATAGCGGAAAAGTCCGTTCTGTCTATTGGTTGTCCGATGCTGACAGCCAGCGCTTAATTCAATCGGAAGGCTACGATGTTGCCGCCGATGCCCAATTGGCGGTAATGGTTATAAGTGATCGCATTTCAGCATTTGAGTGCATCTGGCAGGGTGAAGGCGGCATGGCCGGCGTACCGGGTAAAGGTGCGGCGTTAAATGCTATTTCGAATCACTGGTTTGAATTGTTCCGTGAGCAAGGCCTTGCCGATAGTCATATCTTAGCTGTGCCGCATCCTTTGGTCTGGATTGTTCAAAAAGCGCGTCCGGTTATGATTGAGGCGATTGCACGCCAATATATAACGGGTTCAATGTGGCGCTCTTATGCCAAAGGCGAGCGCGAATTTTGTGGTATTCATTTACCTGAAGGTTTAGAGCGCGATCAAAAATTACCTGAGTTACTGATTACGCCTTCGACCAAAGGAATACTTAAAGGCATTCCCGGCGTTCCAGAAGTCGATGACGTTAATATTACGCGCACCGATATAGAGCAAAATTTTGCAGCCTTTAAATTCCAACAGCTGAATGATATTAGCCGTTATGAAACATTATTGCGTGAAGGCTTCAATGTGATTGGCGACGCTTTAGCTAAAATTGATCAGGTTTTTGTTGATACCAAATTCGAATTTGGTTATGTCAAAGATGCCGCAGGTAATGACAAGCTCATTTATATGGATGAAGTCGGCACGCCAGATTCATCACGTATTTGGGATGGCGGTCAGTATCGTCAAGGTAAGGTTGTTGAAAATTCTAAAGAAGCTTTTCGTCAGTTATTACTGAATCATTTTCCCGATCCAGATATTTTATTAAACAAAGATCGTATGGCTGAGCGAAGTGCGTTAGCGCGTGATAATGCTTTACCCGAAGAAGTGCTGATGGCGGTATCAGACACTTATGTGGGTGTGGCTGAAAAAATTATGGGTCGTGCTTTACCGCTGTCAGATAATCCACAAGCTGAAATTCTCGATGTGCTCAACGAGCGCTATGGGTTAATTGCTTAACGGTATGGCTGTCTTATGGCTGCCATTATGACCGTCATTATAAAAGACGATCTTTTCTCGCAGGCAGGCTTGTCTATGGATAAGCCTGAAGAGCATGCTAGCAATGCTGCAGAAAAAATCTCCTTAGTTGATGGTGAGTTAGCGCTTTACCGCCACTGCTTTTCCACTAATCAAGCCGACCATTATTTTGCGCAATTGCAAGAGACGCTTGCATGGACGCAAGAAAAAATAACTATGTATGGCAAGACTCATAATGTGCCTCGCCTTTCGGCATGGTATGGCGATGAAAGTATTCCCTATACCTATTCGGGTATTACCGCTTATGGTTTGCCTTGGACAGAATCTTTGCAGGCGATTAAAGCTCGTGTCGAGCAGTTAGCCATGGCGCGCTTTAATAGTGTGTTAGCGAACCTATATCGCGATGGTGCTGACAGTGTGAGCTGGCATGCCGATGATGAGAAGGAGCTGGGTTCGACGCCAGTGATTGCCTCGGTGAGTTTAGGGCAGGAGCGTATATTTCAGTTAAAACATAAGTTTGATAAAACACAAAAAGCAAATATTTTATTGCCGCATGGCAGTGTGTTGATTATGCGTGGTGCGACACAGCAGCATTGGTTACATCAAATTGCAAAAAGCCGCCGTGCTATGTCGCCAAGAATTAATCTGACGTTTCGATTAGTCAATAAGCGTTTAGCCGAAGCATCGGTTAAGCGTTAGCTGGCAGGCAGTGTGGTCTCTAAGTCATGTAATATGCCGTCGCTGATATCGTAAATCCAACCATGAATCGATACTGCGTTCCCGTTTTTCCAGGCGTGCTGAACGGCGGCTGTTTCGCTCACATGTTTGACTTGTTCAATAACATTCAACTCGCACATTCTATTGTTTTTTTGTTCAGCGCTTAGCTCGGTTAGCTCGGCTAGGTGTTTCTGTTTAACTTCTTTAATATGCGCTAACCACTCATTAATTAGACCATGATCTTGATCTTCTACGGCTGCTTTTACACCACCGCAGCCGTAGTGGCCGCAGACAATAATATGTTTTACTTTTAAAACTTCGACAGCAAATTGAATAACAGAAAGGCAGTTAGTGTCGTTATGCACAACCACATTGGCGATATTACGGTGCACAAAAACTTCACCCGGTGGTAGGTTAATAATCTGCGTGGCAGGCACGCGACTATCGGAGCAGCCTATCCATAAATAATCAGGTGTTTGTTGTTCCGATAGACGATCAAAGAATTTGGGATCGCTGGCTTTGATTTTTTCTGCCCAAGCAGCATTGTTATCGAATAAGTGCTGTAATGTTTTCAACGTAGGATTAACCTTTTATCAATTCATGTAGGGTGTGCATAAAAGTAAGATTACCTGAGAAGCAGATAAGCGTCTAGCAGCAGGTTATTATGTGGCTGTTTTTAATAGTTGTGCATTCAATTGCTCACCATTAATACCCACACTATCAGAGCTCATTAAAAATAAATAAGCCCCCATTATTTCGTCAGCGCCGGGATTGTCACTCGGAGTTTCGCCAGGATAAGCTTGGCGGCGCATAGCGGTTTGTGTTGCGCCAGGATTCAGTGAGTTAGCGCGAATGTTAGAGGTTCCTTCAAATTCATCGGCCCAGGTTTGCATTAAACCTTCGGTCGCAAATTTAGACACCGCATAGCCTCCCCAGTAGGCGCGACTTTTTCGGCCAACGCTAGAGGAGGTAAAGATAACCGATGCATTATCTGCTAGCTGTAATGCGGGGAGCACGGCTTTGGTTAGTAAAAAATTACTGGTGAGATTAATATTCATTACGCGAGCAAAGGTGTCTTCACTGTATTGGGCGAGTGGTTTCATTTCGCCCAGTATGCCAGCGTTATGCAGTAAGCCATGCAGTGCGCCTAAATTTTCGATAATTTCGTTATTGAGATTTTGATAATCCTGATGCGTGGCGGTATCAAGATCTAATGTGACAATAACCGGTTGTACGCCACCGTTTGATTCAATTTCGTCGTACACGGCTTCAAGTTTAGCTTCGCTACGGCCAAGTAATATAACGGTTGCGCCATAGTGCGCAAAACTGAGTGCCGCTGCGCGACCAATGCCATCACCCGCACCAGTAATTAAAATATTACGTCCGGCTAGTGCCTTAGCGGCTGGTTGGTAGTGGATAAGCTCGTTTAAATTGTGCATGAAAATAACCGTTCTAATGTAGAGTGAATATCTTGTGGATGTTTGGCAATGCTATCTGCTCGCCAGTCTTCAATATTTTGTTCATTACCAATGTAGCCATAAGCGGCGGCAATGGTTTTCATGCCTGCGGCGCGACCGGCTTCAATATCGCGATCATGATCGCCAATGTAGGCTATTGCTGAGGCGTCGCAATTTATTTTTTTGGCCGCCATAAAAAGTCCTTCAGGGTGGGGTTTAACTTGCGCCACGTGATCGGGACAAATTAATACATTACAGCTATCGGCAAGCTGTAATTTTTCAATAAGGGGCTGCGCATAGGCGATAGGTTTATTGGTAACAATGCCCCATGGAATGGCTGCGTTATTTAATCGTTGAAGTAAATCATCTAGGCCGTTATAGAGTGCGGAGTATTGGCCTATACAGTTAAGATAATTGTCTAGTAAGGCTTGTCTTAACGATGCGAATTGAGCGTGCTCGGTCGTAATGTTAAGTGCATGCTGCGTTAACGCAATAGAACCGTTAGAAACGTGTTCAGTAATGCTAGCCGCAGGCAGGCTTTCAAGTTGTTGGCTATGTCTAAGTTGATTCACAGCAATAACAAAATCGGGTGCTGTGTCAACCAATGTGCCATCGAGATCAAACAGTACCGCTTCTGGCGCATTATTTTTTGGTGGTGCTGTGTTGGGCATAGCGCTTCTCGTTTACACCTATTTTTGTATCACGTTAAAGTTTACTTAGGCAGTTATTATGCAGGCTTAGTGGCATGCAATAAGTAATTAACATCCAAGTTAGTGGGGTGTAATTTATATTTTTTGCTAAGCGGATTGTAAGTCATGCCTGTCGAGTCATTTAATATTAAATGACTCTCTCTTATCCAGCCATATAGCTCAGATGGTTTGATCAGTTTTTCGTAATCATGAGTGCCTTTAGGCAGTAGGCCTAAAATATGTTCGGCACCTAAAATGGCAAACAAATAGCTTTTAGGATTACGATTAATGGTGGCAAAGTAGAGGTGACCGCCGGGCTTGCACAGGTCGGCGCAGGCTTGCACGATAGCGGCAGGATCAGGTACATGCTCAAGCATTTCTAGGCAGGTCACTACATCGTATTGACCCGGACGCTCGGCAGCAATTTCTTCGGCAGTTATTTTTTTATATTCAATTGTTAAATTATTTTCTAGTGCATGTAGTTCAGCAACACCTAGTGGTGCGTCACCCATATCGATGCCGGTGACTTGGGCGCCGCGTTGAGTCAGCGCCTCGGACAATATGCCGCCGCCACAGCCAATATCGATCACTTTTTTCTCGGCAACTGGAGATAGACGATCAATAAAATTGGCACGTAGCGGATTAATTTCATGCAGCGGTTTAAACTCGCTGCTGGTGTCCCACCAGCGATGCGCTAAGGCTTCAAATTTAGCGATTTCTAATGGATCAACATTGCTGGCTGTAGCGTTACTTTTAGATTCTTCAGTCATGATTACTTGTGTTCTACCTTGGCTATTTTATTGCACCACCACTGGCTTTTTGCCAGTAGCGCGTCTAAATCAAAATCGACGAGTTGTCGGTTGCTTACTTTTGCTTTGCCGGCAATCCACACGTGGCTAACGGCTGATGCAGCTTCTGTATAAACCAGTTGCGAAATAGGCGAGTGCATTGGCTGCATGGCTGGGCTATGTGTATCAACGGCAATAATGTCGGCTTGCTTGCCAATTTTAATGCTGCCTGTGATGTCGTCAATACCTAATACTTCGGCACCGCCTAGTGTTGCCATGCGTAAAGCTTGGCTGGCATTGAGTGTCGCGGCATTCCCCGCTTCATGCTTAGCGAGTAGGGCCGCGCTGCGCAGCGTTTCAAATAAATTAAGTGTATTGTTGCTGGCCGCGCCATCGGTGCCCAATGCTACACGAACACCTTGTGCTAACAAATCGGCTGCGGGGCAATAACCGCTGGCGAGTTTTAAGTTGGATGTTGGGCAGTGAATAACGCTGGCACCCGTTTCTAACAGTGTATTTGTGCTGTCTGTATCCAGTTGCGTCATATGAACGGTTTGGGTTCTGGGTGATAGCGCGCCGAGCTCGTTAAGTCTAGCGATGGGCGTTATACCGTACTGCTTAATTGATGAGGCGACTTCGAAGGCAGTTTCATGCAAATGAACATGGATGTTGCAGTCTATTTCTTCTGCCAGCATAACGATACGTTCAAAGCTGCTATTGCTGACGGTGTAAGGTGCGTGAGGCCCGAACGCGGTATTGATTAATGGGCTGTAGCGATACTCGTCAGACAGAGCGAGTCCTTTGTCGAAATACTCCTCGGCATTTTGCGCCCATGCTGAAGGCATTTCGAAAATTGGGAAGTTGATTTGTGCGCGCATGCCGAATTTTTCGGCCGCCGCTGCAGTAGCGTCGGGAAAGAAATACATATCAGAAAAGCAAGTAGTGCCCGATAAGAGCATTTCTGCAATGCCTAGCTCAGTGCCGTCTCGAGCAAAGTCGTAACTCATGCAGCGCTGCTCTGTGGGCCAAATATGCTCTTCTAACCATTCCATTAGGGGGTAATCGTCAGCCATGCCGCGCAATAATGTCATGGCGGTATGGCTGTGAGTATTAATTAGGCCTGGCAGTAAAATGTGGTTTTTGAGCTCAGTGTGCTTGGCGCTGGGGTAATCGTTCAGTATTTGATCGAGAGAGGCTAGCGCTATGATGATGCCGTCTTGAATGGCGATAGCATGATTGTTCAAAACCGTTGTTTCAGCGCTTGAATTTCCTGCAGAGTTTAGGTCTGCCGCGCCGCTGTCCATCGGGATAATCCAGCGGGCACTGATGATGTCGATTGGGGGCGGATTCACGTTGTTATATACCACTGGCAAGAAGATGAATTGGCTTGATTGATGAGTGATTATACGCGATTGAATGCTCTCGTGTTGAGTGTGTGTCGGCGATGGGTATTCTTTGTGCTAATCGGGCATTTTGAGGGTGATTCGGAGGCTTTTTAGCAGCTTTATTCGTTAGATAAATCGACATCTATTGCTGGTTCTGTATAGCGGTCAAAATAACAGCGAATGAACCGTTATTTAGTGGCTAAAACTGCCATTAACACTGACATTAATGCGGTCTAATGTGGTATCATCGCCGGCTTTATTCAAGTCAATTATTGAGCTTTTTATTCATCTTTATTTTCAAAGGTGTAAGCAAGGGGAAACGTGTTTTATGGGTGAGATAGCAAAAGAAATTCTACCCGTTAATATCGAAGAAGAACTGAAAAAATCTTATCTCGATTACGCCATGAGCGTTATTGTCGGTCGAGCCTTGCCTGATGTTCGTGATGGTCTAAAACCGGTGCATCGCCGCGTTTTACATGCCATGAACGAGCTCAAAAACGATTGGAATAAGGGCTATAAGAAATCCGCAAGGGTTGTCGGCGATGTTATTGGTAAATACCATCCACACGGTGATTCGGCGGTTTACGATACGATTGTTCGTATGGCGCAGCCGTTTTCATTGCGTTATATGCTGGTCGACGGTCAGGGTAACTTCGGTTCGATTGATGGTGATTCCCCTGCGGCAATGCGTTATACCGAAATTCGCATGGCAAAAATCGCTCATGAATTGCTTGCCGACCTCGATAAAGAAACTGTCGACTATGTGCCTAACTACGATGGCACGGAAATGATTCCTGAGGTAATGCCTACTCGCGTTCCTAACTTATTGGTTAATGGGTCGTCGGGTATTGCCGTTGGTATGGCAACTAATATTCCACCGCACAATTTGGTTGAAGTGGTTAAGGCGACCTTGGCGTTAATTGATAATCCTGAGTTGGATGTCGATGGCTTAATGGAGTTTTTACCGGGCCCTGATTTCCCAACAGCGGGCATCATTAATGGCCGTGCAGGTATTGTTCAGGCTTATCGTACCGGTCGTGGTCGAATTTATGTTCGCGCTCGTGTCGAAATAGAAGTTAACGAAAAGACTAAGCGTGAAACAATTATTATTAATGAGCTGCCTTATCAGGTGAATAAGGCGCGATTAATCGAAAAAATTGCCGAACTGGTTAAAGAAAAGAAAATTGAAGGTATTTCTGAATTACGTGATGAGTCTGATAAAGACGGTATGCGTGTTGTTATTGAGCTTCGTCGTGGTGAGTTAGGCGAGGTTGTGGTTAACAATTTGTATGCTCAAACACAGCTTGAGAACGTGTTTGGTATCAATATTGTTGCCTTGGTTGATGGTCAGCCGAAAATCTTAAACTTAAAAGACTTGCTTGAGTGTTTTATTAAGCATCGCCGCGAAGTGGTCACGCGCCGAACGGTTTACTTGTTGAGAAAGGCGAGAGAGCGCGGTCATATTTTGGAAGGCTGGGCAATTGCACTAGCGAATATTGATCCGATTATTGCGTTAATCAAAACTTCGCCAACGTCAGCCGAAGCAAAAGAAAAGCTAATGGCTAAGTCGTGGCCGCCTGGCAGCGTAATGGAAATGTTAGAGCGAGCTGGTGATGCGGCATGTCGTCCTGATGAGTTGCCTGCGAATTTTGGTTTGCATAACGGTGAATATCACTTGTCGCCTGTTCAGGCGCAGGCCATTCTCGATTTACGTCTTCATCGTCTTACGGGCATGGAGCATGAGAAGTTATTGCAAGAGTTTGGTGAGCGTCTTGAGCAAATTGCTGGCTACCTTGAGATTTTAGGTGATCCTACGCGTTTGCTTACCGTTATTCGTGAAGAGCTAGCCGATTTAGTCCTCAACTTTGGTGATGAGCGTCGCACCGAGATTACAGCAAGCAAGCGTGATCTTACAGTTGAAGATTTAATTACTGAAGAAGATCGTGTCGTGACTATTTCTCATGGCGGCTATGCTAAATCGCAGCCATTGGATGATTATCAGGCTCAGCGCCGTGGTGGTATGGGCAAGTCGGCCACTTCAGTAAAAGATGAAGATTTTGTTGAGCATTTGTTAATTGCCAATACTCACAATACGATTTTGTTATTTTCGAATGTCGGTAAAGTCTATTGGATGAAGGTGTTCCAGATTCCAGTTGCCGGCCGTAATTCTCGTGGTCGTCCAGTGGTTAACTTATTGCCATTAGATGAAGGTGAGCGAATTACATCCATTTTGCCCGTTGCAGAGTATACAGAAGGGCACTTTATTTTTATGGCTACCGCTAGCGGTACGGTTAAGAAGACAGCCCTAACCGATTTTGCGCGTCAGCGAAGTGTTGGTTTAAGAGCGCTAGAGCTTGATGAAGGTGATGTGTTAATTGGTACGGCGATTACTGATGGCGAATCAGATGTTGTGTTAGTGAGTAGTGCTGGTAAAGCCGTTCGCTTCCGCGAGTCAGAAGTAAGAGCTATGGGCCGAACGGCGCGCGGTGTGCGCGGTATTCGTCTTGATGAAGGTCAGCGCTTAATCTCGCTAATGATTCCAAAGCCAGAAGGTCGGGTGCTCACAGTCAGTGAAAACGGTTACGGTAAGCGAACGGCGATTGATGAATTCCCGGTAAAGGGTCGAGGCACACGTGGTGTTATCGGCATGCAAACGTCAGAGCGTAATGGTCAGTTGGTTGGCGCTATTCAGGTGACGACTGGAGATCAAATGATGTTGATTAGTGATCAAGGCACATTGGTTCGCTGTCGCACCGATGAAGTCTCTGAGTTAGGTCGAAACACGCAAGGTGTACGTGCGATTCGTCTTAAAGAGGGTGAGTCATTAATGAATGTGGCGCGTATTGATGAGCCAGAAGAGGATGATTTAGATATGAATACTGAATCAGAATCGGCTGTGGACTCTGAGTCTGCGGTTACTTCAGAAGCGAATGCTAACGAAGCGGCGAGTGATAAAGTTGAATCGGATACGCCAAGTGCTGATGATTCAGCATCAGAAGAATAATTATTTTTTAACGCAATTTTAACGACAAGTAAAAGCTAAGCTATCGTTAAAGCGTTTGATTAGGAGAAAGGTAGTCAATGAGTCGTCTTTTTAATTTTTGTGCTGGTCCTGCGGCATTACCTGAAGCGGTTTTAAGTAAAGCGCAAAGTGAATTGCTGGATTGGCGTAGTAAGGGTTTGTCGGTGATGGAAATGAGTCACCGCAGTGCAGAGTTTGTAGAGATTGCCGAAACCGCTGAGGCGGATTTGCGCGAGTTAATGAATATTTCTGATGACTATGCCGTGTTATTTTTACAAGGCGGTGCTACTCAGCAGTTTTCGGCGGCGCCACTTAATTTGCTTGGCGATAAAACCACAGCAAACTATGTTAATACCGGTCAGTGGTCTAAAAAAGCGATTAAAGAAGCTAAGCGCTATTGCGATGTAAATGTAGTTGCGAGCAGTGAAGATAATAATTTTGCTTCTATCCCTGCGTTTGATACCTGGGATATTGACGAAAATGCCGCTTACTTGCATTACACGCCAAATGAAACGATTGGTGGTGTAGAGTTTTTCTGGACGCCAGAAGTGAGCATGCCATTGGTTGCCGATATGTCCTCAACCATTTTATCTCGTCCAATTGATGTTGATAAATTTGGTGTTATTTATGCCGGTGCGCAAAAAAATATCGGCCCGTCTGGTCTAACAATTGTTCTTGTTCGCAAAGACTTGTTAGGTAAGGCAAGTCCATTAGCGCCTTCTATGCTCGATTATAAAGTGCATGCTGATGCCGGCTCTATGTCAAACACACCGCCTGCTTACGGTTGGTATATGGCCGGTTTGGTTTTTAAATGGCTAAAAGAGCAAGGTGGTTTAACCGCTATCGAGGCGATGAACCGCCGCAAGTATGAAAAACTATATGGCTTTATTGACGCTAATGATTTTTATGCTAATCCAGTTGAATTGCAAAGCCGTTCATCAATGAATGTGCCGTTTACCGTTGGCGACAGCAGTTTAGACAAAGTGTTTTTACAGCAATCTGAGCAGGCCGGTTTATTGAATCTAAAAGGTCATCGTTCAGTTGGTGGTATGCGTGCTTCAATTTACAATGCGGTATCAGAAGCAGCTGTAGATGCATTGATTTCGTTTATGGACGATTTTGCAAAAACGAATGGCTAATTTCTTCGCCGCCTGCACGGCGGTGATAATTAATTTTACTGTGTACTGACTATCATGAGCAAAGACGACTTACAGAGTTTACGGGGCGAGATCGATGCCATCGATCAGCAGATTCAGCGCTTAATTAATCAGCGTGCTGACTGTGCTAAGCGCGTGGCTGAGGTTAAATTAGCATCCGTTGATACCAGTGTCGAAGTGCCTTTGTTTTATCGTCCAGAACGTGAGGCTCAGGTCTTACGCAAAGTTATGGAGCGTAATGAAGGGCCTCTTGATGGAAAAGAAGTTGCGCATATTTTTCGCGAAATTATGTCGGCTTGTCTTGCTCTAGAGCAGCCAATGGAAATTGCTTACCTTGGTCCGCAGGGAACGTTTACGCAAGCAGCGGCCTTAAAACATTTTGGTCACTCAGTAATTACACGCCCGTTTGCCAATATCGCAGAAGTCTTTGAGGCGGTAGAGCGCAAAACCTGTCATTACGGTGTCGTACCGGTAGAGAACTCTACCGAAGGCATGGTGACGCATACACTGGATAATTTTATTAATTCGCCGCTAAAAATTTGCGGTGAACTTGAATTACCCATTGCGCTGAATTTACTGGTTAAGGGTGGCGTTGAAGATACACAAATAACTAAAATTTGCGCGCATCAGCAAGCCCTTGCTCAGTCACGTCATTGGTTACAGCAGCATTACCCTAACATTGAAGTGCAAGCGGTTAGCTCTAATGGTGAAGCAGCCAGAATGGCGTCAGAAAATGCGACCATTGCTGCCATAGCGGGCGACCTTGCTGCCGAGCATTATGAGCTTTCTTGTTTGGCATCGAATATCCAAGATTACGCTGAAAATACGACGCGATTTTTAGTGATTACCCATGATGAAGTTGAAGCAAGTGGTGAAGATAAAACCTCTATTATTGTTTCAACTCGCAACGTGCCAGGTGCTTTGTTTAAGCTGCTGGCGCCGTTAGAGGCAGAGGGTATTAGTTTAACGCGTATTGAAACAAGACCGTCGCGTACAGAAAATTGGGCCTATGTGTTTTTTATGGAATTTCAAGGCCATCATCAAGATCCTGCAGTTAAGCGTGTTACCGATGCTATCGCAGAGCAGTCATTTTTTGTAAAAGTGCTTGGCTCGTATCCAGCAGCCGTTATTTAAGGCTCGACTAATTCGTCCATAAGCACGGCGACTATTGAATACTCTAATTAGAGCAAATTAATTAATCATGACATCTCCTTTTATTACATTGGCGCGCCCGGCTATTCAATCTATGCAGGCTTATCAGGTGGGTAAGCCGATAGAAGAGGCGCGGCGCGAATTAGGTATTGCCCAATTTATTAAGTTGGCAAGTAATGAAAACCCTCGTGGTCCTTCGCCAGCAGTGTTAGCGGCGTTAGCGACAGCATCGCAAGAAATTAATCGCTATCCTGATGGTAATGGCTTTTATTTAAAGCAAATATTAGCCGAGCGCCATGGTGTTGACGCGGCAGCTATTACTTTGGGGGCGGGTTCTAACGATATACTTGAGTTAATAGCCAGTGCCTATTTAGATAGTGATACCTCTGCAGTTTATTCTGAATATGGTTTTTTAGTTTATGCCTTAGCGACCGCGCGTTCTGGTGCTGAGTCTATTGTTGTTGATGCTTGCGATTATGGTCATGACCTTGCTGCAATGGCTGGTGCGGTAAAAAATAATACGCGTGTCATTTATATTGCGAATCCTAATAATCCTACCGGTACTTACACTAATCATAATGATTTAGTGGCATTGTTAGATTCTGTTCCTGCATCGATACTTGTGGTTTTAGATGAGGCCTATTGTGAATATATTAATAAGGCCGATTATCCTGATGGCATCGCTTTACAAAAACGTTATGCCAATTTAATTATTACACGCACTTTTTCTAAGGCTTATGGTCTGGGTGGTTTGCGTGTAGGTTATTCGATATCTGATCCAGTGATTGCAGATATGCTTAATCGTGTTAGGCAGCCGTTTAATGTGACTTCATTATCTTTAGCGGCTGCACAAGCGGCGTTAGATGACGAAGCTTATTTAGCTGAGTCTGTTGCTTTAAATGATGCCGGTATGCAGCAATTAGAATCTGGCTTTACTCATTTAGGTCTAACTTATATTAAGTCTGCGGCGAATTTTATTACTTTTGAAACGCCGTGTTTAGCGAGTGAAATGAATCAGCAATTGTTGCAGCTGGGCGTTATTGTTAGGCCGGTTGCTAATTATGGTTTGGTTAATCACTTGCGTGTCAGTATTGGCTTAGAAGATGAAAATACGCAATTCCTGCAAGCGTTAACGCAGATACTCGAAACATCAAAGTCGGATAAATAATTATGATTATATTTGAGCGTTTGGTGGTTCTCGGTGTTGGTCTAATGGGAGGCTCACTTGCATTGGCGGCTAAAAAAGCTGGCGTGGTTGGCACTGTAGTGGGTTGGAGTCGCACAGAGGCAACTTTACAAGCTGCATTAGCCAATGGTGTTATTGATTATGCTGAACTGGATTTGGCTACAGCATTAAAAGGCGCTGATTGTGTTGTAGTAGCAACGCCTACTATGTTGGCTGAGACAATAATGATTCAAGCGTTAGAGTTGCTGCCTTCGACGGTAGCGGTGACGGATGTGGCTAGCGTAAAAGGCAATATAGCTGATGCCTTAATTGGGCACTTTGATAAAATACCTAGCAATGCAATTTTAGGTCATCCTATTGCCGGCTCAGAGCAAAGCGGTGTGAGTGCTGCAAAAGAGGATCTTTACCAAGATCATCGCGTGATATTAATTAATGATCCGGTGTCTAGTTCAAATACGGATGCCGCATTACTCGCGAAGGTGAGTCAATTATGGCAAGCCGTTGGTGCTGAAGTATTTGAGATGTCGGTTGCAGAGCATGATCATGTATTGGCATTAACGAGTCATTTGCCGCACCTATTGGCTTATGCCTTAGTGGCGCAGCTGTCTAATCATAATGAAAACGTTAACGTCTTTGATTTTGCTGCGGGCGGCTTAAGAGATTTTACTCGTATTGCGAGTTCTGATCCGCGCATGTGGCGAGAAATATTATTGGCGAATAAAACCCAATTAAGTTCTTCGATTGATGATTTTGAACAATGGATTGCCCAGCTTAGATCAATGCTGAATAGCAATGATGGGGATGCCTTAGAGATGGTGTTCAGTGATGTCAAAAATTCGCGTGATAAATTTGTTGCTGAGTTGACTGCGCGCACGCAAAAATAAACGGTAAATACATCAATTCATTTATAACGGTTTATCTCTAACGGTTTATTTATAGCGCTTCATTTGTAAGCTTCATTTTTAGATAGAAACACAATTTAAAAACAGTAGTACGTAAAAATAATAGATTAAATTGATACTACTTTATTTTATTCTTTAATTTTAGAAAGGTTAATTAACGTGAAATTCATTGCAGGTCCTGGCTTAGGTGTAGACTCGAATGCGGCAGTTGTCGGCGATATTCGTGTTCCCGGTGATAAATCCATATCTCATCGTTCAATTATGTTTGGCGCTATCGCTGAAGGTGATACGCAAATCCATGGTTTTTTAGAGGGCGATGATGCACTGGCAACCTTGTCAGCATTTACGGCAATGGGCGTTGAGATTGAGGGGCCTGAAAATGGTGAGGTTTTAGTGCACGGTGTTGGTATGCACGGTTTAAAGCAGCCCAGCGAACCTTTGTATGTAGGTAATTCAGGGACATCGATTCGTTTGTTAGCAGGCTTGCTAGCAGGCCAAAAATTTCCTGTCACGCTAACTGGCGATGCATCTCTTTCTTCGCGACCCATGGGTCGTGTGGCCGATCCATTACGCCTAATGGGTGCTGATATTGAGACCGGTGAAAATGGTCGTCCGCCATTAAAGCTAAAAGGGAACAGTGAATTAAAAGGCATCGATTATATTTTGCCTATGGCGAGTGCACAGGTGAAATCATGTGTGTTGCTTGCAGGTTTGTATGCAAGCGGTGAAACTTCAACTGTTGAGCCAGCCCCCACGCGTGATCACTCAGAGCGAATGTTAGATGGTTTTGGTTATGCCATTTCTCGTGATGGCGCCCGTGCGACTTTGCAAGGTGGCGGCAAGCTAAAAGCGAAAACCATCGATATTCCAGCCGATATTTCTTCAGCGGCCTTTTTTATGGTGGCGGCATCTATTGTGCCGGGTTCAGATTTACAGTTGCGACATGTGGGCATTAACCCAACGCGCACCGGTGTTATTCAAATTTTAGATTTAATGGGCGCAGACATTACATTGTCTAACGAAAAAACAGTGGGCGGTGAGCCGGTTGCTGATATTCGTATTCGCTATGCGCCATTACACGGCATCGATATTCCGGAACCATTAGTGCCATTAGCCATTGATGAATTTCCAGCACTTTTTATAGCTGCAGCTTGCGCTACCGGCAAAACTGTATTGAGTGGTGCAGAAGAGTTGCGTGTTAAAGAAAGTGATCGTATTCAAGCCATGGTCGATGGTTTGGTTCTATTAGGTGTTGATGCAACGGGTACGGAAGATGGCGCCATTATTGTGGGTGGCGAAATCGGTGCGAATCAAACGCGTGTTGATGTTCAAAGCTGTGATGATCATCGTATTGCTATGTCATTTGCGATGGCGGGCTTACGCTCACAGTGTGAGATTGTGATTCATGAGTGCGATAATGTGGCAACGTCTTTCCCTAATTTTGCTGCGCTAGCCACCGAAGTGGGTTTGACGCTACAAGTACTCGCTGATTAATGCGTCCCCGATTGAGATTAAACGTATGTTGATACCTATTATTACTGTCGACGGCCCTGGTGGCGCAGGCAAGGGCACTATTTGTAAGCGGTTAGCCGAGCGCTTGAATTGGCATTTACTCGATAGCGGCATGCTTTATCGTTTATTGGCTTTATCTGCCATGAATCATCATGTGGCTGTCGATAATGAAGCGGCACTTAAAGTGATGGCGAGCGCCTTAGATATTAAATTTAAATCCATTGTGGGCCAGGATGGTATTCGCGCTTGGTTAGAGGGCGAAGATGTTACTGATGCCATTCGCTCTGAAGATGTGGGTATGGCGGCATCAAAGATTGCCTTGCAGCCGGCCGCGCGCACTGCATTGTTGGCTAGGCAGCGTGTCTTTGCCGAGGCGCCAGGATTAGTGGCTGATGGCCGTGATATGGGTACGGTGGTGTTTGTTGAGGCGCCGCTAAAGATCTATTTGACTGCATCGGCTGAAGAGCGAGCAAAACGCCGCCATAAACAGTTGCTCGATAAGGGCCAAAGTGATACCCTGCCGCGCCTCGTTGAGGCCATAAAAGCCCGTGACGATAGCGATATGAATCGCGCCGTTGCTCCGCTTAAACCTGCGCCCGATGCGTTGACTATAGATAGTACCTTGATGTCGATTGATGAAGTCTGTCAGCAGATACTAGATGAAGCCGCAAAGCGAGGCCTTTTGTAAGAAATATAAACGGCTTTAGTAACACGTAGAAATATTTAACGTATTGATTTTTATAGTAATATAGCGATTGATATAAAAACCGCGTTGGTAATAGGCTTTATGCCAGCATGCCTATTACCGGCTTAATTTAACAGCTCCATGCCGCTGGTTGCATGGACCGGGACAGTACAGCCAAGCATCGAATATCTATTCGAGGCTACTAGCGCCGTCTGACCCTCATATAGGTTATTCACTATGAGCGAAAGCTTTGCAGATTTATTCGAAGAAAGTTTAAAAACCATTGAAATGCACCCTGGTGCCATAATCACAGGTGTCGTACTCGACGTCGATAGTGATTGGGTAACGGTTCACGCCGGTCTTAAATCAGAAGGCGTTATTCCACGCGGTGAATTTTTAGATGAAAGCGGTGAGTTTTCCGTTGAAATCGGCGATATGGTTCAAGTTGCATTAGAAGCTGTTGAAGATGGCTTTGGTGAAACAAAACTTTCTCGTGAAAAGGCCAAACGTGCCGAAGCGTGGAAAACGCTTGAAGCTGCGTTTGAGTCAGAAGAAGTTATTACTGGTGTTATCAATGGCAAGGTCAAAGGCGGCTTTACAGTTGATGTTAAAACCATCCGTGCATTCCTACCGGGTTCTTTGGTCGATGTTCGCCCGATTCGCGACACCGCTCACTTAGAAGGTAAGCCACTAGAATTTAAAGTTATTAAACTGGATGCTAAGCGCAATAACGTTGTGGTTTCTCGCCGCGCCGTTATGGAGCAAGCGAACAGTGTTGAGCGTGATCAATTGCTCGAGACATTGGAAGAAGGTCAGCGCGTGAAAGGTGTCGTTAAGAACCTTACCGATTACGGTGCTTTTGTTGACTTAGGCGGTATTGATGGCCTACTTCACATTACAGATATGGCTTGGAAGCGTATTAAGCACCCAAGCGAAATCGTAACTGTTGGTGACGAAATCGAAGTTAAGATCTTGAAATTTGATCGTGAGAAGAATCGCGTATCTCTGGGCTTGAAACAATTAGGTGATGATCCATGGGGCGATATCAAAGGTCGTTACCCAGAAAAGACTATTGTTAAAGGTGTTATCACTAACTTAACTGATTACGGTTGCTTTGCTGAATTAGAAAGCGGCGTTGAAGGTCTAGTACACGTTTCTGAAATGGATTGGACTAACAAAAACGTACATCCTTCAAAAATCGTCAACTTGGGTGATGAAGTAGAAGTGATGATTCTTGATATTGATGAAGAGCGTCGTCGTATTTCGCTTGGCATCAAACAGTGTCAACAGAATCCTTGGGATGCATTTGGTTCAATTCATGCCAAAGGCGATAAAATCTCAGGTACGATTAAGTCGATCACTGATTTCGGTATCTTTATCGGACTCGACGGTAATATCGATGGCTTAGTTCACTTGTCTGATATCTCTTGGACAGAAACTGGCGAAGATGCCGTTCGCGGATACAACAAAGGCGATGAAATCGAGACAGTAATTCTTGCTATCGATTCTGAGCGTGAGCGTATTTCGTTAGGTGTTAAGCAGCTTGAAGAAGATCCGTTCTCTGACTTTGTTGCTGATAATGACAAAGGCAAGATCGTTAAAGGCACCGTTAAATCAATGGATGCGAAAGCAGCTATTATTGATTTAGGTGGCGATATCGAAGGAACGCTTAAAGGCTCTGAAATTTCTCGTGAGAAAGTTGAAGATGTCCGTAATGTTCTGAAAGAAGGCGAAGAGCTTGAAGTTAAAGTGATCAGCGTTGATCGCAAAAACCGAGTAATTGGTCTATCTATCAAAGCGAAAGATGTAGCTGATGAGCAAGAAGCGATGCGCCAGCACCGTGATGCCGAGCCAGCACCTGCCGCTTCAGCAACAACCATTGGCGATTTAATTAAAGCCAAAATGGACGATAAATAGTCAATCTGACTATTTATTTCTGTTAGACGCCACCAGAAGTCAGCGTACTTCTGGTGGTCATCTAACGCTTTTCTCCCTCATTTAATCTAAATTCTTCCAAAATATGATGGAAATCAGTGTCTTGCTGATCAACATCGGTATTGTGCCAACAATTTTAATGTGCTTTTATGTGGAACAGATCGCAACCTTGGCTATACTCATTAGCTAAGACCGCAAGTGTTTGCTTGCAAGTTCGCTCTGAAACTGGGTATTTAGGACAAGATCATGACTAAATCTGAATTAATTGAACGTATTGCTGCGCGTCAAGTACAGCTGTCGACCAAAGATGTCGAATTAGCCGTTAAATGTGTTATTGATCAAATGGTTAATGGGCTTGCATCGGGTGAGCGTATAGAAATTCGTGGTTTTGGTAGTTTTAGCCTCCACTATCGTGCTGCACGTGTTGGCCGTAACCCTAAAACGGGTGAGCAGGTTCAATTAGCAGGCAAGCATGTGCCGCATTTTAAGCCAGGTAAAGAGATGCGTGATCGAGTCAATGATAGTTTGAACCGTTTTCAAGCAACGTACTTTAATCCTTAGCCTTTCTTTTTAGGGGTCAATCTTGGCTCCTGATCTTAATTGGGTGATATCCAATTCTTCTTATAATGACATCCGAGCTCGCTGTGTTGAGAGCCTAGGGATGTTTGTTCTTCCCGTTTTATCTTGCCTTATATTCCTTGGTGTTCCTTTTTCTGCCTTTGTCGCTGTATTGATGATCAATTAATCAATTATTTTTACGCATAGAGTAATGTACTTAGGCGTTAGGCGGTTATAATATTGTTTTTGTTCTGCAACCATCGAGCGTCTTATGGGTATCTTAAAAACCATCTTTTTGGTCATTATGGCTATTTTGGTTTTTGTTCTGAGTTTGGCGTTTATTACCCATAATCAGACCCCCATAGGTATTAACCTATTATGGACGCAACTCCCTGAGCTGGCGGTTTCTAGCTGGTTAATTATTTTCTTTGTTGCTGGTGGTCTTGTCGGTTTAGCCGTGTCCTCCTTAATGCTTATTAAAGAAAAGCAGGCTCGCTTGCGGGTTGAAAAACGCTTACGTACTACTTCAAAATTAATTACCGGACAAACCTCTTAGCTCATGGTAGATGTTGCATTTATTGCGCTAGTCACTGTGGCTATTGCTATCGGCTATCTTCTGGGTCGTCGCTCATTAAAAAAACGCGGTGCCGATAGCTTTCCGCTATCGTTCGATAAAAACTATTTTCAAGGATTAAATTTTTTACTGAATGAGCAGCCAGATAAAGCGGTTGATGCCTTTGTTGAATCTCTCGATGTTAATACGAATACGCTCGAAACGCATTTGGCGCTGGGCAAGCTCATGCGTAAACAAGGGCAGGTCGATCGCGCTATTCGGATACATCAAAATTTATTAGCGCGTCCACAGTTAGATATTGCTCATCAGCACCAAGTGCATTTAGAGTTGGCACGAGATTTTATGGCCGCCGGTTTATTAGATAGAGCGGAGATGCTATTAAAAGAAGTGATAGCAGAGTCGAGCGCTTTGCGTGGCATTGCCCAACGCTATTTATTGGATATTTTTCAAGATGAGCGTGAGTGGTCTGATGCTATACAGGTTGCTGAGGCATTAGTGAGTAGTCGCTATATAAAGTCAACACCTGACAAGCGGCGAACGCTGACGCAAATGATAAGCCATTTTTATTGCGAGCTGGCAGAAGAGTCGAGCCAGAAAAACGATACGGTAATGGCGAGAAAGTATTTAGATAAAGCGTTGATAGCTGATAAAACGTCAATAAGAGCGGCATTGTTAATGGGCGCTTTAGAAAACCAAGATGGCCGGCATAAGCAGGCAGTTAAAGTGCTCTCTCGAGCGGTGGCGCAAAACCCTTCGCTAATGTCTGAGTGTTTGCCTGAATTATATAAAGCCTATATTGCGGTAGATCCTGTCGGTGGATTTAATCAGGTATTAAGTTTTGTTGAATCACAGGTGGCTCAGCATCCGTCAATTACTGCCTTGTTGTTTATGGTCGATCAATTATTAATTCGTGCCGAAAGTGAGCCTTCACGTCAGCAACAAGCGCATGATTTACTGTCGCGCTATTTGCGTGATAGGCCATCATTAGCGGGTTTAAATAAAGTGATTACGCTTCAGATTCCACGTTTAAGTGCCGATATAGCCAGTGATGTTATTTCGCTGCAAAGCTTAGTTCAGCGTTTATTAGAAAAGCGTTTAAACTATCAATGCAGCAGTTGCGGTTTTACGGGAAGACAATTACATTGGCGTTGCCCGAGTTGTAAAGGCTGGGATCAAATGGAACATGTTAAGGCTGTTGAGGCTAATTGATCGCTTGCTTTAATAAAAGTCTTATTCTTATTATAAAATGTGTAGATAAAATTTATGAATTCAACGGTTGTCACTCATAGTCCTGAGATTAAAAGCCCTTTTATTGTTGCCTTTGACTGTGCTGATTTAGCATCGGCAAAGCATTTGGCCGATCAGTTATCACCAAAGTTATGTCGGGCAAAAGTCGGTAAAGAATTGTTTACCGCCTGTGGTATGGCCGTGATCGATATGTTGCATAGCAAGGGTTATGAGGTTTTTCTGGATCTTAAATACCATGATATTCCTACCACTGTGGCCAAAGCAGTGGCTGTTGTTGCTAACGCCGGTATCTGGATGGTGAATGTGCATGCCAGTGGCGGACATCGCATGATGAGCGCAGCAATAGAGGCGGCTTCACAAACGCATTTAATTGCGGTGACAGTATTAACCAGTATGACGGATGAAGATTTGCAATTAACCGGTGTGACGCGTTCGGTTGAAGAGCAGGTTATGTTTTTAGCAGACAGTACAAAAAGCGCCGGCCTTAATGGCGTGGTCTGTTCAGCCCAAGAAGCGCAACAACTACGTGCGCGTTGCGGTGATGATTTTTTATTAGTGACGCCAGGTATTAGACCCGCCAATGCAGTAGCTGATGACCAGCGTAGAACGTTAACGCCTCGACAAGCTATTGATGCCGGTAGTGATTATCTTGTAGTGGGCCGCCCAATTACACAAGCGGACGACCCCTTACTAGCGCTTCAAGAGATGCTAGCGTCTCTTGATTAATGTGCTGCTGTTACACGCTTGTCTGTTTACGGCTTCTATGACAAGAGCGTTGTCGACCTAGTAGCGCGATGCAGGCAGAAGAGAATAGCCACAATGACGCCGGAAGTGGCACGGACGATACTTGAAAGTCCTGTTCATTGTTGATGCTACCTAAACTAGCGGTATCAATTGCCCAATTAAAGTCGTCACTCAAAGTGCCGCTGCCTTGGCGCTGCAATGACAGACCCAGTAGTGAATCGGGCCTTTCCTCTAATCCAACATCGATGCTCGTTAAGCCATTAGCCGGTCCTTCAGTTGCTGTTAAGCTTCCTTCATAGCTAATAAAATCGAATACTTCTCCTAGTGGGTTTACTAGGGCGAAGGCATCAGCGGGACCGTTTTGGATGCCTGTGGTAGGAAAGCCCAGTACGCCATAGCCATTATTTAAATTGCTAACGACGCCATTTAAATCCAAGCTTTTATAAATACCACCGTTTGTGCCGTTATAAAATAAAAGTTGCCAGTTTTCTAAGTCAGTTCCGGCAATAGCGGCAATTTCTAAACCCTCACCCGTATCGGTGCCGTTATTATCATAGTGAAACTCATTGATAAAAACTGGAGCAGCGAGTGCTGCATGGCTTAAAGACAGTGTGGCGATTAAGCCAGTAATGCTGCGCGTAAAAAAACGGCTTTTGGGTTTTTTTATGGCCAGAAAAATCGTTCGCCGATACGATGTTGGTTTGGATTTTAATGCAGATGAAAATGGGAATGGTCGTGCAGATAATAGTTTCGTCATCATAACTTCCTCCTTGATTGACGTAGAATGCCAAGCCTCCATGGCCAGACAGAACATACTATATCGGCTACACAAAAATTGTACAACTGGTTTTTATTTATGCTAGCATTGCTTCACAATTTTTTGCTAGTGTGTTTTATACGAGCTGTTCATACAAAAAAGCATGCCTCGTAAGTAAGTAAAAAATTGTGCCATGCTGGCGGGATTGCCAGTTAATTTTAAGTGCCTTTTTGATAAGTCTACAAGGTGCTTTTGACAAGGAGTTGTTACCATGAAAGTTATTTTTTCTATCTTCGTTTTATTTATTAGTTTATTTAGTCTCACTTTACCGAGTTATGCCGCTGAAAAAACGGCAAGCAAGGTAGCTCCCAAAGCTCAGCAGATTGCTTCTGCGACCATTAATATTAATACCGCTTCGGCTCAGCAATTAGCTGATCAGTTAGTCGGCATTGGTCTTTCAAGAGCTTCAAAGATTGTTGCTTATCGTAAAGCCAATGGGCCGTTCCATCACGCCAATGACCTTACTGCCATTAAGGGTATTGGTGAGCGAACGATTAAGCGTAATCAGTCGAAAATACGTTTAAAATAGTTGTTTTAAATAACGGGCGCTACTGATAGATTCTAATCATGAATATGAGTCTGGGTGGCGCCTTCCTATCAATGGTTATCAATGTCCATCAATGTCTTTCAGTGGTTCCACTGATCTTCAAAGCCTGTTATCGTAACCCATATTTTTTGCACGAGTATTTTTGATCTTGCGTTTTTCATCAGCGAGTGAGGAAAGTGGTCGAAAGATTTAATTTTAAAAACGATAGGGCAGCACATGACAGTTTACGACGTATTTAATGGTGATGCCGATGGTATCTGCGCACTCTTACAGTTGCGTCATGCTGAGCCCGTTCAATCGCAACTCATAACAGGTGTTAAACGAGATATTAAATTATTGTCTCAGGTTGATGCCGCATCGGGTGATCATGTCAATGTGCTCGACATTTCGATGGATAAAAATAAAGCCGATGTTATTCGTGTCCTTGATGCGGGAGCGAGTATTTTTTATTGTGATCATCATGTTGCTGGCGATATTCCTTCGCATCCGAATTTGTCAGCATTAATTAATCCGGCGGCTGATGTTTGTACCAGTCTTTTAATTAATGGTCGGCTTCACGGTGCATTAAGCCATTGGGCTATTGTCGGTGCCTTTGGTGACAATTTAAAAAGTAGCGCGCAAGCCTTGGCACGAACTACCGATTTAACCAATGAGCAATTAGTTCTTTTAGAGAATCTGGGTATTTATATTAATTATAATGGCTACGGCGGCAGTCTTGCCGATTTACACTTTGAGCCTGCAGGTTTATATCGCTTACTCTCTCACTATCGTAATCCGTTAGATTTTATTGAAGATGATGCCACTCATTTCAATCAGCTTGAGAATGGCTATCAAGATGATATGAACAAAGCGAAAGGCGCTGATACTTTAAGATCGACGAGTACTTCTGCGGCATTTTTATTACCTGATGAAAAATGGGCACGTCGGGTGAGTGGCGTTTACGGTAATGATCTGGCTAATCAGTATCCCGATCGTGCGCATGCAGTGTTAACATCACGTCCAGACGATACCTATCTTGTGAGTGTGCGAGCACCCTTAAGTAATAAAACCGATGCCGATACACTGTGTATGGAATTCCCTACCGGCGGAGGTCGTAAAGCGGCAGCAGGTATTAATGCTTTACCTGCTGAGATGCTGGAGCCGTTTTTAAATCGTTTGGATAGTATTTATCGTTAAGTTGTTATTTTAAATAAAACTTTAACCCTTCAATTTATCACTGCAAGTCAAAAAGAGGAAGTAATGTGGATATAGCGTCTTATCTTGCCATCGCAGCTGTACTCATCTGTTTCTCTGCGCTTGTTTTTACCCGTTATGCTGCTGATATTGTTCTAATGGGTGGGGTAACCGCTTTATTGGTGATGGGAGTTATTTCTCCGGTAGAGGCGCTGTCCGGATTTGCTAATCAAGGCATGATTACCGTGGCTATGTTATTTATTGTTGCTCAAGGTTTATCAAAAACTGGCGGGGCAGCGTGGTTAGCGGGTAGCTTGTTGGGAAGGCCATCAACTATTGGCTGGGCGCAACTGCGTTTAATGTTACCCGTGGCGACACTTAGCTCAGTGGTCAATAACACACCCGTTGTCGCGATGATGATTCCAGCCGTTATGGATTGGGCTAAGCGCAATCAATTTTCAGTGTCACAATTAATGATGCCTCTGAGTTATGCGGCGATTATTGGCGGCGCCTGTACGCTAATCGGAACAAGCACTAATTTGGTTGTCGATGGTTTGTTGCGAGCGCATTACCAGTCGGTAGGTGCTGAGGAAACTTACCAACTAGGTATTTTTGATTTGGCTTGGGTGGGTATTCCTTGCGTCATCGTGACGCTTGTCTATGTCTACTTTGCTAGTCCGCTTTTATTGCCCAAAAAAACCAGCAGAAGTGAGAGGCAGTTTGGCGATACTCGGCAATACACCGTTGAAATGTTAGTGGAGCCTGCGAGTCCATTAGTGGGGCAAACCGTAGAGTCTGCCGGTTTAAGAAGCTTGCCGGGTGTATTCTTAGTTGAAATTCAGCGTAGCGGTCATTTAATTACTGCCGTGGGGCCTGCTCAAGAGTTACATGCGAATGATCGACTCGTTTTTGCTGGAAATGTTGAATCCGTTGTTGATTTACAAAAAATGCGCGGCTTACGACCTGCCGATGATCAGATTTTCAAGCTTGATTCTGAAAGATCACAGCGACATTTGGTTGAGGTAGTGATTTCTAATAGCTTTCCTCAGGTCGGTAAAACAGTGAAAGAAGGTCGTTTTCGCTCTACCTATGGCGCCGCTATTATTGCTGTAGCCAGAGAAGGGCAGCGTATTAAAAGTCGTATTGGTGACATTACCTTGAAACCTGGTGATACATTGCTGATAGAGGCAGGGCGATCTTTTGAGCGGCAGCAACGATATGTTAGAGATTTTTTGTTGGTGAGAAAAATTGATGACTATAGCCCTGTCTCACATGAGCGCATGGGCATAGCATTAACTATTTTTGTTGTCATGGTTATATTAGCGGCCACTGGCTTATTGTCGATGCTTGAAGCCTCTATGTTAGCCGCTGGCGCAATGATATTGTTTCGTTGCACGCAAACTGAGGAAGCAAGGCGAAGTATTGATTGGCAGGTATTGATTGTTATAGGCGCATCTATTGCTTTAGGTACGGCGTTAGAGAAAACCGGCGTTACACTGTCTATTGCCCAGCACTTTGTTGGTGTAGTGGGGCAGTCACCACATACAGCTCTCATTCTGTTGTTTGTTTTGGTGGCTGGGTTTTCAGCGATAATATCGAATGTTGCAGCGGCTGTATTGTTGTTTCCTGTAGCGGCAGCCATTAGCACCGAGCTTGATGTTGATATGATACCAATGGCGATTACTCTAATGATTGCTGCCTCAGCCAGTTTTTCAACCCCAATAGGCTACCAGACGAATTTAATGGTGTATGGCCCCGGTGAATATCGTTTTGTTGATTTCTTGAAAATGGGTGTTCCTCTAACGATTTTGGTTGGCATTACAACGGTATTACTAGTACCTATTATCTGGCCTTTTTAGATCGGGTAGCTTGTTCAAAAGCTTCATGCCATAAATATTTATTATTTGATGTCCGTACTTGTCCATTTACTTGCTTCCGCGCTTTTTCCGTACTGTCTTAGTATGCGGCCGCTTTATCGATTCGTTATCTACCTCCAGTTTTTTTATTGCTTATGTTTAATCATTGGGGGTGTTCTGTCTCCATTCTGTCACCTTCAATATTCATAATATTGTTGTATTTACTTGTCTTTAAATAGTCTTTAAATGGTCTTTTTACGGTTTTAGGCTGCTGGCGTAATCTAACGTAATTTTTTAGCTAGAAATATTTTTCAATACATATTTAATGGTTCACTGTTAAAAACCTAAATGAAAAACCATCAGTTAAACCTATAAATTACCGTTAGTTGTATTAAAAACCGCATAGTTGCTTGATTTTTGACCTACTGATCACTTATCATGCAGCTCGTCTGTGATAGGGCGCAAAATTAATACAATAATAATCGAACCAAGGATCATTATGTCTTCGTCTTCACCAAAATCGTTATCTGTATTAAAAGCATTGGTTGCCGCTTCATTGCTAAGTATGACTCAAGTAGGATCGGCTGAAACCTTGCTCGATGTATATCGTGATGCTATCAAACATGACCCAAGCTTTGCGAAGACTTTAGCTGAGTGGGATATTGCGGTCGCTGACCAAAAAATTGCTAAGGGCAATATTCGCCCCAATGCTAATGCTTCAGCGCGAATGAATCAGACTACGCGTGATTACGATAGTCAGGCGGCGGCTAATGGAATTACTCTTGATGACGAGTTTTCAGAAACTAATTGGCAGGTATCGGTTACTCAGCCAATCGTTGATATGCCTAAATGGCACGAATACAAAAGAAGTAAAACAACTTTTAAAATGGCTGAGTCAGCCATGGAGTCAGATAAGCAAGCATTAATTGTTAGAACAGTAGAAGGTTACTTAAAAGTATTGCATGCGAAAAATCTTCTTAGAGCGGTTGCTGGTGAAGAAGCGTCAGTGAAGCAGCAATTGGTTGAAGTTCAGAAACGTTTTGATGCTGGCATCATAGCCTTAACAGATGTGTTAGAGGCGCAGTCAATTCACGATGCAACGGTTATTCGACGCATCCAAGCTGAAAGCGCAAAAGAAAATGCGTTTGAGGATTTACGTACATTAACTTCTTTTTCTTACCAGCGTATTGATGATATTAGCGTTGATCTACCAATGCTTTCACCCCAGCCTGCTAACGAAGAGTTATGGATAGAGAGAGCTTTTGCTCATAACCCTGCAATAGAAGAAGCAAGACAGAATTTAGTCAGCATTGAGCGTCGTTATAAAGCAGTCCACTCTAAGCGTTTGCCTACAGTCAATGCCGTACTACAGCATCTTAATCAAGATGGCGCAGCCGATCCAGCATTAGGTTCTGGCTATACTGAAACATCTATAGGGTTAGCGCTTAATTGGCAATTATATGATGGCGGAAAACGATCTCCGATGATTAAAAAAGCCAAAGCTGAAGTGTCTGTTGCACAAGCTGAATTAAGAAAGATTGAGTTAGAAATAGACAGTAAAACACGCAATAAATTACGTTCACTGAATTCAGACGTAGGTCGTGTTGATGCAGGTCGAGTTGCTATTGAAAGTGCATCTACAGCATTACGTGCCGTATCAGCGGGTTATGAAGCCGGCAATCGAGGTATTGTAGATTTACTACAAGCGCAGCAACGCTTATATGCCGCTGAATACAATTTTTCAGAAGCACGTCATAACTATATCCGTAATCTTATTCACTTAAAGGCGTCTGTTGGCCAATTAACTGAAGACTATTTACGACAAGTTAATGCTTATTGTGTTGGCTCGGAAGCTGTTTGGCGTCCAAGTGCGACTCAAGAAAAAGTACTTAGATTACCTGCTAATAGCAGCCAGCTTAATCGCTTGATGTAATTAGCAAAAAATAAATAAATAAATAAATATATTTTTGGAGTTGTACCATGGAAAGTAACTTAACACTCATCTACTTAATGGTAGGTGGGTTGGTGGGTATCTCAGCATTCGCGTTTACCAATGCATTCACTGTTTGGATAAATCGAAATAGTTCGTCGCCCACAGATAAGGGTGGTAAACCAATATCACTCGTATTAGCTAGGTTCTTTTTAATGACTGTGTTGTTTATCAGTTTGTTTTTTATGATTCGCGCTTGGTTACCTTATACAAAAGCTGAGCATGTTGGCTTGTTGCAAGGTGAAGACTTATTCTCAGTTCGTGCAGTTAAAGGTTTTGCTGCTCAATTTCCTAGCAGCAGTAAAGATATTGTTAAAGATGATATTTTGGTTAGCTTCCATCGTAAACCTGATCCTAAAGAGCGGGCAGATGCCATGCTTCAGCGTGATTTACTTCGCGAAAAAATCAGCTTTGAAGAATTGAAATCACCTATTATCGATGCGCCAACTATTGCCTTGTTGCAATCATTACAGCGTCGTATGAATGAGTTAAATGAAAAAGAACGCCAGTTAATGCAGCAGCAAGAAATTTCTAAACGTTCGGGTGAGCGTTATGAAACTGACAATGCATCAGCTGAGCAGCGTGTTCTTCGAGATTTAGATGCATTAAGTCATCGTATGAATCAACAAAATGCAGCGGTTAATTTAACTCAGCAAGAATTAGAATTTGCTGAGCGAATTGCAGTTGAAGGTTTAGTTTCAAAATTAGAACTGAGCCGTAAACGTGAAGCTAATCGTGTTGCTGTTAGTAAACTTGAAGAGCTTAAGTCACAGCAGCGATTTTTAGAAAGTTCTGCATCACAGTTTGATGATGAATCTGCGTCAGAGCAGCCTGGAGATAGTTCTTATTCAAAAATTACTGATGGTTGGTTGCAAGATATTGAGCGTGAAAGAGCGACGATTATAGATCAGTTAGCACCCGTAGAAAAAGCGGTTGCCGGTGAAGAGGTCGCTGCTGCTAAGCGTCTTGATTCACAGGTTAATCAATTGAAAGTTGAACTTCAAGAAGTTGAAAGAACCATTGCTGGTTATGAAGATCAGCCAAGTATTGAAGTGCGTGCTCCTTGGGATGGTATTGTCGGTTATCGCGATACTTCACCAAATAACATTAAACGAGAAGGCACGCCTTTAGCTGTTGTTTATCGCCCTGATACTGTTTATGTATCGGTACAGGTTACAACTAATGAGCTTAATCAGTTAGAGAGTACTGAGAATGTTTTCGTAACCAATAACATGCTAGAAAAGCGTGATATTGAAGTGCGAGGTCGTATTTCTTCTGTAAAACCATTATCAAATCAATTGCATGAAGTAGCGATTACTATTGAGCCACCAGGATACATTTTGAAAGACTTAGTGGATAACGGTGCAATTGATATGCGTGCACGTTTTGTTAATCGCCCGCTCGATTTCAGTGGATTGATGAATGCATTTAGCTTCTCTGATGGCGGTACAGGACAAAGCCCGGGTGTTATTGCGAGTATTTATTTATTCCTTGGTATGTTGATGTTGTTTGGTATTCAGAAGTTAAGTACGGCTATTAACCGCACACCTTCGCCAGATGATAATACGCCAAATGAATACAATAACGCGAATGATGAGATTTACTATGAGGGCTTTGGTCCAGATGATATCTCTAGCAGCAGCGTTAGTAATAGAGAAACAAGCTATGATGATGACGATACATTGCCGCGTCGCGTTGCAAAGAGAAAGCAGCCATGAGCTACGTAGCCGGTTACACCGGAACGGATAGCAAGGAATACATTGCCAGTCAGCAATCGAAAAAAGTATTATTTTTGTTTCTTGGATATCTATCGACAGCAGCAGTAGGCGCTGCGCAAATATATTTTTTGATGGCTGCGATGTTCGAGCTGGATGCCTCTTATGCATTAGAGCGCTGGCAAATTATTTGTTTTGCATTTTTCTTCTTCTTTTTCTCAGTGTTGTTTTTAACGCGCTATGTAGTGTTGTTGTTGTTCGCTTTTTTAGAGGCATCGAAGCAACCTAATTTGAAAAAATTAGATAGATTGCAAGATACTTTGGTGACGATTTTACTGCCGGCTTTTAATGAGGCAGAGAATATCGAAGCGACGATTTTGTCTGCGTTGGGTACGAGTTACCAAAACAAAGAAGTTATTGTCATTGATGATGGCTCGACGGATGATACGCTTGCCACTATGCAGCGTCTTAAACGCGAACTGCAATCATCGGATGAGCTTAAGATAATTCATAAACCTAACGGCGGTAAAGCCAGTGCGTTGAACTTAGGCTTTCAACACGCTAAAGGTGAATACATACTCAGTATGGATGCCGATAGTGAGTTAGCTGACGGTGCAATCGAGCGATTACTTGTTCGTATAGCTGATACCGATTTAGGTGGTTGCGCAGGGCAGGTTGCCATTCGTAATACAAATAACTTAATGAGTTATTTGCAATCACTTGAATACACGCTAATGAATGGTACAGGTCGTTTGTTCCAAAGCTTTTTTGCTTCGGTACTCGTGGCACCTGGTCCCATCACGTTATTTAAGAAAGAAGCACTTATCGCTGTAGAAGAAATGTCTAAGTTGGTCCCTGGGCCTCCACCTAAGCCTTCAGATATTGCAGGACCTTGGGAATCGGATACCTTTGCGGAAGATGCTAAGTTATCGATGGCTATGCTGGGTGCGGGTTACGGTATTGTGTTTGAGCCTTCAGCGCTTTGTTACACTCAATGCCCGTCAACACCTACCGCTTTGTTGAGTCAGCGTTATCGCTGGGTCCGTGGTAACTTACAGGCTTGTGGTGCCGCATGGAATCTTTGGACGCATGAGTCAGATAAAAAACCTAACCTCGGTACGTGGTTAATGTGGTTTGTTGTCGAAGCGATTGTTTGGCCTATTATTGATGTCTTGAGTGTTGTTATTCTTGTCATCATGTTGGCAGCTTCTGATGGTATCAGTTCGGCCTATATGTGGTACTTCGTATTGCTAATGGCTGATATGTCAGCCGCAGCTTTCTCTGCAGTGAGTTGTAGGCAGCCACTACACATTATCGTTTTTGTACCGATTTATCGATTGTTCTACGGCATTCTGCTTGAAATGAATGCACTGTTTTGTATGTTCGATGAAGCACGTAAAGCTAAAATGCGATGGTAGTTTAAGGCGGTGCCATTTAAACGTCTTAGTCTTATTATTACAGCACTGATATCAGTGCTACTCACTGAAAGCGTTGTCGCTGGCAGTTTGCGTTTTAACTATACTGATGATTGTGGCAGTAACCGATTTGTTGGTTACTTGCCACATTATCGTCAAGTTCCTCAGCAATTACCCACTCATTTAACTCATGCAATCTACGCATTTGTGTTGCCGCATCCTGATGGCCGATTAGATCCATTACCTGTTCCCGAAAATTTCTCTCTGTTTAAAAGACGTGCTAATTCTATTGGTGCGAAAGTGGGTATATTAGTTGGTGGTTGGAATGAGGGTGATGATTCGGCCTTTGAAACCCTAGCGGCCAGTTCAGTTACAAGAACTCGATTCGTTAAATCTGTTATTGCTCTATTGCAACTTCATGATATTGACGGTATCGATCTTGACTGGGAGTTTCCTAGCGGCATTGAGTCAGGCAAAAATTTTACTTTGTTAGTTAAGCAATTAGCTAAAGCGTTAAAAAAACATGATAAGTTTTTTAGTATCGCTGTACCTGCACTTGGCCAACATGCGCGTTATTTTGATGTTACAGCGTTATCAAAAGCAGATTTTGTAAATGTTATGGCTTACGATTCTGGGAGAACACATCATTCGGATATGGTTTTTGCTGAAGAGAGCTTGGCTTACTGGGATAAGCGTAAGTTACCTCGCGCTAAAGTTAATTTGGGTATTCCCTTTTACTCGCGACCCAATCCGCAGAGCTATGCCGATTTAGTGAAGGCGGATCCTGCGAATGCTCAGCGTGATGATAATGGCGAAACCTATTGGAATGGCATACCAACGGTACAAGCTAAAACACAGTTAGCACTTGGCCGGGTAGGCGGCATTTTGGTCTGGGAATTAGGGCAAGATGCGACGGGCAGTTTGTCTTTAGGGCGAGCTATCGATAAAGCGATTGAGCAAAATAATGCTAAATGTCTGTTTGGGCGATAACACTTCTGTACAATAACAGTACCGCGCAATAATAAAGACGTGATCCGTTTCTTTTCTTTCGAGTATAAGTAGTAAACGTTTATCAATTAACAGAGCTATTCTATGTTTTCTATATTCAAGTCTGATCCCAAAAAAAAACTCCGAAAGGCCTATGATATTTTGTTAGAGCGAGCGATGCTTTTACAAAGGAAGGGCGACATTATGGGTTATTCGAAGCTGACGGCTGAGGCTGAAGCTATTTGGCAGGAGATTCAAGCATTAGAGGCTGATTCAAAATAACGAGAAGCGTCTTTTTATTGTCCTTTAATTTTTATGTTTAAAACTAAAACGATGCCTGCATTGTTTTAGCCTCTACTCTATCATCTGTTTAGTCAAATAGTATAGCTATAGAGCTCTTCTTTTTTTGTGTTCAATCCGTATTAGGTTTAGCAATAGTAAGCTAAGCATTATTAGCGCCCATTGATTAAGTGTTGGTATGGTGTACTGATCTGGCTCGCTAATCACAAAGGGGTAAAGATCGCATTCCATATTATCAAAATAGTTAAGCCTATTCGGTATCGCCTGTGTTATTAAATTATAATCTTGCTGGCTGATTGCTTCACTACGATATCGAACTGCCATCCATAGTAAAAAGCTTTCGGCAATATCTTCTCGCTTTGAATTATCTCGTGCATAAGTAGAAATAAAAGTAGGGTCACTATTTTGCGCTTCGATCCAGCCGCTTGCATAGGCATGCGCAGTATCGAGCGATGTATGGCTGCCTTCATGCACTAGCGTTTCATCTAACACACCACGTTGTTCGTAAATTTCAGTTTGCCCAGTATGGATTAGTATTGAGCGATTGCCACCGCCATAGGGCTGAACGCCTTTATTTATCCAAATTTCATCAACATCAACACGAAGACATGTAGGTATTTTTCCAATAGCGCGGGCATATTTTTCAGCCTCAATAGCCGCTGCATTAACGCTACCAAACTCAGGATTGATTTGCGCCTGCGATTGAATACCGTCATCCCATACGACATCGAATAAATACGCATTAATCGTCACCCAGCCCGGCACTCTTCGATCATAGACCACATGGTTGCCTCTGCCTGCATAGGTGAGGCTTTCGAATGCAGAGGGGTCATCTGCTGTGATGATGTCGGGATCAATCCATATGGTGCCCTGGTAGGGTGGCTCTGCGAGGCTAGGAGCGGAGGCAATCAACAATAGTAGGGTGGTTATTGTAAGCGCCGTGGCTAAGGTTTTTTTCATTGATGTTTTCGCTTAATTGTTTATTTTTATTGTGTATGTATTGTATGCGATTTGAGTGGTTTTTATAAGGTGTGGAGTGGTAGGCAGAGTCTAGATTTTTAAGCTTTATTTGATGGTGTTTTTATATTCTGGAATTTTAGTTTTATTTTTTAAGTTTTAAGTTCAAGGTCGTCGGGGGTGGCCCGACATGCCAGTCACTTTTTTTGATTCGCTTCGCTCACCCTACGGGACGCCTTGCAGGCGCGCAGCAAAAAACGCTGTCCTTGTGTAAAGAAAAGTAACCAAAAGAAAGCACACAATCTGACGAAGATTGACCCCGAGATAACCTATTCGCTTTGGGGTGGTTTTATTCAGTACACCTTCGCAGCGCCTACGAAAACGTTTTTCACTCGACTTAGTTGCTCGTCAATATCTGAGCTCGCCTCCAGCCAATATCACTCTGATACCGCAGACTTTTCAAAACACAATGCGGCTACAACGAACAAGTTCAGTAGGCTTTTTTTTATTTTAGAACAAGTAAAAAACGTGCCTCACGGCCGATTTTTACTGTTGAGCTCCGGAGGAGTTCGGAGTTCGGGGGACAGTGACTTTAACTCCACTTAACACAACCAGGGAGTTCGGGGGACAGTGACTTTAACTCCACTTAACACAACCAGACCTTTAAGTTAAAATCACCATCGAAAGTTATTTGGCTAAACAAGGAGTGTTTTATGCCACGTATCGCAAGAATTGTTATTCCCCATTACCCGCATCATATTACTCAGCTCGGCAACCGTCGCCAAAGAATTTTCTTTAATGATGAAGATTATATTTTCTATAAAAATTTATGTAAGAGGAAGCCTGGGTCTCAACGGAAAATGTAGTTAAAGTCACTGTCCCTCTAATCCCTCTAATCTCATCGTCGCCAATCAAATCCACACCATTGAACCCGGTTTATACTTTATTCCAAGCCTGCTGCAAAAATTAAAAGCGGGTGAACATAAAAGCCTAATCAACTGGCAGCGCGCAGAAGCGTTTATTCCTTCTGGGGGCATTCGCATTGAGAATAATATTGTGGTGCATGACGATGGGCGATTGGAGAATATGACTCGCGATGCTTTTGATGTTTTGGCATTAAAGTTCACATCATGAGCTGGGGAGACAGTAACCCCAAAATTTACCCTTACTTTAAGCGCAAAAGCATAACTTTTTACCCTTACTTTCACCGAAAAAACTTGTCTTTTACCCTTACTTTTAACAAAATACTAGTCATATACGACTCTAGAGGTAATTATGAAGCGGCAACAGTTAGATTACATTAAAGAATGGGTGAACCGAAAAACGCGCAAACCCCTCATTATCCGGGGCGCTAGGCAAGTAGGAAAAACCACTTTAGTGCGCTTAGCCTGTCAGGAAATGGGCCTTAAGCTGGTTGAGCTAAACATGGATGACTCCCAGGACTTCACGCCATTACTGTCGCAAAATGACCCTTACAAGGTCTTTCAGGCCATCGCGTTAAGCCAGCAGTTAAGTATCATCAACCCCAAAAAAACGGTCTTCTTCTTTGATGAAGCGCAGGTCTGTCCGGAGTTAATCCCTTTTCTGAGGTATTGCTTTGAGCGAGCTCCCGAATACCGGGTCATTCTTACCGGCTCGTTGCTTGAGTTTGTACTTGAGGCCGATAATTATTCATTCCCTGTTGGGCGCGTTGAATTTTTGTACCTGGGTCCTATGACCTTTGAAGAATATCTAGCAGGCACCAACAATGAGGCCGCCTTTGAACTGTTGCAAACAGTGACTGTAGAGAATCCATTCGATGAGGCTACCCACCGCATATTTTTAAAACATTTACGTCATTATTTAATCGTCGGCGGCATGCCAGAGGCTATCAACGTCTACCGTGATACCGGCTCTTATGTTGAGGTTGAGCGTAGCAAACAAAGCATCATCACCACTTATCAGGCCGATTTTTATAAATATGGAAGCAAGGCTGATATCCATTTATTAAACCGCGTACTCGCTACTATCCCTATCCATTTGGGTAAAAAAGTGATGTATACGCGGCTGTCAGAAGGCTCAAGGAGCGACCAGGTTAAACGGGTGCTTGAGCTTCTTGAGCTAGCCAAAGTTATACAACGTTGTTTCCATAGTCATGGTGACGGTTTGCCTTTAGGTGCTCAGCAAAAAACTGACCATTTTAAATTGGTATTTCTTGATGTGGGTTTAGTGCAATCAATGTTAGGTATTTCCATCGCGACCATTGAAACAGCGGCAGAAGTGAATGAGATTGCCAAGGGCGCACTAGCAGAGCAATTTGTGGGGCAGCACCTAATGTACTATCGCCCTATGTTTGAGGCACCTGCCATTCATTATTGGGAAAGACAAGTCAAACACAGTACGGCTGAAGTTGACTATTTATTGCCTTGGAATCAAGAAGTATTGCCGGTGGAAGTAAAGAGCGGCCACAAAGGGCATATGAAATCATTACAGCAATTTTTATCTGAAAAAAACGGTGGCAAGGCACTACGGTTTTCATCAGGTCCTTTATTATTAAGGGATTATGAGCAAGCGAAGGGTAATATCCGCTATCAATTTTTGAATGTGCCCCATTATTTGGTTGGGCAATGGTCGAGGCTTGCAGACGCTTTTCAGCAATAGGAGTTCGCGGAATTCGAATTCGGGGACAGGAATTCGGGGACAGTGACTTTAACTTCACTTAACACAACCAGACCTTTAAGTTAAAATCACCATTGAAAGTTATTTGGCTAAACAAGGAGTGTTTTATGCCATGCATCGCAAGAATTGTTATTCCCCATTACCCGCATCATGTTACTCAGCGCGGCAACCGTCCATTCATGTGAAAGAGTGGAGGCTATAACAGGGCGGGATTTACCTAATAGGAAGCCGAGGTTTTAATGATGAGGGTCTTCGTGGCGAGTGGAGAGCGGCGAGGATATCGTTCATCAAGGCTCAACCTTCAATATCGAGTTATTTATAAAGTAGAAAGAGATGAGGTTTTAATTCAAGTAGTCCAACTAACACCACACGATTACAAGAGGAATTAGCGATGAAAGATTATAGAAAAGCTAAAAAATCGATTGATGTTACTGTGGGTGAATCAGTACGAATTATTCGCGAACTTCAAGAGTTAAGCCAAAATGAACTTGCTGAGTTAACAAAAATTCCGCAATCAACCTTGTCGGCTATAGAAAATAGCCGGATTAAACTAGGTGTTGAGCGGGCTATACAGACTGGCTGATTTTGTGTGCACGAAGCTCCTTAGGCCTTTGTGCTTTAATCGCGGAAGCGCCCGCAAAGAGAGAAACTAAACCATGACCGAGAGCTCCGAAGAGCCGATCGCTTACGGGCACGAGGATGCGACCCATCGCGCGCTTGGTGGCGTCGAAGGAATTAGGCGGCTTGTCGAACTCTTTTATGAAGAGATGGATACCCTGCCCGAGGCGAAGCGTATCCGCGATCTTCACCCCTCGAATCTCGAAATGTCGATCGACAAGCTGGCGTGCTTCCTGAGCGGGTGGACGGGGGGACCTAAGCTTTACTCGGAAAAGTACGGCTCGATCAAAATTCCGATCTTTCACCAACATCTTCCCGTGGAAGAGGCGGAGCGAGATGCTTGGATGCTCTGCATGGAGGGTGCGCTTGCTCGAATGGACTACGCCAGCGAGCTTCAGTCCTACATGATGCGAGAGCTCTATGTGCCCGCTGATCGCATCCGCGTTGTCGTAGCGAATCACCGCGCGGGTCGCGTCGAAGGCAAGAACGCCGGTGCGATTCAGATCAAGGCGAGGTAGCCATGATGAAGCTGCACGTTTTTGCGATTGCTCCGAACGGCGCGAAGGTCCGTCTTTATCTCGCAGAGAAGGCTCATGCGGGCTCAAAGATCGAGCTCGAAGAAATTACGGTGAACCTAGTAGAGGTACAACAAAAATCGCTTGCGTTTCTCGCTATGAATCCCTTCGGAAAGATTCCGGTTTTGGAACTCGATGACGGTCGCGTGATTTATGAATCCCTCGCGATCATCGAGTATCTAGAGGAGCTTTA
>ENA-OQVM01000690-OQVM01000690.1-marine-metagenome-genome-assembly--contig:-NODE-690-length-50610-cov-9.941246_pt1 | contig 50610 bp, 56 predicted proteins | sample MGYA00237776_ERZ505498 | MGnify/ENA primary metagenome ERZ505498 (study PRJEB26159, sample SAMN06265151) | marine metagenome | isolation source: Helgoland LTER site | place: Germany:Helgoland, sampling...
ATAATTTTAAAGTGACTATCATAACGCAGAATGTAGATGATTTACATGAACGCGCAGGAAGTACAAATGTTATTCATTTACATGGTGAATTACTAAAAGCACGCAGTAGTTATGATGAAAAAGATATACAAAAATGGAAAACAGACTTGGTATTAGGTGACCTTTGCCAGAAAGGACATCAATTAAGACCACACATTGTTTGGTTTGGCGAAGATGTTCCTATGATTGAAAGCGCTGTTGAAATTTGTAAAACCGCAAATGTTCTTATTATTATTGGAACTTCTATGCAAGTCTATCCTGCTGCAAGTTTAATGCATTATGTCCCTCAAAATACGCCAACTTATTTTATAGATCCTAAACCGAGTATGGATAGTAAAGAAAATTTAACTGTAATCACTGAAACGGCTACGGTAGGAATCAAAAAAGTTATTGGATCATTAAAATAGTGATTAGCTTTTATTTTTCTCTTCAATCCACTTACTCATAAACTTTGTACTTTGCAGCATGTGATGGTGAAGCATTTGCCCTGTAAAGTTGTTAAGTCGGTGTTGCTTGAGTTGTTGAGTGGTTTGTTTAACAAACCCTATTAGTTTTTGTTGCTGTTTAATTTTATTAAAACGTTGATTAATTAAGTCAAATCCATTTTCCACCTTTGCTTTGCATATCGTTTCATTTTGGAATAACGCGATAGCTTTATTTGAAAATAGTTTTGGGTTATCTTCAATAAAACCATTAGGTTCTATATGTCCAAACATACCTTCTGCTCCAATACTTGTCGTTACACAAGGTGTCCCATTTTTCATGGCATCAACCAACTTCCCTTTTAAACCTGCCCCAAATCTAATGGGTGCTAAACATACTCTCGCATTTTGCATGACGACATTGACATCTTCAGCAAAACCTTTGATTAGAAAACCTTCTTTGTCGTTATGCAGCTGATTGACTTTTTGAGAAGCATAAGCACCATAAACATGTAATTCTGCTTTTGGTAATTGCTTTCTAATTAATGGCCAAATGGTTTCTTTTAAGTAAAGAACTGCATTATAATTAGGCTCATGTAAAAAATTCCCTATGGTTATAAAATGATTTCTATTTTCAAATTTTGGAAGTGTTTTAATATCTTCTTCTGAGATAGAATTCAGCATAAAAGGTAAATATAACAACAGAGATTCATCCACTTTAAACTGATACTTCAAAATATGCATTTCAGCTTCAGAAATAATCAAACTCAAATCACTTCTGTAAATACTGGCTACTTCTCGCTTAGCGATATCATGGAATAAATAAGATTCATCAAATGGTTTGTCATCCTGAAAAGCCTGTTGTCTGCCTTTTCTTAAGCAATGTAAGTCTTCTGTGTCTAAAACTCTTAACGCGTTAGGGCACTGTTCTTTAACGCGCCACCCGAATTGTTCTTCCATCATAAAGCGATCGAACAAAACCACATTAGGTTTAAGTTTCTTGATGAAAACATCAAAAGACGAGTTATTTAATTCAATAGAAACTTGAGAAACTCCAATACTTTCCAAATTAAAAGCATTGTCACTTTTAGCACATGGACTTGCAAATGTAATGTGATACTCTTCTGAATGAAATACTTCAATTAATTGCATCATCCGGCTACCCGCAGCAGAACTTTTAGGCTCTGGCCAAACAAAACCAATAATTAATAGGTGCTTTCGCATGGTTTATTATACTATTAAAGTACTACTCAGGCTTCGGTTCTAAACCATATTTTAGTCGTACCAATTTTGCCCAATCAATAACAGCCATTCTTTGTCCATCAGTTAATTTTGCTTCATCATGGGTCCAAGTATAAGAATTTAAAGGCATTTCTTTTTGTTCAACCATTTCTATGAGTTCTTCAAACTTATGGTCTTTTCTTTTTGTAGAATTCCCCTCCCAGTTAGATAGATTAAAATGCTTTTTTCCATCTTTTACATGTTCAGCCAACCAAAAATTTACTGGAGTTATGTTATTATACCAAGGGTATTGTGTAACATCGCTATGACAATCAAAACATGTTTCTTTTAAAATGATTTTTACATCTTTAGGAGGGTTAGTTTCCGACATAAAAGCATCAATAGAAGCTAAATCACCTTCGTTTTTGTCAGGTTCAAAAAATTGAGCTACTACGAATGCAATTAGTAATACTAATAATATCTTTTTTATTATTTCCATGGTTCGAAATTTATATTTTACATAAACAGTTTAGAAATTTAAAAGTAGTAAAATATCCTATGAGTTTAGAAGAATTATATAAAGAATTAAGTAACATAACTGCGTTGCGCGAAAACCGCTTGAAATATGCTAATATGGTTTTAGAGGACATGAGTTTGTTTCCTAAACTTATGGACATTTTGTTTATGGTAGATGATAAGGTCTCTTGCAAAACAGCATGGGTTTAGGAGTTTATTTGCGATGAATATCTTTATGCCATTGTGCCTTATTTAAACACATTTACAAGCAACTTAAAAAAAATTCATTTTGATTCTGCAGTTCGTCCTGTTGCTAAAGTTTGTGGTTTTATAGCCACTGATTATTATTCAAAAAAACCAAATACCTTACAAAACACACTCTCTCCAATTCACAAAGAATTTATAGTTGAAGCATGTTTCGATTGGCTAATTAGTGACCATAAAGTCGCCCCAAAAGTTTACTCCATGGAAACACTTTACCTTTTTGGAAAAGATAGCAATTGGATACATACAGAACTTGCTTTAATCTTGGAACAAGACTTTTCAAAACAAAGTGCTGGTTTTAAAGCTAGAGCTAAACAAACATTAAAAAAAATAAAGAAAAATAAGTTGTAATTTATAACTGCATAACTTCTGTTAATTTTTCGTCATCAATAGTAAGTAAGCCGCTTTTTACTAAACGTTTTGTTAGTGTTTTCCAGTTTTTATCTTGAACAAAGATGCTTTTAAGAATTGGAAAGGCCTTATTAAACTCTCTATTATTTAATAAATTAATAGCGTGCCAATATTTCATTTCTAAATTATCTGGAAATAGTTTTTGCGCCTCTAAATATAAGTTTTCAGCCTCTTTTGTATCACCAAGCTCCATAGCTAGGTCACCATTATTCATAAAATCATAGGCCTTATGAATTTTAATTAATCGTTCCAATTCTTGTATTGGGTTTGCATGGTCTTCAACTCGAAGATCCATCACCACATCTTCCCAAGAATTGCCAGTTGCTTCACCTTTAACGATTAAAATAGCAGCTGATTGTTTACCTCTAATATCGCCTTTTTCATTTTCTGCAGCCTTTAATGCGGCTAATACGCGTTGGCTTAAATCACCTTTAGAAGATTCAAAAGCGTCCGCCATGGCATCCCAAACGGTATTATTCAACATCATATTTGCCTGAACAGAAAAATTATCGCCTTGTCTATTCCCAGCTTCATCAATACACTGGCTTCCTGTATGCGTTGCAACTAAACCATTTTTATTTAAAAAAGCAACTTGTCTATACATTTTACCAGAATCGTTTTGCAATAATGCATTTAAAGCTTGGTCTGGAGACAGACCTTGTTCCATTAACGTTAGCCCCTTTGGTCCATAACTTGGGTTAACGAAAGATTGCGTAGCCACAACCCCAACACCAGCTTTACCATAAGTAACTACACTACCCACACTAAACCAATGGCTTTGTACAGCAACGGCCATATCTCCAGATACTGAATCTCTTGCTACAATAGAATACGTATGTGTAAATGGCTCGGTTTTTTTATAAAATTGAGCGGTTATGGTTTGAGAAATGATGAAAATGCATAAAAATGATACTAATTTCATGTTACCGTTTTTTTATTAAATATACTATTTATTGTCGAATGGAATAATTTTTTCATTAAACTTCGATTCTAATTCTTAACATCTTACATACAAAAATTCTATCTTTGCCACTTCTAAAAACCAAACATAAATTATGTCATTATCAGCATTAAATGCCATCTCTCCTATTGATGGACGCTATAGAAGTAAAGTAAATGAGTTGGCTCCATATTTTTCTGAAGAAGCTTTAATAAAATACCGTGTTTTAGTTGAAATAGAATATTTTATTGCGCTTTGCGAAATTCCTTTACCTCAACTTCAGTCTGTAGATAGTGCTATTTTTGAAAATTTAAGAGCGATTTATAAAGATTTTTCTTCTGATGATGCTTTAGCTATTAAAAAAATTGAAAGTATTACCAATCATGATGTTAAAGCTGTTGAATATTTTATTAAAGATCAATTTGATGCTTTAGGTTTATCTGAATATAAAGAGTTTATCCATTTTGGATTAACCTCTCAAGATATTAATAATACAGCTATTCCTTTAAGTATTAAGGAAGCTATGAATGATGTTTATGTCCCTGAATATTTTATCATTTTAAATAAATTAAAGGACTTATCTAAAGACTGGGCAGCCATTCCTATGTTGGCTAGAACCCATGGACAACCTGCATCTCCTACTCGACTTGGCAAAGAAATTGAAGTTTTTGTAGTGCGTCTAGAAGAACAATTTAATTTATTGAACGATATACCAAGTGCCGCAAAATTTGGTGGTGCTACAGGTAATTTTAACGCGCATCATGTTGCTTATCCAAACATTGACTGGAAAGCTTTTGGCGGGAAATTTGTTCAAGAAAAATTAGGACTTCAGCATTCATTCCCGACAACACAGATAGAGCACTACGACCACATGGCGGCTTTGTTCGATACCTTGAAGCGTATTAATACGATTATCCTAGATTTAGATAGAGATATTTGGACTTATGTTTCAATGGAATATTTCAAACAAAAAATTAAAGCTGGTGAAGTTGGTAGTTCTGCAATGCCACATAAAGTAAACCCTATAGATTTTGAAAACTCTGAAGGAAACTTAGGTATTGCTAACGCTATTTTCGAGCACCTTTCTGCTAAACTCCCAGTTTCAAGATTACAACGTGATTTAACAGATAGCACTGTTTTACGTAACGTTGGCGTCCCTTTTGGTCATACACTTATTGGTTTTAAATCAACTTTAAAAGGTTTAGATAAATTATTGTTAAACGAAAGTAAATTTGCTGAAGATTTAGAAAACAATTGGGCGGTCGTTGCCGAGGCTATTCAAACTATTTTACGTCGAGAAGGTTACCCTAATCCATATGAAGCGTTAAAAGGTTTAACGAGAACAAATTCTAAAATAAATCAAGATTCTATTTCAAATTTTATTGATACTTTAGAAGTCTCAAACACAATAAAAACAGAATTAAAATGTATTACGCCTGGTAATTATACAGGAATTTAAATATTAAATGGGATAACATGTTAAACGACAAACAATCTTTGATACTTACCGGACTTATGGTTGCTGGTATTTTCATTTTTGGAGTACTCGATATTCTAGAAAATTTTGTTGTATTAACCATACTTACTATCGTATTTTTTACTGTTGTTATTAATATTTTTTATTCTAAGCTTAAACTAGAAGATACCACTCAAAAACAAGACAATTCCAAATAAAAAAGGGTTCTTTTAGGAAACTCATATACTCCAAAAATGATATAAAAAACCCTAGATGTCTACATCTAGGGTTTTTACTTTAATATAACTACTATAAATTATTTAAAGTAATTCATAATATTTTCTATTTGGCCTTCTTCAATATTTGCATTTTGAAATGCACTAATTAAGGTAACCATTTTGTCTGGATTCATATCATCTCCTAAAATTCTAACAATACCAAATCCCATATCTTTAGCACTTCCAAAAACTATGACTTCATCTGCTTCCTCATCAGTGCCAATATACTTTACAGATATCTTGTTGCCCTTATCGCTAAACTCCATTAAGCCATTGTATTTACTATCACTTAAAATAGTTTTTATTTTTGCTAATTCTGCTAAATAGGTTTCAGTGTCTGTTTCATTAACCTTATATCCTAAAAAATTTAACTTATTTACAGAATTATAAGCTTCTTTTTGAGCTTCAGTAAAATTAGATTTATCAAATTCAATAAGTGAAAGTGGTAAATCTTGAGATATAAAGTTCTTAGATTCCTGGTTATCTACGTAATAGCGTTGTAAACTAACATTATCACCGCAGCTAGTAAAAATAACCGCGGTTAATAATGCGTATGCTAAATATTTGATTGCTCGTTGCATGATTGATGATTAGTTTTATTTGTTCTTTTCTAAATGACTACCACCTGGTATATTCATTTTATCAGTAAGTTTAGAAATTTCGTTAAGATCTATATCTCCTGTAAGTGACACTACAACTGTTTCTATTTTTCGTTCCTTACCATTAATTTCAACCTTTTCATTCATTACTTTATCAATACCATTTACATAGATTAAAAGCTCTTTAACGTGGTCTGCATCTTTACCTTCTTTTACATAAAATTTCACCTCAGTACCATCATCTTTTACTTCCATTAACTCTTCTAAGCCTCCAGATCGCGATTTTACCCATTTAGAAATATCAGCAGATATTACTTTATTATCAGTAACAATAGTTTTAAAACTCGTGATACTTTTTACCATATCCATGTATGCTTTTGCTTCAGCATCTTCAACATTAATACCCATTTTAGCTATCATTTGAAACATTTTGGGTTTTATAGAGACATAAGTAACATCAGCGTCGTCACTATATTTTTCAAAAATATTTTTCTGTGCCATCCCCGCTAGTGGTACTAACATAATGGCCATTACTAATACTATTAATTTATTTTTCATCGTTCTTGTTTTTAATTTATTTGTGTTCATTAATTCTAATTATTTAGTTTTTAAAAATTATACTTGTGGCATTTTCAATTTCGTTAAGATATCCTAAAGTTGAAGTACCTTTATTTACTTCATTAAGATAACTTACAGTTGATGCGCCTGTATTGAATTTTTCAGAAATCATTTCCATTGATTTTGAAAACTCATTAAAGGCTAGTTGCGGGTCTTCATAGGTGCCTAAATCACTACCGTAAATTGAAGTTCCAAAATAAAACCCTAGCATAAGAACCGCTACTGCTGCGACAGAAATCCATTTGTAATTAAAATTACGTTTTGTTTTTAATGGAACGTCTTTAGTAAATCGTTCTTGCTTGTTTACCAAAAAATACTCAAACATTGGTTTGTACATTTCTAAATGCGGCGCTACAGTTCCCTGTGTAAAATAGTGTTTTAACTGCTGCTCTTCTTTAAGCGATGTTTCACCGTTTTCGTACTTTTCTAGTAATTTTTCTATATTATCTAACACCATAATTGTGTGTATTTGTTAATTTTTCTCTTATTGTTTTTCTTGCTCTCGATAAGGCGACACGTACCGCTGTATTACTCATATCCAGCATTTTTGAAATCTCATCAAAATCATAGTCTTCTATATCTCGTAATTGAATTATCATTTTTTGTTGTTCCGGTAATTCGGCAATAATTTTGGCTACCCAACTTACACTATCATTTAATTCAACTTGCTTTTGTAATGGTGTATTTTTTTCTTCGTAATTACTATGTACAATTTTCAAATTTTGTGCCTGTTTAGATTTTAACTTATCAAAACAATAATTCTTTGTCATAGTCATCGAAAAAGCCTCTACATTCTTATACTCAGCAATTTTTAGTTTATTATTCCACAATTTTAACAGAACTTCCTGTGTCGCATCTTCAGCCTCTTCCCTAGACACAAGCAATCGTTTTGCTAAACGAAATACTTTATCCTTAAAAGGCAACACAATATTTAAAAACTCTGTTTGAGTCATTTTGGTTTGGTTTAATTAAAAAAGCTTTGTTAAGGCTATTTGATATTACGACGACACAGTATTTGTTTTGTTACATGACAAATAAAAAAATATTAAATATTATGGCGTAACCCCATCGGGTCGGGCTTTCTCTAATCGCCTCCTCCGACGTCGGCGAGCTCAAACATACCGTTCAATCCCTTATGCGGGTTTATCAGCTAAGTTTCAGTAAAACTAATATCTACTATCTTAATTTATAAAAACTATAGAATTACATTCAACGAAATTTCAAGTGTTTATTTTTTATTAAACAATAATGTAAGTAAATTTAAGGTTTTAAGGACTAAACTTGAAATTGAAAAAAAACTATGCAAAATTATAAAGCCCTAATCCTACTGTTTATATTTTTACTTAGTGCAGTAAGTTGTTTTGAAGATAATGATGATATTGGTGTTACTGCAAATGAAATAAATGATTTTGTCTGGAAAGGCATGAATCTTTTTTATCTCTATAAAGACGATGTACCAGATTTAGCAAACGATCGATTTTCAGGTAATGGTGAGTATGCTTCTTATTTAAACAATTTTTCTACTCCACCAGATTTATTTGAAAGTTTAATATACGAAAGAGAAAATGTTGATAGGTTTAGTTGGATTGTTGATGACTATCTTGCTTTAGAACAGTTGTTTCAAGGCAATTCAATTACCAATGGCATGGAATATAGCTTATTTTTGGCTCCCAATAGTACTACTGAGGCTGTCGGCATTATACGTTTAGTTTTACCAGATGGTCCAGCAGATAATAATGATTTAAAACGAGGCGATATTTTTTATGCCATTGATGGTGTAAAACTAACACTAGATAATTTCAGATCGTTAACCAGTAAAGACACTTACACATTAAATCTTGGTTTTTATAACGACAAAGGCACAATAGATACTGATGACGATATCATAGACCCACTGAATAGAGATGTCAATTTAAGTAAAGTTCAATATTCAGAAAATCCAGTTTTTAAAATAGAGATTATTAATGTTGGTGGAGAAAATGTTGGCTATTTAATGTACAACGGATTCACAGCAGGTTCAGAAAACGAATTAAATTCTGTGTTTGGTGAATTTAAATCTAATAATGTTCAACATTTAGTTTTAGATTTAAGATATAACCCCGGTGGAAGAGTAAATGTTGAAACTTTTTTAGCTAGTATGATTACAGGCCAATATACCGGAGACCTTTTTCAAAAACTCATATACAATAGTACGTTGCAGAGTAACAATACTGATTATAATTTTGCTAATAAATTAGATGATGGAGGTATAATTAATAGTTTGGGCTTGAACAAAATATACGTTCTAACCACAGGGCGATCAGCTTCTGCAAGTGAAGGTCTAATAAATAGCTTAACGCCTTATATGAATGAAATCATTCAAATAGGAACAACTACCGTTGGAAAAACACAAGCATCAAGAACACTTTATGATTCTCCAAATTTTCAAAGAGCAGGTGCTAACCCAAATCACACCTACGCTATGCAACCTTTAATTGCGAATGGGGTTAATAAAGATGATGTCGCAGTCCCAGGAACTGGACTTCCTCCATCTATTGGATTTGAATATCAAGAAAGACCACTAAATTATGGCATTTTAGGTGATATAAATGAACCCATGCTAGCCCTAGCTTTAGCTGATATTGAAAATTCCAGCAGTAAAATCTCAGATATTAAATCTAAATCTGCTAAAATTTTTAAATTATTAATGGACAGTAATGATTTTAATCCGCTTGAAGGTGGTATGATTATCGATTAAATTCCAATTCGTGTGAATAAACACAAAACCTAATTCAACTGGAGTTCAGACAAAGATTCAGCATTGGCACTTTATCTTTTATTACAAGATGATCGTTTTTCTGTTGAAGAATTAATTACAACAATAAACAGTCATTACAATCGTGTATCTATGCACGGACTGAGAAAAGAACTTCTACTTGCTCAAACTGATGCTTTAAATATTCCTGCAAGTGTAATAGAACTTCCAGAAATGCCCAGTATGGCGGTTTATGAACAAAAAATGTTAGAAACCGTTTCAAGATTAAAAAAGGATGGATTTACCCATACATCATTTGGTGATATATTTCTTGATGATCTAAGAGCTTATAGAGAACAACAACTTGCAAAACAAAATTTACAGGCTATTTTCCCTATTCGGAAACAAGATACATAAGAACTTCTTAACGAGTTTTTAGATTTAGGTTTCAAAACCATTATTGTTTGTGCAAACTCTAAATATTTTAACGACCATTTTGCAGGAACTATTATCGACAATAATTTTATAGACAACTTACCTGAAACTGTTCATCCATGTCGTGAAAATGGAGAATTTCACACCTTTTGTTTTGATGGTCCTATTTTTAAAAATGCAATTGAATTCACTATTGGAGAAAAAGTATATCGAGAATATGATTTACCCATAACAGATAACAATCCTGTTTACAAAAGCGACGACGAAAAATACGGGGTTTGTTATTGCGATTTAAGACCAAAATAAAAAAGGTCGCTTCAAAATACATTAAAGCAACCTTTTTATATTTCTTTTTTTGCTTATTATAAATTTAAATTCAACCCTAAACTTATATTTCTTCCTCTTGTTGTATATCCCAAAATTTCAAAATAATCTTCATTTAATACGTTAGTGACATTTGCAAAAAGCTTCAATTTATTGTTAATTAATTTATGACTAAAATATAAGTCGATTAATGAATAAGAACTTAATTCTTCATTTGAAAATGTTGAAAAATTAGTATCTGTTCTACTCCCTACAAATTGATAATTTAAAGATGCATATGTCGTTTTAGAAAAATCATATCCTAAACTTGCATTCGCTTTATGTTTTGGTATTCTCAATCTCACACCATCTTTTAACTCGGTAAACGTATAGTTAGTAGAAATTGATAAATCTTTTACAACATCAACTTGAGCTTCCAATTCAAAACCATGCACAGTAGCATCTGTAGTTGCGTTTTCATAAGCTGAGGTATAAATAATGGTATTGGCTTCTTTCCTATTAAAATACACACCATTTATACGGAATCCGTTTTTTGTATTGAACTCTAAACCACCTTCTATGGTTTGATTTTCTTCTGGTTTTAAATCTGGATTTGCTCCAAAAAAGCCAAATAATTGGGACAAATTAGGCGCAATAAACGACGTAGCATAAGAACCAAATGCTTTAGCATAACCCTCATTTACAGCAATATCATAAGAAGGGTTTAAGCTATAAACCAAATGTGAACCATACTCACTATGATTATTTAGTCTTCCCCCTGCATTTAAATTCAATCCAAAATCAGAAACATAAACAACATTCAAATAAGGGTCTGTATTTGTGAAACTTTCTTCAGTGGTAAACAAACTATTGTAATCACCATAATTTAAACCTACTATCGTATAAAATGACTCATCAAAAATATATTTATTAAAAGCATCAATAACATAACTGTCGGCTTCATTAACAGAACCAAATTCAGAAATAGTTTCTCTATCTATTTTAGTATACGCAGCATTTACTTGAAAGCTTCCATTTTCATAAGTGAATTTAGGTGATACACCTACTCTTTTTTGCTGGGAAATATATTCATCATCCATATCAGCAAAAGCATAAGCTGGCGCTGGGAATCCATCAATATCAGTTTTAAATTTATCATAACCGGCATAAGCTGTTATTTCAAAATTATCAGAGAATTCATAACCTAATTTTACATTGGTATTATATCTTGAAAAAGGATCTTTCTCTGGGTTTTCTGATTTTGAAGCAGATAAACCATCAGCATAACGATTACCAAAACTCGCTAAATATGTAAACTTATTTAGTGTACCATTCACAGACACATTGTTAGTAAAATTTGAGCCATTATAATTTAAATCATCTTGTGTTTGATTTGTACCTACTACTGATAAAAAACTAGCAGAAATTTCTTTTTTTGACGATTTTTTAGTGGTTATATTAATCACTGCAGTTGCAGCAGCATTACCATAAAGTGTACTTGAAGCTCCTTTTATTATTTCAATAGATTCAACAGTGTTTAAATTTAATAATCTTAAATCAAAATCATTAGCTACAATTGAAGGATCATTAATCTGTACGCCATCAATAAGTACTAAAACTTGCCTATTGTTCCCGCCCCTTATAAAGGTTCCTAAATTTTGGCCTTCAACACCGCGACTACCATTAATTTCAATACCACTTTTAGTATTAATTAATTCTGAAACAGTTCTACCTTGGTTTCTTTCGATCTCCTGTTGTGAGATTTTAATAACCGTTTTACCTGAATTTTCACGTTTTAATTTGAATCGTGAATCTGAAACAACAACTTCATCAAGTTGCTCTACTTTTGTTGAATCGATTTGCTCTTGCGCAAAACCAACCAATGAGAATCCTAAACATAGGAATCCAAAAACATTTGCTTTTTTCATTTTAATGAATAATTACTCGAGAATCGTATAAATCTATACGCAAACTTTTATCCCGAAAGTTTAACTTATTTGTTTTGAAAATGGCAGGTCTCCTGACTTGCGTCTTCATGTTGGTCTTCCCAAAGAATAATCTTCAGTGACATTGAAGTTGAACATGAAGCGTTGTAGCTCACAGTTGCGGGAACAGTCCTGGTATTTCACCAGATTCCCTTTTAATCCATTCAATCAAAAATTAAACAGAACCAAAATTTCGATGCAAAAGTAGATGATTTAAATAGAAGTAAATAAACAAATTCTACTTTTTCTGATTCATTTAATAAATAAGATAAATAAAGCCGATAAGAAAATGAGCTATTATAACGCCACCTACTATATATATTGTTAAATTTGAACAGTCTCGCATGATATTATTTTTTTTTGAAAATAGATATCTATCAAATAATTAAGCGTGACAAATGTCAGATTACATTTATGAAGCATATTTTTTTTATTTTAATTATTTCATTAGGTTTATTAAATTGTAAAAACAAAATCAAAAAGCAATTAGAAGTCCCTATTGATAACACCTTTATTGACCTTAAATATGCCGAAGGTTTTTCTGTAAAAGATTTAGGAACACATAAAATACTGGAAATAATAAATCCATGGCCAGAAACTGAGAAGCAATATCGTTATGTTTTAATAGATAAAGAACATGCTATAAAAACAACTTTTTCAAAAAATGAATACGATGGCATCCTTATAAATCCGATCAAAAAAATAGTAGTCACATCAACAACCCATATTCCAGCTTTAGAATTATTAGGTGTTGAACATACATTAGTTGGCTTTCCCGGAACCGAATATATTTCTTCTGAAAGTGTAAGACATAATTTAGAAAACGGAGGAATAAGAGAACTTGGCAAAAATGAAGGGTTAAACACAGAAGTACTTTTGGAGCTTAATCCTGACCTTGTTGTTGGCTTTGAAATTGATGGAGGAAACCGATCATTAGAAACTATTAAAAATTCTGGAATTCCTGTCATATTTAATGGCGACTGGGTTGAAAATTCTCCGTTAGCTAAAGCGGAATGGATAAAGTTTTTCGGTATTTTGTATGGAAAAGAAAAAGAAGCAGATTCCATTTTTAATAAAATTGAAAGAGACTATTTAGAAGTGAAACAATTAGCCCAAAACGTGAAAACAAAACCAACCGTTTTGAGTGGTGCGATGCATAATGATATTTGGTATTTACCAAATGGTACGAGTACGGAAGCACAATTATTAAAAGATGCCAATGTGAACTATCTTTGGAGCGGCACAAAAGGTTCAGGAAGTTTGAAGTTGAACTTTGAATCTGTTTATGTGAAAGCTAAAGAAGCCGATATCTGGTTGAGCCCCTCAAATTATACAAGTTTTGAGGCTTTAAAAAATGGCAATGAAAATCACGCTATTTTTAAAGCCTTTCAAAATAAAAATATTTACACATTTACCAATACAACTGGAGCTACTGGAGGTGTTTTGTATTACGAATTAGGAATGACAAGACCAGATTTGGTATTAAAAGATATTACCAAAATTTGTCATCCAGAACTATTAGAAAATTACGAACTTTTCTTCTTTAAACCTTTGAAATAATTGGGAAACAAAAAGACATATCGAATACCCTTTTTAATATTGATAGTTATTTTAATAGCTTGTTTTTTTGTGAATATAAGTTTAGGCTCAGTGTCAATTCCATTAGAAGATATATTTAAGGGGCTTATTGGACATGCAACGGAACAAGAGCCCTGGCAACACATTATTAAAAACTACCGATTACCAAAAGCTTTAACTGCTGTAATTGTTGGTTCGGGTTTGGGGATTTCAGGTTTATTAATGCAAACACTATTTAGAAATCCATTAGCAGGTCCTTTTGTTTTAGGTATCAGTTCTGGTGCAAGTTTGGGTGTAGCTTTAGTCATATTGGGATCTAGTATTTTTGGAGGCGTTTTAGCTTCTCTTTTAATCTCGAAATGGGGCGTAGTTATTGCTGCTAGTCTAGGTAGTTTTTTAGTTTTACTCGCCGTCTTGATGGTATCTTTAAAAGTTCGTGACACAATGGCAATTCTTATCATTGGACTCATGTTCGCAAGCATAACTTCAGCAATTGTTAGTGTACTCTCCTATTTTGGGTCTGCTGAACAATTGCAACAATACGTTTTTTGGGGCTTTGGTAGTTTAGGTAACGTATCATGGGAAGATCTTGGCATTTTATTCTTGATTTATGCTTTGGGCATTACGCTTGGTATTTCGGCAATCAAATCTTTAAACACTTTACTTTTGGGAGAGAACTATGCTAAAAGTTTAGGATTAAATATAAAACAAAGTCGCTTAGTAATAATTATAGCCACAAGTTTATTAGCAGGAACTATTACTGCTTTTACAGGACCTATTGCCTTTATTGGTTTGGCTATTCCGCATTTAACTCGACAAATTTTTAATACTTCAAACCACAAAATTTTACTACCTGCTGTTTTTTTATTTGGAGCTATAGTGATGTTAATTTGTGATAGTATTGCTCAACTACCTAACAGTGATTTCACTTTACCTATAAATGCCATTACATCATTAGTTGGTGCTCCCGTTGTAATTTGGTTATTAGTTAGAAAACGAAAAATAGTATTTTAAATGGAAAGCAAAAACCAACATATCATTTTAAAAACTAAAGATTTATCAATTGGTTATACTTCAAAAAAAGGAAAAACTATAGTTGCTTCAAACATCAATATTGCATTAAAGAAAGGGAGCCTTGTAGGTCTAATTGGAGCGAATGGCATTGGTAAATCTACGCTTTTAAGAACGCTTACTAATGTTCAAAACGCTTTAAGCGGAAAAGTTTTGATTAATGATACTGATTTCCTGAAATACGCTCCAATTGATTTAGCCAAAGTAATGAGCTTAGTTTTAACCGAACCTTTAGCTTCAAAAAACTTATCTGTTTTAGATCTCGTAGCTTTAGGAAGACAGCCTTATACAAACTGGGTTGGCAACTTATCTCAAAATGATATCGAGATAGTCAATACCGCGCTAGAACAAACTAATATTACAGACTTAAAACATAAAAAATGTTTTGAATTAAGTGATGGTCAACTACAAAAAGTGATGATTGCTCGTGCTTTAGCACAAGATACCGATTTGATTATTCTTGATGAACCCACCACGCATTTAGATATGTATCATAAAGCGTACATTTTAAAATTACTTAAGAAACTGGCTAAGGAAACCAATAAAACTATTTTGTTTTCATCACATGAAATAGATTTAGCTATTCAGTTATGTGATAATTTAATCGTGATGACAAATAATGAAGTGGTCTCAGATGAACCATGTAATCTTATTTCCAAAGGCACTTTTGAAACTTTATTCCCAAAGGATTTAATTGCATTTGATGAAAAAACAGGTAGTTTTAGGATAAAAAAATAAGAATTCATAAAAATAGATTTCTAATAGAAATCTTCTGTACCAGTCTTTAATCTTTCAACTTAAAAATTTATCTTTGATTATATTCCTTTCTAAATGAACGACAGTCTTATTCTTATTATATCCATTTTAATTTCTGCAGCTATTGGGGCCTATTTAGGCATGCTTTACACAAAACTTAAAAGTAAAAGTGACCAAAGCACGCTTAAAGAACGGCAAAACCAAATGGGCTTAACCATTGAAGAGCTAAAACAAAATTTAACCAAAATAGAAACTGAACGTGAAGAGATTCGAAGAGAAAAAGAATTTTTAAGCACAGAATTAGCTAAAAGAAATTCGGAATACGAAAATCTACAACAATTAAATGTAAAACGTGATGCTGAAATAGAAGAACGACAAGAGCAATTACGTAAAGATTTTGAACTTTTAGCCACTAAAATTCTTGATGAAAAGTCTGAAAAATTCACAATTCAGAATAAAGAAAACATCAAAAATATTTTGAATCCACTTCAAGAAAAAATTAAAGTTTTTGAAGAGAAAGTCGATTTAACTCAGAAAGAAAGCATCAGTATGCATTCGGCATTAAAAGAGCAATTACTGGGATTAAAAGACCTCAACCAACAAATGACAAAGGAAGCTACCAATTTAACTAGAGCATTAAAAGGCGACAGTAAAATGCAAGGTAATTGGGGAGAATTAGTTTTAGAACGCGTCTTAGAAAAATCAGGCTTAGAAAAAGACCGAGAGTATTTTGTTCAACAAAGTTTTACAAGAGAAGATGGCTCTCGTGTTTTACCTGATGTGGTTTTGAACCTTCCTGATGGTAAAAAAATGATTATTGATAGTAAAGTATCTCTAACAGATTATGAACGTTTGGTTAATGCAGACGATATTGACAAGGCACAGTTTCTAAAAGCCCATATTAACTCTATTCGAAAACACGTAGACCAACTTTCAGATAAAAATTATCAAGATTTATATGATATTGAATCGCCAGATTTCGTACTCATGTTTATCCCTATAGAACCAGCATTTGCAATAGTTGTAAATGAAGATAATTCCATCTATAATCGAGCCTTTGAAAAGAATATTGTTATTGTAACACCATCTACCTTACTTGCAACTTTACGGACCATTGACAGCATGTGGAACAACGAAAAGCAACAACAAAATGCCATAGAAATTGCACGACAAGCTGGGGCACTTTATGATAAATTTGAGGGCTTAGTTTCAGATCTTACTGGTGTTGGGAAAAAAATTGATGCAGCAAAAAGTGATTATTCTTCAGCTATGAATAAACTAGTTGAAGGAAGAGGCAACCTTATTACAAGTGTCGAAAAACTAAAAAAAATGGGTGCAAAAGCTAAAAAATCTCTTCCTGAAGCTATTATAAAACGTGCTGAAGAAGACACTAATTAAACTAATTTATTTAATGAAATTTTTAATTAAACTATTTATAGTCATACTCATCGTATTTGCTGGATTTTTCAGTTTCGTCAATTTTGCGCACTACAGTGATGGCATAAGAGCAGGAAAACTTGTAAAGTTTAGCAATAAGGGTATTCTATTTAAAACTTGGGAAGGAGAAATAAGTCAAGGCGTTTCTGAGGCTCAAACATTTATCTTTTCTGTTGAAGATGACGAAAAGCAAACCATTGAAGACTTAAATAGATTACAAGGTAAATTTGTTAAACTTCATTATTTTGAGCGTTACAAAACATTATTTTGGCTTGGAGATACAAAATATTTCATAACTAAAGTTGAAGAAGAACAAAATTAAATATGTTTAAACACGTCAAGGAATCTCAAGTATCGCTAACGGAGCTTATGCTGCCATCACACTCGAATTTTAGCGGTAAAATTCATGGTGGGCATATATTAAACCTAATGGACCAGATAGCTTTTGCTTGTGCATCAAAGCATTCTAGAAATTACTGCGTAACCGCATCTGTCAATAAAGTTGATTTTTTAAATCCGATTGAAGTAGGTGAATTAGTAACTCTAAAAGCCTCTGTTAATTATACTGGTAAAACATCTATGGTAATTGGGTTAAGAGTAGAATCAGAAAATATCCAAACGGGGAAAGTGAAACATTGTAACTCCTCTTATTTTACAATGGTTGCGAAGGATGAAAACGGAAAAAATGTAAAAGTCCCTGGTTTAATTTTAGATACTGAGCAAAGTGTTAGACGTTTTGCAAGAAGCATAGCTAGACAAAACCAAACTAGAAAAAGATCATCTAATTTTAAAGCTTCAGAATTTAAAGTTGAAGAGCACATTGAATTTATAAAAAAACAGAATGCTAAGGTGGACTTGTAATGGAAGTTTTTTTATATTATCTTAACAGATATACTAAATCACTTATAAGCCTTAGTAAGGATGTATCGATTTAATTTTTGTGACCTAGAAAATGTATTCAAATAAATAGAGTTTATGCGAAAATGGATTGTAGTATTAGCTATTATATTTCTCGCTGCTGCAGGTAGTTATTTATACTTGTTTCGTGAGCATAGAGATATTAAAAATGAAAAACCAGAATTAATAATCACATCCGCTTTAATCATTAGCGAGTTTATTCAAGAACCAAGCAAATCAGAACAAAAATATTTAAACAAAACAATTCAAGTTTCAGGAATAATTAAAGAAATTAATCCAAGAGGCCTCTTGTTGTCAGATGGGATTTATTGCACTCTCAATGATAGTTTGGCTCATTCTTCTTTGAATATTGAAACACAAATAACAATTAAAGGTCGTGTTATTGGATTTGATGATTTACTAGAACAAATCAAGTTAGATCAATGTTTTATTTTAAATTAGATAATTCGATTTGTAAAATGCGCTTAAAGTATTTGTCTATGACTTTAAAGAATATTAATTATTAAAAATCTAATGGTATATGATTAATGCAAAAAGATTTATAAAACCTAAACACTAAATATATATGAAATACTTATTACTATTTCTTTTTTGTTACCCAGTATTAACTTATTCTCAAAATGATTTGCTAGAAGATATAGATTCAGAATCTAGAGATACTTCATATGTAATTGCAGCTTTTAAAGGTTTAAAAGTTGTTAATTTCGAATCTACTAAACTCGTTTATAAAAATGAATTTACACTAGTTGTTTCTCATAGATTTGGGAGTATAGAAAATGGATTTGACACCTTTTTTGGCTTAGATAATGCCGTAACACGCCTTAATTTTATTTATGGAATAACAGATGCCTTTAATATTGGAGTTTCTAGAAGCTCGTTCCTTAAAGTCTATGATGTGACGGTAAAATACAGACTAAAAAGACAAGAAAAAAATGGGTTTCCATTTACTATTGTAGGCTTTAATGCCTTATTAATAAATACAGCTCTTGATAAACAAAACCTGCCTTTTTTAGAATTTAAGCATCGATTAGGGTATACAGCTCAATTTCTTATTTCTAGAAAAATAAACACTGATTTTTCATTGGAGCTTGCTCCCACTTTTTTTCATGACAATTATGTCGCCATTGATGAACAAAAAAACTCACAATATGCATTGGGGTTTGGCGGGCGATATAAACTAGGGAAAAGATGGTCCATAAATGCTGATTACGGCTGGCATTTAAATAGAGCCAATAATTCTCCATACAAAAACCCGCTCTCCATTGGATTTGATTTAGAAACCGGTGGTCATGTATTTCAAATGCATTTCTCAAATGCTCAAGCTATGAATTCTAACGGATTCCTGGGGCAAGCAGAAGGCAATTGGTCTGATGGAAATATTTATTTTGGATTTAATTTAAGTCGAACTTTTTAATAATTTAAATAACATTTGCTATGAAATTTAAAAACTTAATTCACGTAATGGCGGTTACAATTATTTTTTACAACTGCTCGAGCAGTAGTAATGATGATTTAACCGAACAAACTCCAGAATTACCTATTGGTAAAATTACTTATGATGCTAATGTAAAAGCAATTATTAGTAATAACTGTACAAATTGCCACGGAAGTCCAGCATCAAATGGTGCGCCAACCTCATACAGCACATACACTCAAGTAAAAAATTCAATTGAAAACATATTAGGTCGCATTAATAATGCATCAAGCCCAATGCCGCAAGGTGGACTAATGACACAGTCATTAAGAGATGATATTCAACAATGGAAGGATGACGGGTTATTAGAAAATTAATTTCTGTTTTGAATTCGGGGAACATTTTTTTAGTGCAATAAAGCAAAAAGAAACCTTATGAAATATTTAATAATCACAGTATTCTCATTAATCAGCTTGTTTAGCTTTTCTCAGAATAAATTTATCACTAGAAACGGAATTGTTTCTTTTGAAGCATCTTTACCTTCATTTGAAGAAGTAAAAGCTACAAACAAATCTGTAACAGCCATTATTAATACTGAAAACGGAGAGTTTGCGGCGTTAGTACTTGTTAAAGGATTTCGCTTTAAAAATGCATTAATGGAGGAGCATTTTAATGAAAATTATGTTGAATCAGACAAATATCCGAAAGCAACATTTAAAGGTAAGATTAGTGATTTTGATATAGAAAGACTTGAAGCCTCAAAAAGAAAGATGACTTATAATGGTACCCTTGAGTTTCATGGTAAAACTAAAACATTAGAAAATTTACCTTTAACTTTATCAAAAGATGAAGCTTATAATATTATCCTTTCTGGTACATTTGAAGTAAACGTTGACGATTTTGATATTAAAATACCTAAAGTGGTTAGTTCTAAATTGTCTAAGATAGTAATTGTTACATTCCATTTTATTCTAAATAAAAAATAAGAATGGCTAAATCATAAAAAAAGCCTTCATTGAAAAATGAAGGCTTTTTTTATTTTATAAGTGTAATTTAAATCTTTACAAATCTTCTTGTTATAGACTTACCTATTTTATTAGAAGAAATTTTCATAAGGTAAACACCATTATTCCAGTTAGCAATGTCTAGGCTATTTGATAATTTGTTAGCTTCTTTTACAACAATACGTTTTCCTAAAACGTCAAATACCTCTATAGTTACATCACCTGAAATCTTACTAGGAATATCAATTTTTAAATTTGAAGAAGCAGGATTCGGATATAAATTAATTGCATTTAGAACATCTTCAAAAGATTGTACATTTAACGTACCTTCAGCAACAACAGTTATTGTCCCAAACATATTCCCAGGATGCGGTTGACAGACGTAATTACTAGTTCCAACAGTAATGAATTTATGCGAAAATATGTTTCCTTGTGTACCAGAAAATGCACTCTCGAAAGTTTCACCAGAAGTGCTTTTCACATTATGACTACTTCCATTTGCAGACCAAGTCCAAATTACGGTATCACCAACTTCTATTGTTCTGCTAGAATTAGCATTCCCCGCTGCTGATGGAGTTGAATTAAAACTCCAATCAATATTGATTGTCTCATTAGTTTGCGCCCCCAAACTTATGGTAGCGGATAATAATAAAGTAAAAAGTAATTTTTTTAACATAGCTTTAGATTTTATAAATTTTTTTAATAAAAATAACATAAAAACACTACTAAAACTAAAAAAATAGAACTATTTACTCAAGTACATTTTCCGTCTAGAATATAAATCATAGAACTCATCGTCTTTTAAGCTATCAATAAATAAAATACTTTCTCCAGTACTTTTCATTTCTGGTCCTAATTTTTTATTGACATTATGAAACTTATCAAATGAAAACACAGGTTGTTTAATGGCATAGCCATCTAACTTAGGTTGGAAATTAAAATCTTTCACCTTCTTTTCGCCTAACATCACTTTCGTTGCATAATTCACATAGGGCTCACCATACGCTTTGGCTATAAATGGCACGGTTCTAGAAGCTCTCGGGTTTGCTTCAATAATATAAACGGTATCATCTTTAATAGCAAACTGAATATTAATTAAACCGACTGTTTTTAATGCTAAAGCAATGGTTTTTGTATGATCAATAATCTGTTGCATCACTAGAGGCCCAAGATTAAATGGTGGTAATAAAGAGTTACTATCTCCCGAATGAATACCACAAGGTTCAATATGCTCCATAATACCAATAATGTACACATCCTCACCATCGCAAATCGCATCAGCTTCAGCTTCAATAGCACCATCTAAATAATGATCCAGTAATAATTGGTTCCCTGGCATTCTACCTAATAAATCAACAACATGCTTTTCTAACTCTTCTTTATTAATAACGATTTTCATACCCTGACCACCAAGAACATAAGAAGGACGAACTAAAATTGGAAAATCCAGTACATCAGCAATAGCAGAAGCTTCATCAGCCGTCGTTGCAATATCAAATTCAGGATAAGGAATATTATTTTCTTTTAAAAGGTTTGAAAATAAACCTCTGTCTTCAGCTAAATCAAGAGCCTCAAAACTAGTTCCTAAAATTTTAATACCATATTTCGTTAATTTTTCGGCCAATTTCAAAGCGGTTTGACCTCCGAGCTGTACAATAACACCTTCAGGTTTTTCATGTTTAATGATATCGTAAATATGCTCCCAGAAAACAGGTTCAAAATATAATTTATCGGCAGTATCAAAATCTGTTGATACCGTTTCAGGATTACAATTAATCATAATGGTTTCATAACCACATTCAGCGGCAGCTAAAACGCCATGAACACAACAATAATCGAACTCTATACCTTGACCTATTCTATTTGGTCCAGATCCTAAAACGATAACTTTTTTCTTATCAGTAACTATACTTTCATTATCTGCATATCGGTTACCATCAGCCGTTTCCATATCACTTTCAAAAGTGGAGTAATAATACGGTGTTTTTGCCTGAAATTCTGCTGCACATGTATCAACTAATTTATAAACTCGATTCACGCCTAACGCTTCACGTCTACTATACACTTCACTTTCTAAGCAACCTAGCATATGTGCTATTTGTCTATCTCCATAACCTTTTTGCTTAGCTTCGAGCAATAAATCCTTTTCAAGTGTATTTATAGTAAAAGTTGAAATTTCATTTCTTAAAAAATGAAGCTCTTCATATTGCTTTAAAAACCACATATCGATTTTTGTGATTTCATGAATTCTACTTAATGGAATTCCCATTGCAATAGCATCATAAATAATAAATACCCTGTCCCAAGAGGCGTAAGTAAGTTTTTCTATGACTTGTTCATAGCTTTTGTTTTCTTTTGCGTCTGCACCCAATCCATTACGCTTAATTTCAAGAGACTGTGTTGCTTTATGAAGTGCTTCTTGAAATGAACGACCAATGCCCATGACCTCTCCTACAGATTTCATTTGAAGTCCTAATCGTCTATCCGATCCTTCAAACTTATCGAAGTTCCACCTCGGTATTTTTACAATTACATAATCTAAAGTTGGCTCAAATAATGCAGAAGTTGATTTTGTAATTTGATTATTTAATTCATCTAAGTGATAACCCAATGCTAATTTAGCTGCAATTTTCGCAATTGGGTATCCCGTCGCTTTACTTGCTAATGCAGAAGAACGCGATACACGAGGATTAATTTCAATAGCAATAATATCTTCGTTTTCATCAGGTGAAATAGCAAATTGCACATTACATCCACCTGCAAAATCACCGATACTGCGCATCATATGTATGGCCATATCACGCATTTTCTGATATGTTCTGTCACTTAATGTCATTGCTGGAGCTACCGTAATAGAATCCCCAGTATGAATCCCAATAGGATCCATATTTTCAATAGAACAGATAATCACAACATTATCATTTGAATCTCTAAGTAATTCTAACTCGTATTCTTTCCATCCAATTAGAGCCTTATCTATCATAACTTCGTGAATTGGAGAAATCTCTAATCCACGCGTTAATAATTCATCAAAATCTTCTTCTTTATAAACAAAAGATGCCCCAGCACCACCTAAAGTAAATGAAGCTCTAATTATCAAAGGAAATCCGAATTCCTGTGCAATTTCTTTACCCTTTAAAAATGAATTAGCAGTAGCTTGCGGCGCCATAGGTATACCAATTTTAAGCATCAATTCTCTAAACTGCTCTCTATCTTCAGTAATATTTATAGCATCAATATCAACACCTATGATTTCAACGTCAAAATCTTTCCAAATTCCTTTTTCATCGGCCTCAATACATAAATTCAAAGCTGTCTGACCACCCATAGTTGGTAAAACCGCATCAATTTGAGGGTGTTCTTTTAAAATTTTAATAATCGATTTTGTGTTTAATGGCAACAGGTATACATGATCTGCCATCGTAGGATCAGTCATGATGGTTGCAGGATTCGAATTGATTAAAATAGTTTCAATTCCATCTTCTCTTAGAGAACGTAAGGCCTGAGTTCCTGAATAATCAAATTCACATGCTTGTCCAATTACAATAGGACCTGAACCAATAATTAGTATCGATTTTAGTTTTGGATTTTTTGGCATTTTTACTGGTTATATGTTGTACTTTAATGTGTTGCAAAAATAGTAATCAGTAGATACAAAAAAAGGCGTTACACTTAAGTAACACCTTTTAATTATCAACAATTGTTAATCATTATTTCTTATGTCTATTTTCAGATGACACAGATAATTTTTTTCTTCCTTTAGCTCTTCTACGTGCTAATACCTTTCTACCATTAGCAGAAGCCATTCTTTCTCTGAAACCATGTTTATTTCTTCTCTTTCTTTTTGATGGCTGAAACGTTCTTTTTGGCATGTTCTTATTTTTTTAAATCTGAATTGTAATTTTTAGAATAGAGGCTCTATTAAAACCGAGGGCAAATATACAAAGCCTTTATTACTTTGCAAATCATTTTTTGAAAAAAATTTGATTTATTTATTAAGTCAATAAAAGTTATGTAAGACCTTTATTTAAATGGTATAACCGTATATTTTGTTAAAAATCTATATGCACATTTTAATAAAAATTTAGTTTCTTTGCAATCATAAAACTATAAATTAGTTTGTTTTATATGTAAACCTTACTATTTACCATTCAAAATTTTACTATTATGTACAATAAAATCATAAAACTTGTAATTGCATTTGGAATAATTGCCTTTGCCGTTTATCAATTTACTGAAAGCTATATTGGAAATGGTATTGCACTTATATTTTTATCGCTAATTTTTATATTTCTGTATTTTAAGAATGAATTTATCCTAATCGCTTTTTTAAGATTACGAAAACAAGATTTTGAAGGTGCCAAAAAATGGCTAAACAAAATCAAGAATCCTGAAACAGCTCTAGTAACTAAACAACAAGGATATTTCAACTATCTGCATGGTATTATGGTTTCTCAAGATAATATGAATGAAGCTGAAAAGTATTTCAAAAAAGCAATTTCTTTAGGTCTATCAATGGATAATGATTTAGCTATGGCAAAGTTAAACCTGGCTGGTATTGCTTTTTCTAAACGAAGAAAGCAGGAAGCTCAAAAACTACTTACCGAAGCTCAAAAACTAGACAAACAAGGAATGCTTGCAGATCAAATTAAAATGATGAAGCAAAACATGAAACGTGCTGTTGGCCCAAGTCAACACTACGGATCTAGTGGCTCTGTGAGAGCTCAAAAAAGAAGAGGATAATAGTGTTTAATTACTTTCTATACTAGTTTAAACCATAATACCCCTCTTTAGGTATTTCTACATAATATGGTTTTTTTGATTTATTATTAAGGTGTGGCTCGCGCAACCACGGATTATGAAGTTTTAATATTTTATAGTTGATCCCGAAGCTTTGTGCAAACTGAGTAAAATCAGTAACTGCAGAATCCACCTCTACTTTATATGTTGGAATATTAGTATATAAATCTTTTTCTCTGAAGTTGAAACCGTATTTTTTGGGGTTAGACAAAATCTCTTTCAATGCTACGATTCTGAATAAATAACGCCCTGTTTCTTCTCCTAACAACAAATCATAATACCTTGCAACACCTTGTTCTTTTAAACGTCTTGAAACACCTGCATTTCCAGCGTTATATCCGGCTGCAGCTAATGTCCAAGACCCTAATTTAGATTTAGACTTTAAAAGATATTTACAAGCTACTTCTGTAGCCTTTTCAAGATTATAACGCTCATCTACATTTTTATTAACTTCTAAACCGTTTTCTCTACCAGTGGCTGGCATGATTTGCCAAACACCTCTAGCCCCTGCAGGAGACACAGCATTGGTTAAACCACTTTCTATAACCGCTAAATATTTAAAATCGTCTGGAACGCCATTTTTTGCTAAAATAGGTTCAATAATTGAGAAATATTTTTTAGCACGTTTAAACATCAATAATCCGTTAGATTGCCAATACGTATTAACTAATAACTCTCTATCCATACGCTCTAAAATATCTGGGTTTTCTAGTGGCATAGATTCGCCAGCAAAATTTAGATCATCCGGCACTTGAAGCGCATAAACATTATAATCGTTTATCAATTTTGTTTCAAAATTTTCATCTGTAGGGGCATCTTGGAGGGCATAAATAAATAATGTACATAAACTTAATAATCCTACAAACGCCAATACTTTCTGTAATATCTTCATTTTAATAAGTTTTTTTTATAAAATTAAAAAAAATAGTTTAGCTACCTAAAAGTAGTTTAGGTAAATTTTCGTTAAACCATTTATATTTATTGATAATTGCAATATGCGAACCGTTTTTAACAACAATACAGTTTTTAATATATTTAATAGGAAATACGGGATCCTTATCACCATGAATATGAGTAATATCAGGAATAACTTCTTTCTGCTCCCAGCACACCATTTCTTTTATTGCCCAACTTAAGTACTTACTATCGTTAACGGATAGATATTTTTTATAAAGCTCCACTCGCTTTATTATATTTTCACCAAACGCATACTTCTCAAAGATTTCAATTTTACTTGCTAATTGTGTTGGAATAAATATGTAAGCCTTAGTCGCTTTAGCTAATAGCATTTTTTTTGGCAACTCATTCATAGACTTAACGCTAGATACAATAATAAGTTTTCTAACTTTAATGTGTTTACTTATTTCTTGTACCAAAACGCCTCCAAACGACACACCCAGCAAAATACTATTTATGTGCTTAATATGTTTGGAAAGCCTCAATGCATAATCACTGAGGCTTTCATTATCAATAGGAATAATCCATTCCAATAAATGAATTTTAAATTGGTTTTCAGGCAATTTAATATGTTCAAAAATTTTAGGACTTGCTGCCATTCCTGGCATTAAATAAACATGTATTATCTCTTGAACCATAAGGCATTAACCTTTAATATTGTTTATTTTATCGATTCTTTTTTGTACTTTTGCACAAAGTTAGAGAAATAGTACTCACTATTTTAGATTCCTAAGAAATAAAACAAAAATTTACTATGGTTGGAACTGCAGAATTAATTGACAATGATTTTTTACGTCAATTTGAAATTAAAATTGATGATGACTTGGCAAAAATTGAATACTCTTTGCAGGAGCGAAAGATTTTTTTAACCAAACTAATTATTCCAGATAGCGTAAAAGATGAAGGTTTTAAAAAGGAGTTTTTATCACTTGTTTTTGAACAAATAGAATCTCGTAATTTAAGTGTTATGCCGACATGTCCGGAAATAGCAAAGTTTGTAAGAGGTAACAGAAAGTACAAACGAATGCTCCCTGTTGGGGTTAGAATATAAGTTTCTTTTAATAGAGAATAAAAAAGCCGAAACTGCAAAGTTTCGGCTTTTTTATTCTCTATTAATTATTTTATTGTTTATCGTAAACCAAGGTTAAATCTTTGGCTTCTAAAACCTCTGTAAAATCTTCATTGTAAATTTTAATTCTACCCTCAAAAACTAAATAGATTTGATTGCCTTCAATCATCGCTTCACTTTCTCCAATCGTAATAACTGAATCCTTAACTGTGTATTCTGTCGCTAAACTGATGACACCTTCAGTATCACAAGCTATATCAAAACGAAAATCATTAGTAGTCTCGTTTAATAAAGCAATTCCGATATCAGGATTGAACGTTGTATTTAAAGACACAATACCATTATTATCAAAAAACAATGTTTCGTTACGCGAACATTCAATCTCATTTAAAAGATTCAAACTTACCGTACCGTCGTTATTAATATCAAATCCGCCTTCAATATTCCAAGCTGTTAATTTCCAAACACCTGTAATAGATGAATTATTTGAATCTTGCATATCGTCAGCAGAACAACTAGTAAAACATACTAGAACAAATGCAGCACATAGGTTTAAAAGTAATTTATTCATATTGGGGCATGATTAATTAATTGTAAAAGTATACGTAGAAGTTACATTTGCACAATAAATAAGCTAAATGACTTAAATTCAAGGTTTATTCGTCGAAAACTAAAAGAAACTATCTTCACAATACCTCTAAAAACTCAAATCGCACCAATCCATCATCTTCAATTTCAGTGAGCTCTACCTGATGCAATGTATTAACTAATTCAGGATTCCAAGGCGTCTTTGTTTTTACATAATTTTCAGTAAAACCATGAATATAACCTTCCTTATTTTCGCTTTCAAACAAAACCGTTCTTGTAGTTCCCATTTGACTTTCATAAAATGCACGACGCTTTTTCACGGACAATCCCCGTAACATTTTACTTCGTTTACTTCTTATATTATTTGGCACTATACCATCCATGTCTGCTGCTTCAGTATTGTCTCTTTCAGAATACTTAAACACGTGTAAATATGATATATCTAACTCAGCTAAAAAATTATAAGTTTCTAAAAAAAGATCTTCCGTTTCTCCTGGGAATCCAACAATCACATCCACACCAATACATGCATGGGGCATCACTTCTCTTATTTTAGCAACTCTATCGATATACAATTCCCGCATATAACGACGCTTCATTTTCTTAAGAATAATGTTGCTTCCTGATTGCAAAGGAATATGAAAATGAGGCACAAAAGCTCTAGATTTTGAAACCAAATCAATCGTTTCATTTTTCAACAGATTCGGCTCTATAGATGAAATTCGTAAACGCTCAATCCCTTCTACTTCATCTAATTCATTCACTAAATCTAAAAAAGTATGTTCGTGCTTTTTATTGCCAAATTCTCCTTTACCGTAGTCGCCAATATTAACACCCGTCAGTACAATTTCCTTAATGTTTTGTTTTGAAATGGCTTTGGCATTTTCCAAAACATTATCCATTGTATCGCTACGGGAAATCCCTCTAGCTAAAGGAATGGTGCAGTATGTACATTTATAATCACAACCATCTTGTACTTTTAAAAAAGCTCGTGTTCTATCACCTATGGAATAACTCCCTACATAAAAATCAGCTTCTTCTATTTCACAGGAATGCACTTCTCCTAAATCATTTTTAGACAAGTCGTTTAGATAATCTGTAATTTTGAATTTCTCAGTAGCTCCAAGTACTAGGTCCACACCATTAACATCTGCCAACTCTTGCGGTTTTAACTGGGCATAACAACCAACTGCAGCAACAAAAGCTTCCGGATTAGCTTTTTGAGCTTGCTTTACAACAGTCTTAAAACGCTTGTCTGCATTTTCGGTAACAGAACAGGTATTTATAACATAAATATCAGCTTTTTCAGAAAAATCAACGCGATCAAAACCTTCATTATTAAAATCTCTGGCAATAGTAGAAGTTTCTGAAAAATTCAGTTTACAACCTAAAGTATAAAATGCGACTTTTTTATTCATTGTATTTTCTTTTCCGTGAAGACGGAAATCTCATTATCTTTACCTTCTTTGATTAAAAGATTGCAAATTTACAACTAATTAGTCACATGATAAAACCAATTTTAAGACAAATAATTAGCTATTTATCAATTAGTTGTATACTTATTTTATTGTTTTCTTGTGTTAATAAATCAAACACTAACAAAGATCATCTCGTGTTTCGTTATAACGAACATGCCAACATAAACACTTTAGATCCAGCCTTTTCAAGAACACTCCAAGACACCTGGGTTTGCAATCAGCTATTTAATGGCCTAGTACAACTAGATAGTGATTTGAATATTCTTCCATCCATTGCAAAAGATTGGATCATTTCTGAAGACGGACTCATATATACTTTCAATTTACGAAACGATATTTACTTTCATAAACATAAACTATTTGGTAAAGACTCCACCAGAACCGTTGTTGCGAAAGACTTTACCTATAGTTTAAATCGTTTAAAAGACGAAAAAATTGCGGCTCCTGGAAGTTGGGTTTTAAATAAGGTTGATAGTTTTAAAGCTGTTAATGACACTGTTTTTGAGATTAGCTTAAAACAACCTTTTCCTGCATTTATAGGTTTACTAAGCATGAAGTATTGCTCTGTAATCCCCAGAGAGGTTGCAGAATTTTATGGAACTGATTTTAGATCGCACCCAATAGGTACAGGCCCATTTAAACTTAAGCGTTGGGAAGAAAATATTAAACTCGTTTTCAGAAAAAACAATCATTACTTTGAAAAAGATGAAACAGGTAAACCGCTGCCGTATCTAGAAGCTGTGGCCATTACATTTTTACCAGATAAACAAAGTGAATTTTTACAATTTACTCAAGGAAATATTGATTTTTTAAACAGTTTGGATGCTTCATATAAAGATGAGTTGTTAACTGCGGATGGAAAACTTAGAGGTAAATACGCCGAAACAGTTGACATGATAAGAGGTCCCTATTTAAACACTGAATATTTAGGTTTTTACTTAGGTTCTCAAACACCGGAAATTCAATCAGAATTGATACGAAAAGCTATAAATTTCGGTTTTGACAGGAAGAAGATGATGATTTATTTAAGAAATGGTATTGGAAATCCTGCCAATGGTGGCTTTATTCCAAAAGGACTTCCTGGACATAATCCATCAATTGGTTTTACCTATAAACCAGAGAAAGCAAAACAATTGGTTGAACAATTTAAAAATGAAAGCGGTAACACAAATCCTGAAATTACTTTAGTTACATCAAGTAATTATTTAAGTTTTTGTGAATTTATACAACGTGAACTTGAAAAAACTGGACTAACAATTAATGTTGATGTGATGCCAGAAGCAACTTTAAGATCAGCCAGATCAAACGGAAAAGTTGATATGTTTAGAAGTTCTTGGATTGCTGATTATTTGGATGCTGAAAACTATCTGTCTATTTTTTATAGCAAAAATTTTGCTCCCGATGGGTCTAATTACTTTCACTACAAAAGCACCCAATTTGACAGCTTATACAACAAAGCTTTTACAGTAACAGATATTGAAAAACGAAAGCATTTATACACGACTATGGATTCTTTAGTGATGCAAAAAACGATTATGGTTCCTTTATATTATGATGAAGTGATACGGTTTACTCGAAAAAATGTAAAAGGATTGGGAACTAACCCAATTAATTTATTGGATTTGAGGTATGTGCAGAAAGATTAGTTTTCTAGTATTTTTTTTTATCATTTGGCTGTATTCAGTAGATAAATCGTAAAATCGTTTTCCAATAAAGTGGATTAATAAAATTCCTAAAATACACTTTCTTATTTTTAGCAAACAATATCCAGTTTTACCAAACTAGAAAGTTATATGCTCTCGACCAGAATATAGCGAACGAGTGCGCTAGGGATTGAAGTGGCATCCTTTTTGCGAAATTTTGAAACGTTATGCACTAATTTAAATTAGGAATTTAATAAAAATAAGATCCCGAAATAAATTCGGGACTGCTTCGCAGGAAGATATAGCGAAAAGCGCGCCCCTTGAGGTAACGCCCATATACTATTCTCTTCGATACTTTTTTGTTTCTTCAAAAACATGCTCGAGGATAGCCTTGTCTTGGTCTGAAAATTCGATTTTACGTCTTGCCATAACAACGTCCGCAACTTCAAATGCTTTTTTGGTTAAATAGGTCGTAAAACCACTATTACCACCCCAACTAAAGCTAGGTACAAAATTACGCGGGAAACCGCTACCAAAAATATTAGCGCTTACCCCAATAACAGTGCCGGTGTTAAACATGGTGTTAATACCACATTTGCTGTGGTCGCCCATCATGAGTCCGCAAAACTGCAAGCCTGTTTTAGCAAAACCTTCGGTTTGGTAATCCCACAAGCGTACTTCGGCGTAATTGTTTTTTAAGTTGGAATTGTTGGTGTCTGCACCTAAATTACACCATTCGCCTACAACTGAATTACCTAAAAACCCATCATGGCCTTTATTAGAATTATCAAAAATAACAGAATTATTAATTTCCCCTCCTACTTTACTTGATAATCCTACAGTTGTTGGTCCGTAAATTTTAGCTCCTAATTTTACAACTGCGTTTTCACACAATGCTAACGGTCCGCGGATTATAGCCCCTTCCATTATTTCAGCATTTTTACCGATATAAATTGGACCTTTACTAGCATTAAGTGTTGTGAATTCTAATTTCGCACCTTCTTCAATGAAAATATTTTGTGGTGCTATAATGTTGTTACTTGCAGGAATAGATTGCGATGTTTTTTCTTTTGTTATTAACGTAAAATCTTCTTGAATGGCTTCTCCGTTTTTAGAAAAAATATCCCAAGTGTTTTCTATTTTGATAATATCTTCAGCAAACTCAATAGCCTCATAGTCCTCAAAATCAATGTCGTCTTGTGCTTCTTTAGTAAAAAACGCTATAACATCTTCAGCTTTAAAAATGGCTTGATTCGCTTTTAAGTCTCTAATCATTTCTACCAACTCTAAATTTGGAAGATAAGATGCATTAACCATAACGTTTTCATCCATTTCAACCATAGGGTACTTATCTGATAAATAATCCTCAGTAACCGTGGTGGTGGTTGTTTTTAAATAGAATTCCCACTTTTCTCTAATGGTTAAAATACCAACACGAATATCGGCTACTGGTCTTGTAAATGTAAAAGGCAATAAATTATTACGCGATGGACCATCAAAAAGGATATAATTCATAAAACAAAAAAATTAAAAGTTGAAAGTTAAAAGTTTACCCTCTTATCTCAGAACTAATGATTGAAAATAGATTCATGTAAAAATAAAAAAGCCTTTCTACAGTAGAAAGGCTTTTTATAAATATCTTTTAATCTAAACTTATTTTTTAAATTTAGCGTATTTAGTTTTGAACTTATCAATACGACCAGCTGTATCTACTAATTTAGATTTACCAGTGTAGTATGGATGAGATGTTCTAGAAATCTCCATTTTTACTAATGGGTATTCAACGCCATCAACTTCAAGAGTTTCGTTAGTATCTGCAGTAGACTTTGTTAAAAATACATCTTCGTTAGACATATCTTTAAACGCTACTAATCTATAATTTTCTGGGTGTATACCTTTTCTCATCGCTAAATGCTTTTTAATCTTTACAATTTTAGAAATGCAAATTTAAGTGTTTTTTATAAATTAACAATAAAATTTTATTCTTTTTTATTTAATGTATTTTTGCTTGAAATTTATAATCAAATAATGGAAACAAAAGAACAAATTTTAAAACCCATAGCATATACGTTTGGGTTGTTTTTAGGCTTAGTTATTATTTTATCTTTAATTATTGAACCCTTTATAGCTCAGAAAATTATATTTAGCATTCTAAGTTTTTCTGCTACATTATTGGTCTTTATAACGGGAATTAAAAAATTCAAAACTAAAAACGCAAATAAAATATCCTTAGTAGACACCATTAAAATAGGACTAGCAATCGCAGTTATAGGCGCTTTAATAGCTGCCCTATATACCTATGTAAATTTAAACTACATAACCGAACAAACAACATCGAATAACTACAACTACGCTATGCTAATAATTAGAACACTTTCTGTTGGCCTCATTATTTCTTTAGTAACTGGTTTAATCGTTAAAAACGAACGCTAACACTTCAATTAATTTCAGTATTTTTGAGTATTATTTTTGAAACTATTCTAAATGCATATATCTGTAGTCATACCACTTCTCAACGAAGAAGACTCTTTAACAGAATTACATGATTGGATTGCAGAAGTTATGCAGTCCAACCATTTCACATACGAAATTCTTTTTATTGACGATGGTAGTACAGATGGTTCATGGGACATCATATCACAATTATCCACAAAAAACAACCACGTAAAAGGTATTTGTTTTTTAAAGAATTTTGGTAAATCCCAGGCACTTCATGCAGGATTTGAAATCGCTAAAGGCGATGTTGTAATTACTATGGATGCCGATTTACAGGACAACCCTGATGAAATTCCAGAACTTTATAATATGATTGTGAAAGACGGATTTGATTTAGTTTCAGGTTGGAAGAAGAAACGTTACGATTCAGTTATTTCTAAAAACTTACCATCTAAATTATTTAATTGGGCAGCAAGAAAGACTTCAGGAGTTAAACTTCATGATTTTAATTGCGGCCTTAAATCCTACAAATTAGATGTTGTAAAAAACATTGATGTTAATGGCGAAATGCATCGTTATATCCCTGTGCTTTCAAAAAATGCTGGTTTTACAAAAATTGGCGAAAAAATAGTTCAACATCAAGCCAGAAAATATGGTGAAACAAAATTTGGTATGAATCGATTTATACATGGATTTTTAGATTTAATAACCATTTGGTTTTTATCTCACTTTGGTAAACGCCCAATGCACTTATTTGGAGCTTTAGGTTTTATAGTATTCGCGATCGGATTTGCTTTTGCTACGTACTTGGGAATTGATAAACTGTTTTTAAATCCAGCTGGTAGACTTATTACTCAACGCCCACAGTTCTATATTGCACTTTCTACAATGATTATAGGAACACAGTTTTTTGTTGCTGGATTTTTAGGCGAACTCATTTTACGCAATAAAACAGACAAAAAAAGGTATTCAATTAAAGATGAATTAAATTTAAGTTAGAATATATCAAAAATGATTTCATTTGTTTCAAAATGGTGACTTTTTGAAACATATTCTTTCACAATTGATTACTTTTGCAATCTATATTTTATAAGACTTATGATACACATTGAACCAAAAATTTTAGATAGAATAAATGCGTGGTTAACTCCCGCTTTTGATGAAGAAACACAAACTATTATAAAAAATAGTATTGCTAACAATCCAAAAGATATTCAAGAAAGTTTTTATAAAGATTTAGAGTTTGGAACTGGCGGTATGCGAGGTATCATGGGTGTAGGAACAAACCGTATAAATAAATACACCTTAGGTAAAAGCACACAAGGTTTAAGTGATTATTTGCATAAATCATTCCCTAACGAAACTCCAAAAGCAGTTATTGCTTACGATTGTAGACACAATAGTAAATCATTAGCAAAATTAGTTGCTGATGTGTTTTCTGCAAATGGCATCGAGGTGTATTTATTTGAAGATTTGCGTGCAACTCCAGAGTTATCGTTCGCTGTGAAGCATTTAAACTGTCATTGTGGTATTGTTTTAACTGCGTCACATAATCCGCCAGAATATAATGGATACAAAGTGTATTGGCAAGATGGCGGACAATTAGTTCCTCCGCATGATGATGCTGTTATTAATATGATTAATGCTTTGGAATATGCTAATATTAAATTTCAAGCAAATAATGATTTCATTCATTATATAGGGAAAGAGGTTGACGATGTTTTTATTGATGCTTCAGTTAAAAATGGAGATGTTGGCGCTACCCAAGCAGCAAAAGATAATTTAAATATTGTATTCACTTCTCTTCACGGAACGTCTATTACTGCGGTTCCAGAAACTTTAAAACGTGCAGGCTACAAAAATGTCAATTTAGTTAAAGAACAAGAAAAACCAGATGGCGACTTCCCAACGGTAGCTTCACCTAATCCAGAAGAACCAGCTGCACTAAAAATGGCCTTGGAACTTGCAGAAAAGGAAAACGCTGATATTGTAATAGGTACAGATCCTGACTGTGACAGATTAGGCGTTGCAGTTCGAAATTCTGAAGGTAAAATACAATTACTTAATGGTAACCAAACCATGGTAATGATGGTAGATTTCTTATTAAAAAAATGGAAATCAGAAGATAAAATTAAGGGCGAAGAATTTATTGCAACTACAATTGTTTCTACACCTATGATTAATAAACTTGCTGAATCATATAATGTTGAAAACAAAATTGTATTAACAGGTTTTAAATGGATAGCTAAACTTATTGAAGATTTTTCAGAACTCAATTTTATTGGTGGTGGTGAAGAAAGTTTTGGGTTTATGGTTGGCGATTTTGTAAGAGATAAAGACGCTGTAACCTCTACTCTATTAGCTTGTGAAATTGCAGCTATAGCAAAGTCAAACGGTAGTTCTTTTTATGAGGAACTTGTCAAACTATATGTAGAACATGGTTGTTATAAAGAAAAATTAGTTGCAATTACTAAAAAGGGAATTGAAGGTGCAGAGGAAATCAAGCAAATGATGGTTGATGCTCGCGAAAATCCATTAAAAATAGCAAATGGCTCTAAGGTTGTAAAGATTGAGGATTACAATCTATCTATCTCAAAAAATATGATTACTGGAGTAAAAACTAAAATTGATATTCCAAAATCTAATGTTATCATATATTATACTGAAGACGGCAGTCAAGTCGCTTTAAGGCCAAGTGGTACTGAACCTAAAATAAAATTTTATGTTAGTGTTAATACAGAACTAAAAACTGTAGACGACTATATTGATGTAGAATCTAAACTTGATGCTAAAGCTGATGCTATTTTAAAAGACATGAATCTCATTTAATGAGCCATTTTACTAATATATTAAAATACGCCAAACCGTATAAAAGATATGCTATAGGGCATATTATTGCCAATGTGTTTTTTGCCTTATTTGGTACGCTTTCTTTTGTAGCTTTAATGCCAATGCTTACCGTGATTTTTGAACAAGACAAACCGGTTCCTTCAATTAAGCCTGTGTATACCGGTATGATGGAACTTGGTGATTTGGCTGAAAATTATTTGGCCTATCAAATGAATCAGTTTACTGGTGGCGATAATTCTAAAGCATTATTATTTGTAATTGGCTTAGTAATTGTTACTTTTCTACTAAAAAATATTGCAGGTTATTTAGCAAATTATTTCCTTGTTTTTTTAAGAAATGGTGTTATTAGAGATCTTAGAAATGCTGTTTATAAAAAAACAATTGAATTACCTCTATCCTATTTTTCTGAACAAAGAAAAGGAGATATTATGGCGCGCGTTACTAGTGACGTTCTTGATTTACAATATTCCTTCTTATCTGTTTTGGAGCTTCTTATTAGAGAACCTTTAACTATTATTTTTGCAATAATAGCCATGCTTATATTAAGTGTGGAACTCACATTATTTGTTTTTATTTTCATCCCAATTACTGGTATTATTATTTCAAGAATTGGAAAGAGTTTAAAACGAAAATCAGACCGTGTACAGAAAGAACAAGGGATGTTTTTATCAACACTAGAAGAAACTTTAACGGGTTTACGCATTATAAAAGGGTTTAATGCTGAAGAGAAATTCAATGAGAAATTTCAGGAATCAACAAATCGTTTTTATCATTTCTCAAACAAGCTTTTGAACCGTCAAAACTTAGCATCACCCACTAGTGAGTTTCTTGGGATATCTGTTATAGCTATACTTTTATGGTATGGCGGAAATTTAGTTTTAAGCGGAACCTCTACACTAGATGGTCCTAAATTCCTTGTCTACATGGGCCTAGCCTACCAAATATTAACCCCTGCAAAAGCTATAAGCCGGGGACTTTATAATATTAAGAAAGGTGGTGCTGCCGCAGAACGAATTCAGGAAATAATAGACACTGAAAACCCAATAAAAGATATATCAAATGCGATTATAAAAGATAGCTTTGATTCCGAAATACAATTTAAAAATATTTCATTTAAATATCAAAACGAATATGTTTTAAAAGACTTTTCATTAACCATTACAAAAGGTACAACTGTTGCCTTAGTGGGACAATCTGGTAGTGGTAAATCTACAATTGCTAATCTTATCACAAGGTTTTATCACGTTAACAAAGGAGAGATTTTAATTGACGGTATTAACATTAATAATTTAACTACAAGCTCTTTACGTCAACAACTTGGTATCGTAACCCAAGATGCTATTTTGTTTAACGATAGTATTAAAAACAATTTAAAGCTAGGAAATGATGATGCAACAGATGAAGATATTATTGAAGCATTAAAAATTGCAAATGCCTGGGAGTTTGTTAAAGAACTACCCGAAAAGATAAACACCAATATAGGAGATGCTGGCGGCAAACTTTCTGGTGGGCAAAAACAACGGTTAAGTATTGCACGTGCAGTTCTTAAAAGCCCCCCTATAATGCTTTTAGACGAAGCCACCTCAGCTCTAGATACAGAGAGTGAACGTTTAGTGCAAGTAGCTTTAGAGAACATGATGAAAAACAGAACTTCAATTGTTATTGCACATAGGCTTTCAACCATTCAAAACGCAGATATAATAGTAGTTTTAAATAAAGGAGAAATTGTAGAACAAGGAAAACACGACGAACTTATTGCTAAAAAAGGGGTGTATCAAAAATTAGTAGATATGCAGAGCTTTGAATAAAACATCACGATATAAAATATTAAAAAAGGATAGAGACTTGGGGGTTCTATCCTTTTTTGTTTTTGTTAGACTTGGGGAAGACTAACAACATAAGTAGGTTTCTGATACAAACATAAAGTATAAAAGCGTATCATACAAGAAAAAATACACTTAATCGTATTTAAATCACACTTAATCGATGTTTATTTACATAAACACCTAATTATCAATTATTTATGATTTGTCTGAAAATTAAAAAAAATCCCCTTAAACTTTTAGTATATTTATTAGTCTAAAGACTAAACAATTGTGTGTGATTGACGAAACACAACTATTAGAACAATTAAAATCTGAAGCCCATAAAAACCAAGCCTTTAAAGTGCTGCTAGAACTTTACAAGGAGCGCTTATATTGGCATATTCGTAATATTGTGAAGTCTCATGATGATGCTGATGATGTATTGCAAAATGCATTTATCAAGATTTTCAAAAACATAGATAACTTTAAAGGTGAGAGTAAATTATTCTCTTGGATGTACCGGATTGCCACAAATGAATCAATAACATTCGCAAACAAAAAAGCAAAACGTTTGCAAGTAACTAATGAAGAGGTCCAGCAACTCGCTATAAACAATCTTAAGTCTGATGTTTATTTTGAAGGAAATGATATTCAGTTAAAATTACATAGCGCCATAGCCACCTTGCCTAAAAAACAACAATTAGTTTTTAACATGAAATATTTTGAAGATTTAAAGTATAAAGATATGTCTGAAATACTCGAAACTAGTGAGGGAGCATTAAAAGCATCATACCATATAGCAGTAAAAAAGATTGAAGCCTATTTAACTGATAATTAAACCTTTTTCATTCAAGTTAGTCAAATAAGTAGTAACAAAAATAAATGAAGAACAAAAAAATATATAATATTAAATCTGCAGGTTTTAAAATACCTAATGATTATTTTGAATCTTTTAATGACAAAGTTATTAGTAAATTAAATACTGAAAGCCCATTAGATACGATTAAAGAAACTGGCTTTAAAGTACCTGATAATTATTTTGACTCTTTTAGCGATACTATTTTAGAAAAGAATTTAGAAGGAAAAGAATCAAAAGTAATTCAGCTATTTAACAAACGAAACTTAATTTATGTTTCGAGTATCGCAGCTGCAATACTAATATTATTTAATCTTTCTATTTTTGATATTAAACCCACTTTTGATAATTTAGAAACTGAAACTGTTGAAAACTATATTATTGATGAGAATATAGGTTCTTATGAAATTGCAGCATTATTAAGTGATGAATATATTGAAGAAAACATAATAATTGACTATTCTATTAACGAAGATAACATTGAAGAATATCTATTAAATAATGCTGATATAGAAGCCTTAATGATAGAATAAAACATAAAAAATAATGAAAAAACTACTCCCCTTCATACTCTTGTTGTTTGTGTCATTAAACATAGCGGCCCAACATAAAAATAGAGAACGTATAAAAGCATTAAAGGCATCTGTAATTACTGAAAAACTTGACCTCACTGAAAAAGAAGCACAACAGTTTTGGCCTATTTACAATGCACATGAAAAAGAAACTTCTGCAATTAGATTTGAAGAAATTAAATCTATCCGCAAAGAAATAAGAGAGAACATCGAAAACATGACTGATAAAAAGGCCAACGAACTTTTAAAGAAACTCAGTAAGGCTGAAAATAAAATGCATAAATCACGTCTGGAATTTGCCAATAATCTTTCTGGTGTTTTATCGCCAAAAAAAATAATTCTTCTCAAAGTAGCTGAAGATGATTTTAAAAAGAAAATGATGGCTGAGTTGAGAAAAAGAAAAAAAGGTAGAAATTAATTTTTTCTTTTTCCCTATTCTTTAAAAGTCAATTTAGCAACCCTTCCCGCACCAGCAGCATAAGCAATTGAATCATTAAGAAAACGAATGGCATAAAACCCTTCATCACTTATATGTTTCCATGTACTTCCAGAATCGTTACTGTAGTCTATGCCTTTAAAACCGTTAGCTACTAACTCCTTCCCATTTCTATTTGGAATATATTGGACACAACTTCGGTATCCAGGATTTTCGTTTTGTGCAACTAACTCCCAAGTCTTTCCACCATCACTTGTTCGTATTTTATTAGCCGCGTTGTCATCGGGTTTAGTATAGTCGCCTCCAAAAGCAAAACCATTAAGCGCATCATTAAAATCCATGGAATAAATCCCTTCAGTATCTTTTTCTTTAACTATTGGTGTATTAGTTACCTCCCAAGTTGCTCCTTTATCTGAAGAATAATAAACTCGACCTGCAGTAGTTGCTACCCAAGTGTAATCACCAATAATAGCAATGTTGGTATTACTAGCAGCAAAAGCACCTTCATTATCTAACCCTTTAGGCAAAACATCGCAAGATAATTTAGTCCAAGTTTTTCCGCCATCTCGAGTTATTATAACACTTAAACAACCATCAGTTGAATCTCCAATAGCGATTCCTTCATCATCATTCCAAAAATTCATGGAATCATAAAAAACCCCTTCACCCTCTTCCATATAAACCAATTCCATGATGCCCTTATCACCTGTTTTATATAACAATGCAGGATTATCTATACTTAGTATAAAAAAATCGGTTTCGGTATGCGCTGCAGACCTAAAATGCAAATCTAAAGTGTCATGCTTTTGAATAGAGGTTTTCCATGATTGAGTTTGATTATTAAACAACCCAAAAACACCATTATTTGCGGCAAATGCTAAACTATTATCATTCATTATATCAATAGCTCTAATACTCAACAAAGAATCTTTCAATAAAATTTCTATTTCAACTTTAGAAAAATTCCTCGGCTTAAATGTTTCCTTTTTTCCACAGGAAAACAAAAAAACAACTAATATTAAAGGTAGAATAAAACACTTCATGATCTTTACATTTCTATAAAAATAGAAAAACTGGGAGAATAAATAACTAAGGCTTTTCATCAAAAAAATATCAATCAAAATAAATCTCTTGTTTCAAGATTTTTATATGGCGCTTTAATCGTTCAACATCAATTTCTAAAGTACCATTATAAACGCCACGTATAAAGCCTTGTTTATCAACCAAAACAAAATTTTCGGTATGTATAAAATTGTTCTCATCTTGAGTTTTAGTGAAGTCGTCATCTGCAAAATAACCGTTTCTCGCCATGCTATAAAGCGCATCTTTATCGCCAGTAACCAAATGCCATTTTTCAGGGCTCACATTATTCTTTAAACCATAATCTTTTAATAAAGGAACAGAATCTCGCCATGGCATTACTGTATGAGAAAGCAACAGAATCTCATTATCGTTTTTATAAGTATCTTGAAGGTTACCCATGTTTTTTGTGAGCTTTGGGCAAATTCCTGGGCAACTTGTAAAGAAAAAATCTGATATATAAATATGATCTTCAAAGGTGGCATTCGTAACTATTTCTCCACTTTGATTTATAAATGAAAATGGAGGTATTCTATGCTTTGGTGAATTCCATTCTGGAGTAAAATCTGCAGAATTAAAATAAGGTAAAGATGTTACAGGAGGTATACCTTTCTTTTCTTTACACGACCCAAAAATCATCAATAGAAAAAACCCTATAAATTTCAAATTAATCTTCATCATTCCTTTAAAAAATCTATTTAACCTCAACACTATCAACAGTAACGGTATAACATTTTTTTAAACCAATTAAGCCAAAACGTTCACCATTTACAACTTCATAATTCGCTTTTAGGGTGCCATCGTTTTTCCACATACGCTGACTTCCTAATTCTTTTCCCTCAGCATAATTAAAATCTCTGAAAATCTGACCTGATTTATACCATTCCTTTACAACACCATGAAATTCACCTTTTTCATTAAATTCATATTCAAATTTTTTAGTTCCGTCTGCCCACCAAGATTTATGTATACCTGTTTTAAAACCTTCTTTATAAAAACGTTCTATTAATTTATCTCCATTTCTATACCATTGCTTTTCATAACCATGCTTCTTACCATTTACGTATTCAATTTTTGACTTTAATTTCTCGGCTTCATAATAAGCAACCAATACACCATCAAAAGGAGTTTCGTTATAAAACAGAATACCATTATCTAGCTTCAAATTTTCATTCAAAATTTTTACAGTTAATTTTTTAGAAGATAACGTATTACAACTAAAAATTAAAGCATAAACTATAGCGATATATAATGGCTTTAATCTCAATTAACGCGATATATTTCCTGGTGTTCCAAAATATCCATTACCATTTATATATGGGTCTTCACTTGTAATGTGATAATGATAAATTTCATTAGGAAAATCGACTGTTGCACCTGTATGTCCGTGATAATCATCTAAATCATCATTAGTAATAGTTTCTCCATTTTCAGTTGGTCCATAAACTGGAAACCCATCAGATAACAAACCTAAAAATGCATCTTCGCCAAATTGTTGAGTTAAATATGTTGGTTCTATATGATAATGATATTGATCCGTACCTGTTGGATGTCCCAAATACTGATCAAAAGAATTTATTTCATTGGTTAAAGGTTGATCTGGGCCTGCATATTGATTAAAAAATACAACACCATTTCTTGAAATGCCAATTGGCCCTAAACCTGTAGCCTCCTTATTTGAAGCTTCTTCAGGATTTAAAGTGATAGTAAAAACAATATTTTGTTCTACAATTTCATTGGGGTTTTGATTCCAGTTAGAATTTGTGCCATTATAAGCTTCATATAACGCATTGTTTGTTGGCCAATACGGGCTTGTATGGTTTGGCAAATCATCTGTCGTAAAAGTTACTGTATTTCCGTTAACTGCATAGGATAGTCCTGTGCCATCAAACTTTGAAAGAATAGAACTAATATCATAATCAGTATCTCCAATAGTTTCTTCTTGCTCCTCTTCTTCTTGCATAGTTTCAGAAGAATCATCACCACTTGAACAGGCTACAAAAATTACAACTAATACTAATGGTAAAAAAATTAAGGTTTTTAAGTTTTTCATATCTTTTGATTTCTAATTAGACTTAAATAGCCCTGACTAGTTTAATTTATTAAAAGAACATTTTCAAATAGTATTAAATCTCATTCTTTAAAGCTTTCACATCTGTAATTAATTGCACTATGGAAGCTCTGTTTAATCCATTGTAAATCCCTCTAATATGTTTGTTTTTATCAATTAGCAAGAAGTTTTCAGTATGTAGAAAATCTTCAATACTTTTTGGTTCTCCTAAATCGTTTTCTACAAAATAAGAATCTCTTCCTAAACTATAAATATCATTTTTATCGCCTGTAACCAAGTGCCATTTATCATCAATTACTTGGTTGTTTTTGGCATATGTTTTTAGAACGGCAACAGAATCCGTTTTTGGCATTACAGAATGTGATAATAATAATACTTCAGAGTCATTTATAAAGGCTTCCTGTACTTTAGCCATATTACCTGTCATTTTAGGACAAATACCCGGGCAAGTTGTAAAGAAGAAATCTGTTATATATATTTTATCATTAAACGTATTTTGAGTAACTACTTCGCCTAATTGATTTAATAAATTAAAATCTGGAATTTTATGAAACGCCTGCTCTTCCTTACTTCCTGGTGTTAACCAATGCGGAGTAAAAGATTCATCATTGTAATATGGTAAATAATCTACTCTACTTGTTTCAACGACTTTAATGTTTTCCTTTTTTATGTCTTTTTTACATCCTGTAAAAATTAACACTAAAAGAAAAAACAATCCTTTAATTTCACTATTTTGTAATAACAACTTCATCTTCTAATTTATAACATGAATTGGCGCGTCTCATACCAAAAATTCTACCATTTTTAGCTTCGTAGTTTACATACATTTTACCGTTTTTTAACCAAGCTTGTTGCAAACCTTTCTCCATACCTCCATCTAAATTTCGCAGTTTTGCTAACTCACCATTCTTAAACCATTTTTTTTCAACACCTTGTAGCTTCCCTTTTTCATAAATAGCCTCTGATGCTAAAACACCATTGTCCCACCAAGCTTTATAACTTCCTGTAAGTTGGTTTTGATTATAAAGTGATTCAACTTTTAGTACGCCATTTAAAAACCAAATTTTAGCAATATCTTCTTTCTTTCCATTATAAAACCCAACTTTTTGTATTAATGTTCCGTTTTCATGAAATTTGACTCCATATCCATTAAAAAGTTCACCATTGTAATACCAATTACCTTCATTACCATTAAGCACTAATTCTTTTTTTAAAACTTCAATATCGTTGATAAGTTTTTCCTCAGCATTAACCTCAATGCCTTTGCTGATTTTAGTATTACAACTTAAAATCACCATAGAAAAAAAGAACAAAAGTAACTTAGTAATTTTCATTTCTAAAACCCTTGGTAAGGTCCTGCAAAAGCTATATAAGAACCTGTAGTTGAATAAATCTCGTTTATAATATGATAGTGATACTCTTCTTCACCATCAGTATATTGTGTATTTGTTGTGTGTCCACCTGAAGGATCTAAATCTGTTGGATAAGTTCCTGTGGAATTACATTGTCGCCCATATAGAAATACGCCATCTAACAAAACACCAACTAAATTTTCGTCATCATTAGAAAACGCTACAGGCTCTAAGTGATAGTGATAAACTCCGGGTCCAATATGAGCACCAGTCCAATCTAAACTTGCTGCTGCTGCATCTAAAGCTCCTCCACCTTCTTGATCGTTAAATATTGCTGATCCGCTTACCGCTATACCTATAGTTCCCAATTGTGTTGCTACTGTACTTCCATCTAAATCTGGAGTAGCATCTACAGTAATTACATCTGCATTGTTATTACTTGATATAATAGACGGTGTAGTTGCCACATCTGGCTCATCGATGTAACCATCGTTTCCTGCACCCCAGTATACTGTATCATGGTTTGGTAATCCTGTAGTTTCAATTGTAACCATTGTACCATTGCTAGATAAATAAATATCTGTTTCATCAGTATTAAAGGCAGCATAAGCCGCATGTAGTTCTGTTACAACTTCTTCTTCCTCTTCTTCTTCACTTGAACTATCATCACTATTACTGCAAGATATAATTGCAAAAATGGCTAAAAATAATATGCTAACTATAGCTAGTGGTTTCTTAAATAGTGTTTTCATTTTTTTCTTCTTTAAATTTATCTTCTTTTTAAAACAACATCTACTTTATCATTGTTTTTAGCACCCTTCTCTGAACTTAAGTTATAAACCATAAATATGTTTAAAAGAAGCAATACTATTATTACAACAAATAGAATAATCATTGATTTATTTCTATTAATCTTCATGGTTTTAGTTTCGTTATCTTTTTAGATGCGAAATCAAAAAAAAACTTGTGCTTTATAAAAAAAAGACTCCATGACTCATCACATCATGAAGCCTATAACTGCTACTAACCAAATAAAAACCAATTATAATACTATGTTAATCTAAATAATTATTTACTGCACTAGTACGACTCGACACATGCGATTTTAGTGTTGAAATTGCAGAATAAAAATCGCTACTACTATTTAAAAATGTATAACCATCAACTTCAGAAGTTGCATAAGGCTCCACTAAATCGGAGTATTGGCTATACAATGCTTGCATCGTACTTGTGTTAAAAGGGCCATCTATTACGTCTTGCAAATAGGTTTCGTACTGAGCTTTATAAACATCGTCTTGATACATGTACCCGATTAAAGGCCATTGCGATGCTGATATATCAGAAAAATCTAAACTTGCAGAACCTCCCATTTTACCATCTTGCAATGCCTCATTATTATCCCAAGGAATCCATGTTAATTTACTAGTATCTGAATTATTGTATAAATAATAATTATGTGTCATACGTCCATAAGTATCCCAGTTTTGAACAACCGTATTAACAGCTAAGTATTTTAAAAATACATCCGTATCAAAAACAGTTTCAAGATTTGTTCTCCAAGTAGCTGCATCAGTGGTTCTGATATCATCATTTATAGCTGTTAATAGACTTTCCACATCTGAGAAATCAGCTTCATCCTCATTTGTTTTCTTCACATATTCATCTTCATCATAAGTACCATCTGCAAAACTTGCTGCATCACCATCGGGCTTATATAAATTTCCATCATCATCAGAAAATTGTGTATCTAAAACACTACCGTCAACCTCTTCAACTAAAGTATAAAGACCAAAATATTGAGGACCATCACCATAATCAACATAAAGGGTATAAAATGCTGTATGCGATGCTACTAAACCTGCGTTTCTAAACACATCTGTTGCTACTTTTTCGCGAAGCATCGAGCTGTCATCATAATTATTTTTAAGGCTAAATTTCTTAAATCCGTAAAAACGTTGATTGTCAATTTGTGGGTAATCATCTTCAAACTCATCAAAATCTAATTTGAACGATAATTTTAAAATACCATTTCTCCAACTAGATTGTAAGCTAGAGTTCCCCTTAAACCGAACACCAACTCTGTACCATTGCTTATCATTATAAAACACTTCTGCTGGCACAAAAATCGGATCTTCATCCGTTTCTGTTAAACCGCCCGTTCCACCACCAGAACCAAACGTTCCATATGTTGCAGTCATATCATCCAACATACTTTCCCATCTATCTTCAGTAATTACAATGTCTAGTCTTTTTACTGTATTATCTTCAAAAACTTCATCAAAATTAGGATCTACATCCTTGGTATGTGTTTCTGTTGTCCAATCTGTAGCTTCAAAATCGGTATCATCTACAGTTTCTTCTTCCTCATCGTCTATCTCTTCTGCTATCTCTTCCTCCGTTGCGTCATCATCACTACATGCCACAAAACTAAGTGCTAGTAATACAAAAATTGAAGTTATTACTAATGGTTTAATTGAATTTAAAGTCTTCATATCTTTAGTCTTTATAATTAATTCCTACTACTTATTAATTTTCTACTTTCTTTCTCTTCTCTTTGGCTTCGGAGCATTTTCCAATTCCTCTTCTGTAATAAAACCATCTTCATCAGCATCAACTGTATCAAAATGATCTTTTAAAGGCCCTTTAACCTCTTCTTTTGATAATTTACCATCTTCATTGGCATCCATCTTTTCCAATAACTCCGCAAAAGTTGGTGGTTTTTTTCTTTCCTGTCTGTTTTCAGATTGTGCAAAATAACTAGCTGACATAAAAAGTGTCAATCCAAATACCAATACTATTGTTTTAAATACATTTTTCATTTTTATAAATTTTATTTGTTATGTACTTTTAGATGCGTTCACTTTTTAAAACTTGTGTTGCCTATTGTTAAAAAAATCACAAAAAAAACTTCATGAAAATTCATGAAGTCTAGTGTATTTAAAAAAAATATTTATTGCCTAATAGACATTAGTTCTGAAGTCAATTCATCCTTTATGTCACTATCTTCAATACTTAAAGGCAATTGGTTTGTACTTAATAAATCAGGATTTTCAAGAGGGTTTATACTAAGATTGAATAATGCTTCTGTTCCATCTTCAAAAAGAATATATTTATGATTGGCATTTCTAATGGTGTAATCTGAAGCTATATCGCCCTCTATTTCGGTATAGACATACTCGCGTGAATTGGTAAAATTAGAGCTAGTCAACAGCGCTGCAAAACTTTGACTATCATTAATGGTTGTTGTATTTATACCAGCTATGTTTGATATTGTAGCAAACAAGTCAGTTGTACTAATAAGGGCATCTTCTGTTTGGTTTATTCTTGTCACATCTTTCCCAGCAATTATCATCGGCACATTAACACCGCCTTGATAAACTGAACCTTTAGCTCTTCGAGTAGCATACGTTTGAACAACCTGACCAGGTGTACCATTGTCTCCAATAAAAATAATAACAGTATTATCTCTTTCTTCTTCAGTCATTGAATTAATAAGTCGTCCCATTTCGGTATCCATAGCTTCTAACATGGCCATATAATAAGGTAAAGGGTTAGCGTCGATACTTGCTTGATCCGATGGTAAACTACCTTGAGAATGCAAATCATTTGGAGGTAAATGGAATGGCGTATGCGGCGCATTATATGCTAACCATAAAAACCAAGGCTGTGTTTGCTTACCTAACCAATCAATAGCCAAATCAGTAAATTTTGTTGTTGTATAAGTATTAGAAGATCCAGTGACACCATTCTCAGTTAAGTTCCAATTGGTATACGATTGCACACCTCCGCTAAGAAACCCTGCAAAATAGTCAACTCCCATATTGTTAGGATGATTAGCATCATTGGATAAATGCCATTTACCTATTACAGCATGGCTATAGCCTGAAACGTTATTGTCTAAGTGTTTTTGTAAAGAAGTTTCAGAGACGGACATCTCATCGTCAACCTTTAAAACATTTGTTCTAAAGCCATATTTCCCTGTTAGTATGGTTCCTCTTGTTGGCGTACAGACTGGGTTAGACCATAAGTTATTAAACGTTATACCCGTATTAATCATATTCTGTAAATTAGGCATATCAGGCTTAACAGTTCCGAAATCATATCCTGGTGTAGCATCTAATCCCATATCATCTGCAATAATCAGCAAGATATTTGGAGCATCTACATTTTGAGACATCTCATCATCTTCATCATTTGCACAGGAAAATGAAATACTAAAAATTAATAAGTAAGCAATTTTGATTCTGAGGTTCATAAGGCGTTGCAATTAGTTTGTGGTTAGACCATAGTTTTCCACAAAAGTTTAATAAATCATTAAAACGTTTGTAAATTGTAAATTTTTAATGTTCTGGTGGTGGTCTATCTCCACGAGGGCCATCAGGACGTGGCGGTCTATTACCATCCGGTCTTCCACCACCTCTACGGAGTGCATCCTCCATAATTTTACTAAACTTTTCTTTCTGTTCGTCATTACACAAGTCTTGAACTTGTTTAAAATGACTAAATATTTCTAAATCTCTTGCCGCTTCCTTTTTACCAATTAAACTAGCAATAGAATCTATATTTACATCCGTCAAAGACGCATCAGATAAACCTTTAAACAATTCATCTTTCAACCCTCTTATACCCTCAGATATACCACGCATTCGGCGATGGTGCTTTTTTCCTAATTCACTAAACTGTGTTTGCTGTGTTTCATCAAAATCAAGTTGCTCAACCAAAAAAGCACCTGGTTTTTTTGATGCATTAGTTGCATCCTTTTCTCCCGCTCCTAAATAATTATAAAGGAAAAAACCATTCACAATAATTAAGAAGATGAGTAATATATATAAAGGTAAATTTTTTCGCATAACTAATTAATTTAAAATAGATGTATCATCATCACTCGCTGATAGTCCATAAGACTCCGCAAACTCACTCACATTTTCATCATAAGAAGTCGCATCATCAAGCTTTGGAAACGCAATCACATTTAAAACAACCACGCAAACTAAAGTTGCCAGTTGTAATTTAGGCGTAAACCAATTCCAAACTGTTGTTGTTTCTTCTTTTTCCGCAAATAAACGTTGCATTGTTTTATCCTTAAAAAAAGGAGACACATTTACAGTTTCAATAGCATCCATAACACTTAACGTGCTGTCTATTTTACTTTGTATGTTTTTATTTGTGTCCATTTTATTGTGTTATATTATTTTAGATGCAATATTTTTTAAAAACTTGCGTTAGTTCTCATTTTTATAAAAATTTTCTAAAGTATTCTGTAAATTCTTTTTGGCTCTAAACATCAAAGACTCCACAGAACTCACACTTTTTTCAGTAATATCACTAATTTCCTGGTAACTCTTACCATCCACTTTATGCAAAGTAAACACTACTTTTTGCGCCTCAGGCAACTCATTAATGGCACAAAACAAGGTTTCACTTTTTTCTTTATTCTCCAAAATAACACCCGGATGGTTCATCTCAGTAAAATAACTCGTCTTATCCATCGGGATCTCATTCCCCGTAATAGATTGTAAAAAGGCAAAACGCTTTTTGGTGTTACGCTTCCTTATAAATTCCAAACATTTATTAGTAGTAATTCTATAAATCCAAGTCGATAATTTCGAATTCCCCTTAAACTTCCCAATCGAATTAAAAACCTCTACAAAAACATCTTGCGCAATATCCTCCGCATCCTCTTTATTTGGCACAAACGATATACAAGTCGCAAACACTTTCTGCTGAAAATCGTCCAACAACCTCCCATACGCATTAGCGTTATGGTTTTGCAATCCCCCAATGTATTCGTTTTCAGTCAAAAATTACAAATCTGGTTTAGATTCCCGCCTTCGCGAGAATGACAATTTCAAATGATGCATCAAAGCTATGCTTTGATGAAAGCTTTTTCAGTTTAGATGCTTAAAAATTAAAAAACTTGCGCATAAAAATTATTTGGGCGTTTCCTATATCCTGAATTTAGTTCAGGACCTAGGTCAGGCTTTCCGTTACAAGTCCTCGCTCCTATCGTCGCTGTGGGCTTTCCTCTGCAATCCTTAACGCGAACCAGTCCGCAAAAGCAATTATCCAAACCAAGCAAAATCCCAATCCGCAAAAAACAGCAATTTACAGAAATAAACAAAACCCCAGCAAAAAAGTCAACACCCACAGGAAATTCTATGTAACACAATGGGGGAAACACTTACAAAACTGTATTTGAAAAATAAATAAAAACGGTC